>OQVT01000652.1_pt1 | contig 20201 bp, 23 predicted proteins | sample 1691561 | NCBI WGS metagenome assembly OQVT01 (sample SAMN03418260, study PRJEB22391) | human gut metagenome | biome: human-gut; feature: organic feature; material: feces | host: Homo sapiens | place: Tanzania | collected 2013-01 | reverse complement strand
GGGCGTTCCGGCAGATTTCCTCCATTGTGGAAAGCGGACGGCGGTGCATCGCGCAGAGCATGCCGCGCGTGAGGGCAAAGCCTGTCAGCTGTTCCAGCACTTTTGTCTCCGCCGTATAGACCGGCGCGTCCGGGTAACGCGCAAAGAGTGCTCCGTTTGCGGCAAGCTCTGCGCTTCCGGCAAGGAATGAAGCCGGTTCATAACCGGCATCCAGTGCGCGCTCGATGACACGCGGACTCTCTGCGAGAAAGAGGCCTGGCTGCGGCTCATAATAGTGTAATAACTGCGGTTCCGAAAGGCGCGCATACACGTCGAGTTCCGGCGCCGCAAAGTTTTCGATTTTTCTGATCTCTGACATAGTATTACTTTCCTTTTTATCCTGATTTTTGTCTGTTCTTCTATTGTAACAACCCTGCTCCCATTCCGCAATCCATTCTTTTCCCGCCTCGTTCACCCGTGCTGTCAAATTTTCTTATTTATCTGTCTTTTTGAAAAATTTTTATTTTTCTCTTGCCAAACGCCGCCAGGGCATGTATAATAATCGATGGTTCAAAATTACAAATTGCAGAAAAGATTGGTATCAGATTGGAAACGGCACAAGTGCATTGCTTGGTTAACGAACAACACATGTGTCTTTTTTGCGCCCATTTTTTCAACAAACGCAAAGAAAAGGAGAACAATCGATGCCAAAAACAAAATTTCAAAACGTTGTATTTACCCTCATGATGTCCTTTCTGATGGTCTATGCCATGATCTGCTACAACATTTCCATGAACATCGGCGGAATGACAAATCAGGTCTTTCTGATGGCGTTTCACGAGATGATGATCATGTGGCCGGCCGCTTTTATCCTCGAGTTTTTCCTCGTGGATCATCTGGCCCATAAATTAGCTTTTCGCATGGTAACACCGCAGGACCGTCCGATTGTGATCACGCTGGCCATTTCCATTATGATTATTGCTATTATGTGTCCGATTATGAGTTTTATTGCAACGCTGCTGTTTAAAAATGCCGGAAAGGAATTCGTTGCTGTCTGGCTCCAGACCACGTTTTTAAACTTCCCGGTTGCCTTCTTCTGGCAGCTCATGTACTGCGGACCATTCATCCGTTTTCTGTTCCGCAAACTGTTTCCGGAGAAATAAGAAAAGATATCCACAAAGGCGAACCGCTTTTCCCCTCTCTTTCCACAATTTCGGTGGAAAGAGGGTGCAAAATGGTTCGCCTTCTGTGGATATCTTTTGTTTTCTTCCGGGATTACTCCTGCGGTACCGGATTGGATACGCTGACTACATGATCATACCAGGTTCCTTTTTTTCCTATGATTGCAAGGTCAAATTCCTGATCCAGTGCTTCTACCGGTACATCAAATCCATATACTTCTTCAGTGGTGCCATCGCTGTAAGTGACAGTATCTGTGGTCGGCTCTAAAAGTTCTGCACCGTCTTTCTGTGCATCCTCTGCAGTTCCAACAAACAGATTTACTATATTCTTTGATGCAAGACTGATATGCATGGTCATCTTTCCATTTTCTACTGTCAAAGTGCCACGTCCGTCATTTGCCTCATTGACATGGAACATACTGCTGTCTGTGTCAAATTTTGCATCATAAATTCCATCTTCCAGTGCCGGTGTCTGCGCATCAGTGGAAGTCTGATCTGTCGTATCTGTCTTATCATTCGTTGTCTCGTCTGGTGCACTTGTATCCGTCTGATCTACAGATTCCTTTGTGCTGTCTGCCGCCGGCTGCGCATTATTTCCGCATCCGCCAAGCATGCCTACTGCCAGCGCAAATACTGCCGCTAACATTGCAATTCTTTTTTTCATGTATTCATCCTCCTGTCACATCATTTTACGTCCGCTTTAACATATCTTTTCCATATGCAACTCACAGCAGGAACGAAAGAATCATTCCTGCTGTGAGATTGGATGTCATTTTTTACTTTTTACTGCTTTTTGATTGTCCCCGGTTGGGACACCACATACGAGGATTGTGTAGCCGATCTCATTGAATCGGGTGAATACAATGATAATGTCGAAGTATATGACGAAACAAATATGTATGTGTATGTTGAAAAAGACAAAACCACTCACCTTATTTTTGAGCCTTACGATGAAAAGAAAGGCGTTGTCTATACAAAAGATGATTCTATTATTATTCCATACTCCGATGTAGAAAACGGCTGCTATAATTATTGCCTTATATTAAGGGAGGAATAACAGATGAAAAAGAAAGCCGCAAAAATTTTTACAGCATTTATTATGACAGCAATTATCGCACAGGGAACCGTTATGGTTGCAATACTCGATGAGACAGATTCCGGTCTTGATGTCGACGCCGTGCGTACCGTTTCAGAGGGCGTGCATCTCTACCGTGAAAAGGTACACGGTTCTCTTCTTATAATCACACACAGTACACGTATTCTTGAAGCGCTCCATGTTGATGAAACGCACGTTATGGAAAACGGAGTTATTGTAAAGAACGGTGGAGCAGAACTTATCAAAGAGATAAATGAAAACGGATTCGGCGCAATAAAAACCGATAACCGTACATAAGGCAGGTGGACAAAATGAAAGAGAAGACACAAGTTGCGGATATTGACCGCAGCGTCTATGACATAAAAGATGAAGAACATGACGCCTACCGTATGGAAGAAGGTCTTACACCTGAGATAATCGATAAATTGTCAAAAGAAAAAAATGATCCTGTCTGGATGCAGCAGTTCAGACTTGAATCTCTTCAAATTTACAATGAAACCCCTCTCCCGAACTGGGGCCCGTCACTCGATGGACTTGATATCGACCATATTGCAACGTATGTAAGGCCGAACACGAAGATGCAGAACAACTGGAAAAACGTCCCACAGGACATAAAGGATACCTTTGAGAGACTTGGAATTCCGGAGGCCGAACGTGATTTTTATTTAAATCACAATGCAAATCCTCTTCGCGGTATATACGCCCTGAGTATCGAAGCAACGGAAGCACTTGAAAAGGCGCGCGTCGCTGTGCAAAAATTCATAAGTGCATCCCGTCCGGAGGAAATAATCTTCACAAGAAACACCACCGAAGGTCTTAACCTTGTAGCATACAGCTACGGACTCTCAAATGTTACCGCAGGAGACGAGATCCTTGTTTCGATAATGGAACACCACAGCGATTTACTTCCGTGGCAGATGGTGTGCCGCCAAACCGGAGCAACACTCAAATTCATTGAGTGCGAGCAGGACGGAAGTCTTGATCTTGAAAAAGTAAGAAATCAAATAACAAATCACACAAAGATCGTAGTCATAACACAACTGTCCAATGTTCTCGGACGAGTTTATCCGGTTGCGGAAATTGCAAAAATGGCACACGAAAAAGGCGCTGTAATAGTTGTTGACGGAGCACAGAGTACACCTCATATACCTGTCAATGTAACTGAAATTGACGCAGATTTCTTTGCCTTTTCCGGGCATAAACTCTACGGGCCTATGGGTATAGGAGTGCTCTACGGAAAGAAAGAATTACTTGACAGTATGCCTCCGTTTCTTCGCGACGGTGAAATGATAGAATCCGTCACAAGAGACTCTGCTGTATTTGCCGAGCTTCCTCACAAATTTGAAGCCGGCACGGTAAATGCCGCCGAGGCAGCAGGTCTTCATGCCGCAATAGACTATGTAAACCGGGTTGGTTTTGATACCATCCATGAGCGCGAACTCGCTCTTACGGCAGACGCGCTCATGCGTATGAAAACCATACCGGGTGTACGTATAGTCGGCTCTGACGACCCCGCTGAGCATAACGGAATCATAACATTCACAATAGCCGACGTACACCCTCACGACGTAAGCGAAATACTTGCTGCCGACGGCGTTGCGGTCCGTGCCGGACATCATTGCGCGGAGCCGCTCCTGCACCACCTCGGACTTCGTGCCACGGTCCGCGCAAGCTTTGCTTTCTATAACACACAGTCAGATGTGGACAACTTTATAAACAGTCTTTCAACTGTAAGGGAGCGCATGGGATATGGAAAATAGGAGTTTCTACAATGAGGTTCTGACAGAGCACAATATGCATCCGGAGTTCAAATATGATCTCCCGGGCGCAACAATCACACTTGAAGGTGTAAATCCGAGTTGCGGTGACAATATAAAGCTTGAGCTTAAAACTGACGGTGCCTTTATAGGTGACGGATGCGCCATATCACAAGCATCCACAGATATCATGCTCGGCATGATTATAGGCAGAAAAAAAGAAGATGCACTGAAGCTCTCTGAAACATTTATGAAAATGATTCACGGAGACGCAAGTGAAGAAGAAATTGAAAGTCTTGAAGAGGCATCCGCTCTCAGAGAGATTTCACATATGCCCGCACGTGTAAAATGTGCCATGCTCGGCTGGAGAACTCTGTCTGAGGCACTAAAAGAAGAAAGCAATTGATTTACCTACCGGATTGGTAGTATACTATACCCGATAACTGATGGGAGGCATACAAAATGATTTCAACAAAGGGCAGATATTCCGTGCGCATTCTTCTTGACCTCGCCGAGCACAACAACGGCGAATACATCCCTATGAAAGAAGTTGCGGCAAGACAGGATATATCTCTCAAGTATATTGAAAAACTAATGCCGTCCCTGAAAACCGCCGGGTTTATTGACAGCACACATGGAATAGGCGGCGGATATAAACTCAGAAGAGAACCGGATCAGTACACAATATGGGAAATTCTCAAAGTCTCAGAAGGCGATCTTGCTCCGGTTTCATGTCTGCTCGACAACGCGTCCCCGTGCGAGCGTGCGGCAGAGTGCAAAACTCTTCCGGTATGGAAGAACTACTATAAAATGACCAAAGAATACTTTGAAGGCATCACGCTTTCAGACCTTATGGGAAATCCTGAGATAAATAATTACGTCATTTAAAGCTTTAACGGGTAAATCGTCTGTAATTTCGATTTACCTGTTTTTTTATAATTTTTTCAAAAACAATGTTGACAAATTTGTAAAACGGACATATAATACTACCAACCTACCAAGTTGGTAGTATTTAAAAACAAGAAACGAGGAAACAAGATATGAAATGGACTTCCGGTTTTCGATGTTGAATTTGATTTTTTATTTAAACTTAAACCAGTTAGCGTTAATCATCAAACCCTCAAAACAACTTTAATCAATAAATAATAAAATAAAAAGGAGTCATTTATCATGTCAAAAATATATACATCCGCTGATCAGCTCGTAGGAAAAACCCCATTGCTTGAACTCACACATCTTGAGAAAAAATATGATCTTAAGGCAAAACTTGTAGCAAAAGTTGAGTATTTCAATCCTGCAGGTTCAGTAAAAGACAGAATTGCAAAAAAAATGATTGAAGATGCAGAAGCAAAAGGAATCCTCAAAGAAGGCTCCGTTATCATTGAACCGACGTCAGGAAATACCGGAATAGGTCTTGCGTCTGTTGCTGCCGCACGAGGCTACAGAATCATCATCGTTATGCCTGAAACCATGAGCGTTGAACGACGACAGATAATGAAGGCATACGGTGCGGAGCTCGTCCTCACAGACGGCGCAAAGGGAATGAAAGGCGCAATCGAAAAAGCAAATGAACTCGCAAAAGAAATTCCGAACAGCTTCGTTCCGGGGCAGTTTGTAAACAACGCAAACCCACAGGCTCACTATGAGACAACGGGACCCGAAATCCTTGAAGATACGGACGGGGAGGTTGACATCTTCGTTGCGGGTGTGGGCACCGGAGGAACAATAACCGGTGTCGGCAGATATCTCAAGGAAAAGAAACCCGGCATAAGGATTGTCGCTGTTGAACCAAAGACCTCCGCCGTCCTTTCAACCGGCGTTGCCGGAGCTCACAAAATACAGGGTATAGGCGCAGGCTTTGTCCCGGAGGTTCTCGACACCAAGGTTTACGATGAAATAATCCCTGTCGAAAATGAAGATGCATTTGCAACAGGTAAAGAAATAGGCAAAAACGAAGGCATTCTCGTCGGCATCTCATCAGGTGCTGCTGTATGGGCAGGCATTGAGCTTGCAAAACGTCCTGAAAATGCAGGAAAAACAATCGTTGTGCTTCTTCCCGACACAGGCGACCGTTATCTCTCAACTCCTCTTTTTTCCGACTGACCTCACATTTTTCTTGCTGAAAACAAATAAAGCACATCAAAAGGGTATACAAAAACCGATGAAATTCAGACAAACTGATTTTCATCGGTTTTTCACATCTTGTATCAAAAACTTACAGCAAGCTTCCCATAGAGAGCTCCCCCTGCGGCACTATTTCGTACCCCTGCGGAGTTTCACCGTTACTGTAGCTTACCTGTATATCATAAAAATCCGGATAACACTGTCGCGACGATAACTCTTTTCTGCGGTTTTCGATGGTATTGCTCAAAAATATATTGAATGTAAGGAGAAGAAAATAAAGTAAATTGTAACCGACAAGCAATGCCTCCAGTCCCGTTGCAGCCCAGAAGTTTTTCTTTGCGCCCGCGAACATGATAAGAGAGAAGACCTGCAGCGACATAAAAATAAAGGTCTTTTCCCAGTTATCAACAGCATACCTGAATGTAATTATCAAAACTGCGAGTGAAAAAAGAATGTTTACTGTCGGATAAAGGTATTCAAGCTTCTGCATTTCTTTTCTGTCCTCGCGGTTTTTCTTCATCTGCTCATTGTGAGCCATAACACGACGTTGAATTTCACCGTCGGTATCCGAATAAATGGTGACGCTTCCTTTTCTTATGATAGAGTTCATTATTTCGCTGTACGGTGTATCCATTCTTTCACTTCCCCCTCACTTCAACGAAGCTTATTTCAAAAGCCAATTACATATTATAACATTTTTGAAAAAATGTATAGACGTACTGTTACAAAAACTCAAAGGCAAACCCCACAGATAATGCTGACGCATATCTGCGGGGTTTAACGAATTATTGTGCAAAAAGATGTTGTTTTGAAGCAAAACTGCCTTATGAACACTCAGCCTTCGGCAGTGGAGCTTTCTCTTATAAACTGTTATTAAGTTATTCAACCGTAACCGATTTTGCAAGATGTCTTGGCTGGTCGATATTGCAGTCCTTTGATTTTGCCGTATGATAAGCAAGAAGCTGAAGAGGAATAACCTCAAGGGAAGGAGTGAAAAGAGGATGCGTCTTCGGAACGTAAATCATGTAGTCACATACTTCCTCACACTGCTTATTATCCTCGGTTGTCACACAGAGCACCTGTGCACCTCGTGCCATTACCTCTTTCGCGTTGCTGATTGTTTTTTCCACAAGACGTTCACAGCAGCAGAGAGCAGCCACCATGGTATTCTGTTCAATAAGTGAAATGGTACCGTGCTTAAGCTCTCCCGCAGCATATGCCTCCGAGTGTATATAGCTTATCTCCTTAAGCTTGAGCGATGCCTCAAGTGCCAATGCATAGTCTGTGTTTCTGCCTATGAAATATGCATCACTTAAGTATGTATAACGCTCGGCAAGTCGCTCGATATACTCCTCAGACTCAAAAACCTTCTCAATCTTTTCAGGAATACGCTTTATTTCGTCAACAAGATCATACGCGATCGTATCCGTTATGGTCTTATGAGCAAGAGCAAATCTTATGGCAAGAAGATAAATAAGTGTAAGCTGTGTGCTGTATGCCTTTGTTGTTGCAACCGCAATTTCGGGACCTGCCCACGTGTAAAGAACGTCATCACTTTCGGACGCAATTGACGATCCCACAACATTTACAACAGACAATGTACGCGCACCCTTTTTCTTTGATTCGCGAAGAGCTTCAAGAGTGTCCGCTGTTTCACCGCTCTGACTTATAAGAATAACGAGTGTTTTATCATCAACGATAGGATAACGGTAACGGAACTCAGACGCAACATCCACTTCAACCGGGATTCTCGCAAGCTCCTCTATAACATACTTGCCTACAACACCGACATGGTAAGCGGAGCCGCACGCAGTGATAAAGATACGGTTAAAGCCGCGGATATCCTCATCTGTGAGAGAAATACCGTCAAGTGTAATGGTATTGTCATCATTGATTCTCGGAGAGAGCGTTTTTCTTATAGCGTCCGGCTGCTCCTTTATCTCCTTCATCATGAAGGTCTCATAGCCGCCCTTCTGTGCGGCACTAATGTCCCACGTTACCTGCACAATTTCTTTTTTTATGGGACTTCCCTGATTATCGTAAAACTCAACCTTGTCTTTTCCGACAACCGCAATTTCGTTGTCATTCATGTCGTAATAATCACGGGTATACGCAACAAAAGCAGTTACGTCTGAAGTGATAAAGTTTCCCTTGTCACTCACCGCAACCTTGAGCGGCGCTCCCTTTTTTACACAGATAAGCTTATCCGGAACGTCCTTGCAGAGAATTCCGAGTGCATAAGAGCCTCTGAGCTTTTCAATTGTTTTTTCCACTGTTGAGAGGAATTCTCCCGTATAGCATTCGTCAAGAAGGTGAGCTACCACCTCTGTATCTGTTTCGCTGTGGAAAACATACCCTTTTTCAAGCAAATCCTTTTTAAGAACGGCAAAATTTTCAATTATTCCGTTGTGGACAACTGCAAATCTTCTGGACTTGCTGAAATGCGGATGAGCGTTTTCGTCACTCGGCTCACCGTGTGTTGCCCAACGTGTATGTCCGATTCCGATAGTTCCTTTTGGAACGTGCCCCTTGGAAATCTTCATTTCGAGATCCTTTATCTTTCCCTTTGACTTAACAATATCTATGTCTCCGTCTTCGAGAATAGCTATTCCCGCAGAATCGTATCCTCTGTACTCAAGCTTTTCAAGACCGTCAAGAAGGAGCGGGGTCGCGTCCGACTCACCGGTAAAACCTATGATACCGCACATAAAAAAACCTCCTTATATGCAAAAAGAATGAGGATATAATACCATATTTTGATTGACGGGGCAATATATAAGCGTTAAAATTACACTTGATAGGTGAATTTTTGAATGAGATTATATAATTATTAAACACTCAGGAGTGATAACATGCCTATAATTCAAATGAGAGCCTGTGATTATCGTCAGGTTGCAAGGGAAAGACTTTCGGGAAACTGGGGAGTTGCCGTTCTTACCTCTTTCGTTGCAAGTCTTCTTGGCGCAGCATCAACAAACGGCTATTCTTCTTACTTCAATCTGGGCTTTGATTCCGGACTCAAAAGCTCCGATTTTGACATATCGGGCTCGTACAATGACTTCTCTTTAAGAGACCTGGCGGAATTTTTACAAAGTCATCCGAGCCTCGCAGCCATAATAACCATATGGTTTGCGGTGTCCGCTATCTGTGCCCTTGCGTCGTTCATTCTGGGAGGAGCAACAAAGGCCGGACTCTGTGAGTTCAATAAGGGTCTTTACGACGGAAATCCAAACTTTAACGACCTGTTTAAACACTACAGCATCTTCGGAAAAGCCTTTTTGGCAAACCTTCTGGTTGGAATCTTCACAACTCTTTGGACCATGCTCTTTATCATTCCGGGAATAATAGCTTCCTTCTCATATTCTATGACCTTTTATATACTTGCCGACCATCCGGAGATGGACGTCATGGATGCGATTCAGTTATCAAAAGAAATGATGCGCGGTCACAAATGGCAGCTTTTCTGTCTGCAGTTAAGCTTCATCGGATGGAATATTCTTGCAGCATTTTCACTCGGCATAGGCTTTTTATTCCTGGCACCGTATAAAGCACAGTCTTCTTATGCTTTTTACAGAAATATTTCCGGCACGGCGCCAATTGAATTCGGAGAACAATCATATGAAGGCCAATTGTGATTTTTGTATGAACTACGCATACGATGAAGAGTTCGACGAGTACGTATGCAGCATAAACATGGATGAGGACGACTATGAGCGTATTCTTCGCACCGGCAGGGACGACTGCCCTTATTTCCGCTTCGGAGATGATTACTCAATAGTACGTAAACAAAACTGAAAAGAAAAACGGCAAAAACGCGCAGCAGTTAATGGGAGGCAACAGATGTTAAATACTATTCTCAAAAAGGTATCTCACGGACTCGGAGCTTTGAGCAAAAAGGTACAACCGTTCATGCACAGCGGTAAGCTTCAGGAGTTTTGGAACTGGGTTGACCGCAAATGGTACAGAACAGACTATAAAAAATAATCCGCCTTACAGCGGATTATTTTTTAATTCATCAAGTGTAAGCTCAAAGCTTGGTATACACTCCGTAAGGAAGATTTCGGCGGCCTCACACTTCATTGCGTGTATGGCTCTTTCAGTAGCCTCTTTTGCCTGAATAAACTCTCTGTTTCCGGCCTTTTCTTCTTCAATACACTTTATGAGAGCGCTTATTTTATCAGCGGCCTTATTCAGCCTCCAAAGTGGAATATCCTCCTCTTTTGCAAAAAAGAGATCCTCATATGACGGCCTAAGGTCCTCAGGCAGCATATCAAAAATCTTTTCGGTTGCAACCTCTTCAACTTTTTTAAACGCACCTAGGATTTCCGAGCTGTAATATTTGACCGGGGTCGGCATATCCCCCGTGAGAATTTCCGCCGTATCATGGTAAAGTCCTATAAGTGCGGCCTTCTCCGCGTCATAATCGGTACCGAGTCTTGCGTTGCTTATAACTGCAAGCGCATGTGCTATAACGGCAACCTCAAAGGAATGCTGACTGAGCGATTCGCTGTCGGTGTTCCTCATAAGAGCCCATCGGTCGATATATTTCATACGTGACACAAGCGCAAAAAAATCGTTTGACATATATATTTTTCCTCCGATATGAAAAAATAAAAGCCCGCTTATCTCCTTAAGCGGGCTTAAATCTTAGGTATAATTACTTTACCTTCTTAGCTTTTTTTACTTTGGGATTTGCTGCTTTAGCCATCTTCTTCGCTGCCCTGTCATATGTAACACTTCTGCCGGTGTACATGAAAAGAATAGAAACAATAGAAAAAGTAAGACCAACCATCATAAGTATAATAGCAACAATCGCAAACATAAGAATAATTCCGGTAGTGATCATAATACTATCCCCTTAATATTACTATAGTTATAGGCAAATATTAAAATATAAATATGAACATAATATGAACAAACAGCATGTTATGTAAATATTTTTTCCGATTCACTCGACTTTTTGGTTATTTTTTTAAGTTTACGGAATATTCTCAATATTATAATCCCGGTTTATACCTTCCATGAGGTGTATTCGGTATGTAAAAGCTCATGAGACTTATGAGAAAGAGGCTCGCCGAGGAAGTTCTCATAAAGCTTTTTGACATCCGGATTCTCATGTGAAAATCGGAGAGGTGCGCTCTTGTCAAGGAAGTAGAGATTTTCCGCTCTTTCCTCCGCAAGTTCCTTATTGAAAGCAATCGGCTGTCCGCCTCCGCCCGAGCAACCGCCCGGACATGCCATTATCTCAACAAAGTCATACTGAACCTTTCCCGCACGCACTGCCTCTATGAGTCTTCTTGCATTGCCGAGACCGGATGCAACTGCCGCGCGAACCTTAAGTCCGTTGATTTCAAACTCGGCTTCCTTCCATCCGTCCATTCCACGAACACCGCTGAAAGCATCAGCATCTGCGTTAGTTCCGGTGATAAGGAAATATGCACTTCGAAGTGCAGCTTCCATAACTCCGCCCGTTGCGCCGAAGATAACACCTGCGCCCGATGCAGCCTCAAAGGGTCTGTCAAATTCAGAATCCGTAAGAGTGAAGACATCTATGTTCTCAGCTTTTATCATCCTGTCAAGCTCACGTGTTGTAAGGACAAGATCAACATCTCTTACGCCGTTTTCGTTCTGCATAACAGGAATATCACACTCTGACTTTTTGGCGATACAAGGCATAATCGAAATAACAAAGAGCCTTGATGGGTCCACTCCGAGCTTCTCGGCAAAATATGTTTTCATAATTGCGCCGAACATCTGATGCGGTGACTTTGCCGTTGAAAGATTTTCGAGCATATCAGGATACTGTGTTTTGATAAATCTTATCCATCCCGGACAACAGGAGGTAAACATGGGGAACTTGTACTTGTCCTTATGAGTGAATCTCTCTATGAATTCGCTTCCCTCTTCCATGATGGTAAGGTCCGCACTGAAATCCGTGTCGAAAACATAGTCGATTCCCATTGCTCTTATGGCAGCCGTCATCTTCTCTATGGTTGCTTCTTCTCTTGCAAGACCGAGAGATTCGCCCCAAGCTCCGCGCACTGCCGGTGCAATCTGTACAATTGTTATCTTATCCTCATCGGCGATAGCGTCAAAGGCTCTGTCTGTGTCACTTCTTCCGTAAAGTGCTCCTACGGGACAATGTGTTATACACTGACCGCAAAGAGAACAGTTAGCCTCACGAATGGTCCTTCCGCCGGAAACACCGACTGTTGTTCTGGCACCGCTGTTAAGAATATCCCACACACCGAGAGTCTGCACCTTGTCGCAGAACTGTATGCATCTCATACACTTGATACATTTTGCGGTGTTTTTGATAAGAGGGAAGGTTTCATCCCATTCGTTTTCCTCGATATTCTTTTCATAAACCTTTTCGTTGGCAATTATGTCGTTCGCATATGCCTGAAGCGCACAGTTGCCGCTTCTTGCACATGAAGTACAATGACAGTCATGCTCCGAAAGAATAAGCTCAATATTCGTTTTACGTGCAGCTCGTACTCTCGGGCTGTTAGTTCTTATAACCATGCCCTCTTTAACGGTGGTTACACATGCCGGAGCGAGCTTCTCTATTCCTTCAACCTCAACCACACAAATTCTGCATGCTCCTATTTCGTTGAGTTCCTTAAGATAGCAGAGAGTGGGGATTTTGATTCCGGCAATTTTTGCGGCTTCAAGGATAGTTGAATCTTCCGAAACAGAAATCTTTTTATTGTTAATAGTTACATTTACCATTCTCTTACTCTGCCTCCCTTAAAGCATCCAAGTCCGTAATAATCGCACTGAAGACATCTTCCTGCCTCCTGCATTACCTCTTCTTTGCTCATGCCAAGCTCTACGCCGTCAAAGTCATGCTTTCTGATTCCGGCTTCTCTTTCCTGCATATTTACGCGGCCGCAGGAAGGATGATCTCCGAATCTTCTTTCGGGGATTTCAACGTCACATCTTATCTTATGGTTGTACCCGAGATAATTGTCGATATTTGCGGCAGCAACCTTTCCCGCTTCAATAGCCTTGATAACTGTAGCCGGTCCGGAAACACAGTCACCTCCTACGAATACACCGTCAAAGTTCATTGCGGCACCGGATGTCAGTGCTTCAAATGTTCCGCGTGTAACCGTAAGCCCGGATTTTTCAAACTCTTCAAATTCTATTGCCTGCCCGATAGCGCCGACAACGATATCCGCCTCTATACGCTGTTCCGGTTTGTTTGCCGGAACGGGACGCGGTCTGCCGGACTTATCGGTTGTGCTTATCATCTGCGGCTGTGTAATAAGCGCACACACCTTGCCGCTTTCGTCAGTCTCTATTCTGACAGGTGCCTGGAGAGTGATAAGCTCACAGCCCTCGGCAATTGCTCCCTCAACCTCCTCCGGAAGAGCGGTCATGTCGTTCTGACGTCTTCTGTAGCAGATGGTAGAGCTCTTTGCACCGAGACGCAGGGCCGTACGTGTTACGTCCATTGCAACGTTTCCGCCGCCTATAATTACAACTCTCTTTCCTGTGAAGTCAGGATAGATGTCGTCTCCTATTCCGCGAAGAAGATCCACAGCGGAAATAACACCGTCGGCATCTTCACCCGGTATACCTATGGTCTTGAAGGTATGAGCTCCTATTGCAACATAGATGGCATCGTTTTGCTCCTTAAGAGTTTCAAAGGTGATATCCGTTCCCACAGATGTATTGAGATGAACCTTTGCTCCGTTTGAAAGAATAGCCTTTATGTCATTGTCAAGACGCTCTCTCGGAAGCCTATAGCTGGGAATACCGTACCTGAGCATTCCGCCGAGCTTGTCTCTCTGCTCATAAACCGACACTTTATGTCCCATAAGAGTGAGATAATAAGCTGCCGTAAGACCTGACGGTCCGCCGCCTATTATTGCCACCCTCTTACCTGTGTCGTCCATCGGTGCCGGAACAGGAACATCTGCGCTGTTATCCGCAGCGTATCTCTTGATTCCGCGTATGTTGACAGACGTATCTACGATATTTCTTCTGCACTGCTTCTCACACGGATGCTCACATATGTATCCGCATACCGTCGGGAAAGGATTGTCCTTACGGATAAGTGAAATAGCATCTGCAAGTCTTCCGGCAGCGACAAGAGCCGAGTATCCGGGAATATCAACTCCGGCGGGGCAACGTGAAACACACGGAACAGCCGCATATTTGTTTATGCAATGTCCATGCTTTAAGTGTGATTCAAAGTCCTCCTTGAAGGTGTCAAGGCCACGCAGAACCATGCTGCCCGCATATGCGCCGACTGCACAGTCGGATGACTCGGAAATTGTCTTTGCAAGATTTTCGATTTCCTTAAGAGTGTTTTCCGTTGCGTTTCCGTCAAGAACTTTGGTCAAAAGGTTTTCCAGCTGAGTTACGCCGACTCTGCAGGGAACACATTTTCCGCAGGACTGTGAATGTGTCACCTTTGTGAACGATAAAAGCATATCCACATTGCATACGCCTATCGGAGCCGCAGAAAGTCTGTTAATGATTTCATTGTGCATACTGTCTGAGGCCTTTTGAGATTTGGTTGTTACTGCAATATCCAACCTGTTCAATAAGATCTCTCCTTCCTATTTGTGAATTAGCACGCTGAGTTCATTTTATCAAAAGGTGCCGATTAACACAATGTTCATTTAATACAATCTTTTTGTATATAATTTATTAATATTGATTTAAATATTGGCTCTTGCGCTTGACTTTATTTACGTATTTTTTTACAATTTTATCGTATATTTGTGTATGGAGGTGGAAACGTGCAAAATGCTTTTATAGTATCCTTCGGCAGATGGATTTTACCTGTTATCGCTCTCTACATCATAATAGGCTGCGGCGTATCCCTCGTAAGAGGTAACAAAAAAACCGGAACCATAGGCTATCTTGTAAACTCTGCCAACGGAGATGAGATTCCTCTCATAAGCTATGAAACTTCCATAGGAAGAAGCAACTCGTGTGATATCGTTCTCGCTTACACCACCGTTTCCAGATTCCATGCCGTTGTTGCAAAAAGGCACGGAGACTGGATTGTATTTGATACAAACTCAAAAACCGGAACCTTTGTCGGCGAAGAAAAAGTTCCTAACGGAAGCACGGGAAAAACGATAAAAAACGGTGACACCGTCGTTTTCGGAAATGCTCCCTTCCGGTTTTTTGAAAAGCTTCCGAGAAAATCCGCCGCGGAAGAAGCGGAACAGGAGGAAAACCCCGCTCTGTTTTTAGGAGACGAAAAGTACTACACCGGCGAAGTCATAATTCCCAGCAGCATCAAGAAGGGATGTAAACTTCGCAACTGTATAACGGGAGAAGAGATGAATATCGACGACATGGACAACGTTCTCATAGGACGCGGCCCCGACTGTCACATAAGAATCAACTCTTCCGCCGTATCAAAGGTACATGCCCTGATAAGCAGAAGCGGAAACAACTGGATTATCGAAGATCTTGACTCCGCAAACGGCACCCTGCTTAACGGTCTTCCGATTACGGAGTGTACGGTTCTTCACAACGATGACATCATTGAAATATGCGGCTTCACCGTAAAGTTCATGGATGCGTAAACTTTGATTTTTTAACTGTTTTTTGATTTTAATTGTCGGACAAGGAGGGGTTTAGTTGACCGGAAAGAAATGGTTTCCGACTATGCTTCTTATTTCAATATTTCAACTGATAACCTTCTATCAGATTATATTTACGGGGGAAACCGCAAATAAAAGTGCGATTATTGTCCTTGCTGCCTTCTCCGTTATAGAGTGGGGATGGGCGATTGCCTCATCAATCATACTGAAAAAATCAAGTCTCGCCCTTGAGTGCATTGCGTTTTTCCTCACGGGTATAGGACTTGTAATTGCAGGCAGTGTAAGCACTTCTCTCATGGTTAAGCAATTCGTTGCGGTTGTTCTCGGCTTTATCTCGTATGTTGTTCTTCTCTTCATAATCGCAGACACCGAGCGTGCGGAAAAGTTCCGTACTCCCATGGCTGTCGCCGCAATTGTTCTCCTTGTAGTCACTCTCATTTTTGCTCAGAACAAAAACGGCGCATACAACTGGCTTGTAATCGGCGGATTTTCCATTCAGGCGTCCGAGCTTGTAAAGGTTGCCTTTATCTTTGTGGGCGCGGCAACTCTCGAAAAGCTTCAGTCAACCCGACATCTTACGGCATATGTTATTTTTTCCGTGGTATGCATCGCGTTGCTTTTCCTTATGAGAGATCTCGGAACCGCACTTATCTTCTTCTTCACCTTCATCGTCATAGCGTTCTTACGTTCCGGTGATATCCGTACAATCATCTTCCTGTGTATGGGAGCGGCAATGATTGCCGGACTTGTTGTCCTTATGCGTTCCGATTACGTCATTTCAAGATTCAAGGCATACCGCCATATATGGGAATACGCCGACGGAAGGGGTTATCAGCAAACACGTGTACTGACATATTCCGCAAGCGGCGGTCTACTCGGTCTCGGTATAGGTAACGGAGAACTCAAAAAGGTTTTTGCTGCCACCGAAGACCTTGTGTTCGGTGTTGTATGTGAAGAATGGGGTATGCTTATCGCCTTCCTCATTGCTCTTTCATTTATCTTTATTTTTATTCACAGTCTAAGATGTGCGAAAGGCTCTCGAAGCGCCTTTTACTCGATAGCAAGCTGTGCTGCCGGAGGTCTTTTCCTTTTCCAGGCGGCACTCAACATATTCGGTGTTACCGATTTTCTTCCTCTCACCGGAGTTACTCTTCCGTTTGTGAGCCGCGGAGGCTCCAGCACCATCTCCTGCTGGGCTCTTCTCTCCTTCATAAAGGCGGCTGACAACCGGACATGGGCAGGAGGTAAAAAATGAATAAGATATTTAAAAGATCGTACTGGCTCTATGCCTTCGCCATAGCATTTTTTGCGGGCATTGTTACATTGTTTTTCACCATGCAGATTCATGCGTCCGAATGGGTTGTAAAGGATTACAACAAGCATTTGTACTCGGGCGGTGAATTTCTTGCTGCCGGTAAGGTTACCGACCGCACCGGAACGGTACTCGCGGAAACGGTAGACGGAGAACGCCGCTACAACGAAAATGAACAGATAAGAAAGGCCACCCTCCACGTCGTAGGTGATACCACCGGATTCATCTCAACAGGCATCCAGAGTGCCTTCAAGTCAGAACTCACGGGATACAGCCTTATAAACGGCGTATATACGCTTAAAAAGAACGGTGCCGGAAACGATGTTCAGCTCTCCATAGACTCAAGACTTTCCGTTACAGCCATGGAGGCTATGGGTAAAAACAAAGGAACCGTAGGCGTTTATAACTACAAAACCGGAGAGATCCTCTGCGCGGTTTCTCTGCCGACTTATGACATATACAAAAAACCGGCGAATATCAACACCGACTCTACCGGAAAGTACGAAGGTATCTACTTAAACAGATTCTTTTCCGGAGTTTATACCCCCGGCTCAACCTTCAAGATTATCACAGCCTGCAGTGCTATAGAAAACATTCCGGATATCACTACCAGAACCTTCACATGTAACGGAGCATATGTAAACTCCGCCGGAAGCAAGGTAAAGTGTATGGGAGTACACGGTACCATAGACTTTAATAAGGCCCTCAGTCACTCCTGCAACTCCGCCTTTGCGGAAATCGCAGTTGAGCTCGGGAATGAAAAGCTCACAAAAACAGCTGAAGAATGCGGCTTTAATCAGCCTCTCACCGTGGACAACTTCACATGTGCAAAAAGCAGAATCGATCTCTCTAAAGCATATTCTATCGACAGAGGCTGGGCAGGAATCGGACAGTACACCACTCTCGTAAATCCCTGCCATGAGATAACCATTCTCGGCGCAATTGCAAACGGAACCGGTTACACTCCGAGACCGACCGTCATAAAGGGTAAATCTACTTCAAAGATCGGGTACATGGGCTCTGTTCCCGCCAAAAGGCTCAATGATATGCTGAGGAACAACGTTGAGACCTATTACAGGGACTCCCGCTTCCCAAACCTTAAGATGTGCGGTAAAACCGGGACGGCAGAGGTCGCCGGAAAAGAGCCTCATGCATGGTTTGTCGGCTATTCGCAGAGATCGGACCTTCCCCTTGCAATAGTAGTTGTTCTCGAAAACAGCGGAAGTACCGGAATGGGCTCCGCCATACCGGTAGCAAATACCGTCATGCAGAAGGCGGTTGAATTATATGTAAAATAACAGGTTTCTCTTATCTGAGAGCCGAAATACTTTCAAGATTCGCTATGATGAAGGCCTGCGCGTTTTCATCATAGTAGTTTGAGTAAAGGTCTTTACCTCCCTGTTTTACAAACCTCGTTTCAATACCCAACGCATTTCCTGCGGTCGTGGCCTCTCTGTGGACACGACCGTTTTTTATTACACTGGTCAAAAGACCTTCATTTTCAAGCCACTGTGCCATCCGTATTCCGGAAACAGTCCTTACATCCGGCGGCAAAACACGTTCTATCCTGTGAGAGATAGCGGTAAGCTTTACGGGTGTCTCAGAAATACTGATACGGCTTCGCTGCTGCTCCGTAATTGAAAATTTTTTCTTTTTGCTGTTTGGTATAGAAACCATACAGTTATTTTTTATGACCTCATCAAGAACGGAGGAGACAAAGTTAAACATTCTGCAGAGATTTACATCGTTGAGCACCGAGTCCTCCGGCACCTCCACGTTTTCGACAGGATCAATTCCGTTTGACAGCTTATCAAGATAAAGCTTTGCCGTATAAAACATTTCCTTGTTTACTCCACTCATCATACTATTCGACCTCCAAAGTGCAAAAAAATCATGTTGAAAAAATATCCCGCCGCAACAAAGGGAGCAAAGGGAATGACATCCTTTCTTTTCATCTTTTTAAAAATCAGCATAACTACAACCGTCACGGCGGCAACGACCGATGTAATCGCCATAAAGGGAAGGAACCTGTCGATTCCCATAAAAAATCCCAGTGCAATGATGAGTTTTACGTCTCCGAACCCGAATCCGTCCTTCATCACAAGCTTGCATACAAATGTCAGAATCACCGCGCAAAGCAATCCGGCAGCAGAGCCCTTTCTCATTTCGGATAAAACTATGATTTTTACTATTCCGGTCTCAAAAATCAAAATACTCACCACGTCCGGAATCTTATAGCTTTTTATGTCCTTCACTGCTGCCGCAATAAGAAAAACCAGTACTGCCAGTGTAAATATCTTATCAATACTCATACTTTTGCCTCCTCAAGATAATATATAGTTGCCTCCGTTCCGTAAAGCTCGTTCAGTTCGATAAAAATCGCATCAAGCACACCGGAGTATACGGGGCTTTGCGCTTCAAGCGGAAAAATCACGACAAGCTCTTTTCTCTTTATTTCAGGCTTAATCTTTTTTCCGTTTTCCATCTCCAAGGTGTCCAACGTGGCGATATCATATTCAAAGTCTTCTATGTATTTTTCAAATTGCTTTAAAACGGCGTCGATGTTTATCTCCTTCTCACCGCTGAAGGCTTCTCCCTTCGGAAAAGCTTCCCCTGAGGATTCTCCGCCGGGAGTAGCTTCTAAAAGATAAGAAGAGGAAAAAATATTCATGGAAAAAATTTCAGATACCGTGCCTGTACCGGTGTCATAGAGGTCTATACCCTGCCCGCTCTTCACTGCTTTTTCGCCCTGAAGAGCCTTTATTCTTTTTACAAAGTATTTTCCTCTGACAAAGTTATTTTGTTGCCAGATTCCCTTTCCTTCTTTTTCCTCAATACTCTCAAATGAAAAGTCATAGGGCAGCCATGCTTTGGTTTTTGCTTCTTTTTTTGCCAGACGTTTTGCTTCTTCCTCCTGCTTTATTGCTAAAAGGGTTTCCTCGTCAAAGACAAGTGAATCTATTAAATCCCAGATTTCCTCCCTTCCCTCTTTTGACATTGATGAGAAAGGTATTATGATCGTATCCGGCTTGACATTTAAAACCTCTCTGATCGCTTTTATATGGGCATCTATCTGTGTTTTTTTCAATTTATCTAATTTTGTAGCTATTATTATAGGCGCAAACCCCTGATCTACCATCCAGTCATACATCATTATGTCATTTTCAGACGGATCAT
>OQVT01000651.1_pt1 | contig 20211 bp, 13 predicted proteins | sample 1691561 | NCBI WGS metagenome assembly OQVT01 (sample SAMN03418260, study PRJEB22391) | human gut metagenome | biome: human-gut; feature: organic feature; material: feces | host: Homo sapiens | place: Tanzania | collected 2013-01 | reverse complement strand
TCATCGTTGAGGTTGCTTGGCAGGCTCACTTCGTAACAAACATGTTCATCCGTCCGACAGCAGAGGAGCTCGAGCAGTTCGAGCCTGACTTTGTTGTATACAACGCTTCTAAGGCAAAGGTTGCTGACTACAAGGAGCTCGGCCTCCACTCTGAGACTTGTGTAGCATTCAACACAACAAGCCGCGAGCAGGTTATCATCAACACATGGTACGGCGGTGAGATGAAGAAGGGTATGTTCTCTATGATGAACTACTACCTCCCGTTGAAGGGCATCGCTTCTATGCACTGCTCAGCTAACTGCGACAAGAACGGTCAGAACACAGCTATCTTCTTCGGCCTCTCTGGTACAGGTAAGACTACTCTGTCTACAGACCCGAAGCGTCTGCTCATCGGTGACGACGAGCACGGATGGGACGACAACGGCATCTTCAACTTCGAGGGTGGCTGCTACGCTAAGGTTATCAACCTCGACAAGGAGTCAGAGCCGGACATCTACAACGCTATCCGCCGCAACGCTCTCCTCGAGAACGTAACTGTTGCTGCTGACGGCAAGATCGACTTCGCTGACAAGAGCGTTACAGAGAACACACGTGTTTCTTACCCGATCTTCCACATCAACAACATCCAGCCGGGTTCTTCTGCACCAGCTGCTAAGCAGGTTATCTTCCTCTCAGCTGACGCATTCGGCGTATTGCCTCCTGTTTCTATCCTTACTCCGGAGCAGACTCAGTACTACTTCCTCTCAGGCTTCACAGCTAAGTTGGCAGGTACAGAGCGCGGCATCACAGAGCCGACTCCGACATTCTCAGCTTGCTTCGGTCAGGCATTCCTTGAGTTGCACCCGACAAAGTACGCTCAGGAGCTCGTTAAGAAGATGAAGAAGAACAACGCTAAGGCTTACCTCGTAAACACTGGCTGGAACGGCACAGGCAAGCGTATCTCTATCCGCGACACACGTGGTATCATCGACGCTATCCTCAACGGCGACATCGACAAGGCTCCTACAAAGCAGATCCCGATGTTCGACTTCAAGGTTCCGACAGAGCTTCCTGGTGTAGCTACTGAGATTCTTGATCCGCGCGACACTTACGCTGACGCTGCTCAGTGGGAGGAGAAGGCTAAGGACCTCGCTGCTCGCTTCATCAAGAACTTCGCTAAGTACACAAACAACGAGGCTGGTAAGGCTCTCGTAGCTGCTGGTCCCCAGCTCTAATCTTTCAGACAAAGATAAAGACTAAATAAAAAAGGTCTGTTTCCCGTTAATGGGAGACAGACCTTTTTTTGGTGCCTGTAGTGTGGAATTTGTTGGTTTTTCGTTTTTTATTTATATCTTTGCGAGTCGAAATAACAATTATCAGAAGCGTATGAATGATTTTGAGCGTCTTTTCAGCAGACTCTATCCACGTGTGAAGCTGTTCGCCATGCAACTGCTTAAGCATGAGGACGAGGCTGAGGATGTGGCGCAGAATGTATTCGCCAAGCTTTGGGAGATGCCTGAGAAGTGGAGCGAGGACAATGTGGACAGCTATGTCTTCGTGATGACGCGCAATCATGTACTCAACGTAATCCGCTACCACAAGCTACACGAATCGGGGGGGGTAAATTCTGACGACAACGCAGACGCAACCCTGCCTGCCGAACTGGGTGCAGACGATCCGCTGTATTATGAAGAGGCATTGCTGTTGATGCGCCTTACGCTCGACCGTATGCCCGAACGCCGCCGCCTGATATTCGAGATGAGCCGTATGGAGGGAATGAGCAATGCCGAGATAGCCGAGCAATTGCAGCTGTCGGTGCGCACCGTAGAGCATCAGATATATCTCGCATTGAAAGAACTTAAGAAGACCATGCTCCTCTTCGTATTGCTTGTCGTGATATAAGCAATCAGCTGCAAAAACATAAAAAATCAAGAAAAACACATTTTTTTTATTTTTTCCTTAAGTAGTCCTTGTCATTCATGTGTGTTATATATGTATGACAGAGACAAACGGTACACATAAATATATAAATAGCATAATGCGCCTCTTCGCCCACGGCGACTTTGGTAGCTCTGCCACCAACCATTTCCATAAGTGGTTGGCAGACGACAAGCACCGTGAAGAAAAGGATGCTGCAATGGAGCAGCTTTGGGACGAGACGGCATTCACCTCTGCCAATATCAGCCAAAAGCAGACCGATGATGCTTATGCCCAGTTGTGTGCCACTGTAGGTATCGGTCAGCAAAACAACGGAACGGACATTCCGGCAGACGCTATCGACCGTCGCCGTATCAAGGCAGTACGCTGGTTGCGGTTCTGGCAGTCGGCAGCAGCGGTGTTCATAATAGCAATAGGTATGTTGGGCTATATGCTTTACAACGCCGACACACAGAGCCAGGACCTGCTGCAAAGCCATACGCCCGTAGCCCAGACACGTCAGATGGTGCTGCCCGACGGTACTGTGGTGATGCTCAATTCATGCAGTGCGCTCATCTATCCTGACCACTTCAACGGTAATACACGCAGCGTCTATTTGATGGGCGAAGCAAGCTTCAAGGTGGCTCACGACAAGGAACATCCGTTCATCGTCAAAACCAACGACATGCAGGTGACTGCACTCGGCACCGAGTTTAACGTGTCGGCTTATCCCGACGACCATAATGTGGAGTCGACACTGATAGAAGGTAGTGTCAAGGTAGACTGCAACGACATGCACAGTAGTGTGATTTTGCAGCCGGGCGAGATGATAGCATACAATCGCGACACCCACAAGTATGAGGTGATGACACCCAATATAGCCGACATCACGGCATGGCAACGCGGCGAAGTGGTGTTTAAGGAGAAGACGCTGGCACAGATATTCTCTACGCTTGAGCGCAAGTATCCGTACTCGTTCCACTACAGTATGCACCGTATCGGCAACGACCACTACACCCTGCATTTCCCCGACAACGCCCCCATCAAGGACATAATGGACGTGATAGTACGCGTCACGGGCAAGCACGCCTATCGCATAGAAGGCGACAACTGCTACTTCTACAACAAGTAATGTCGTGAGACATACTATGAATAGATGAAAAACTAATTTACCGCTCCTATATTTACCCCAGCCTAAAATTTACAATAGAATTAAACCTATATATAAACTAATAGTACTAACAATGAGCAAAAGACAACGAACTGTGGCCATGGTTCTAAGAACTATGTGCTTCTCGGCGCTGCTGCTGGCTTCACAGACAGCAGCAATGGCACAAAGCCGAGCCCGTGTCACGATCAAGAAGAGCAACACGACCATTGTGGAAGCTCTCAAGCAAATCGAAAAACAGACAGGTATGTTTGCAGAGTACAACCATACCCAGTTGAACAAAAAGCCAGGTATCAACGTCAACCTGCAGAATGCAACGGTTGACGAGGCACTGCAGAAAGTGCTTAATGGTAGCGGATTCAGCTACCAGATAAAGGGCGACCAGATCATCATCGTTCCCGCTGGTGCTACGGAAAAGCAGCACACCAACGGAGCAAAACAGCAAACCGGCAAGAAACAGCGCATTCAGGGACGCGTGCTTGACAGTGAAGGCATGCCTCTTATTGGTGTGAGTGTACGCACCGAGGGTGCGGGCAACGAAGGAACTGTGACCGATATGGACGGTAACTTCTCGTTTGAAGGTACCGCCGGACGCCATATCGTGGTGTCGTACATCGGCTACAAGAACCAGACACTGAAGGCAGGCGATAACATGAACGTAGTATTGCAGGAGGACTCGAAACTCCTGGGCGACGTAGTGGTGACAGCCCTCGGTATCAAGCGCGAGCAGAAAGCCCTGTCGTACAATGTGCAGCAGGTGAAGGGCGACGACCTCCTTGCCAATAAGGATGCCAACTTCATCAACTCACTCAACGGTAAGGTGGCAGGTGTGAACATCAATGCATCGTCGGGTGGCGCAGGTGCCGCTTCGAAGGTAGTGATGCGTGGTGCCCGCTCTATTGAGCAGTCGAGCAACGTGCTTTACGTTATCGACGGTGTGCCAATGTTCAACCTCGGCGGCGACGGCGACACAGAGTTCGGCTCAAGCGGCGTTACTGAGGCAGTAGCTGATATCAACCCCGAAGACGTTGAATCAATGTCGGTACTTACAGGTGCTGCCGCTGCAGCCCTCTACGGTAACCGTGCTTCTAACGGTGCCATCGTAATCACCACTAAGAAGGGACAGGCTGGCAAGACTAACGTTACGGTAAGCCAGTCGACCGAATTCTCTAACGCTTTCCGTACACCCGAATTCCAGAACCGCTACGGCACCGGCTCATCGCTGCGTGACGCAGGTGCTGACTCGTATTCATGGGGCAAACTCCTGAACGATGCCAACCGCATGGGCTACGACCCCGTTGACGACTATCTGAAGACCGGTGTGATGACCACTGAGGCAGTGACTGTATCTACAGGTACTGACAAAAACCAGACATACTTCTCGACAAGTGCTGTCAACTCGGCAGGCATCGTGCCAAACAACAAGTACAACCGCTACAACTTCACATTCCGCAACACCACAAGCATGCTTGGCGACCGCCTCACACTCGATGCAGGCGCAAGCTATATATATCAGAACGACCGCAACATGGTGAACCAGGGTGTATACTCTAACCCACTCGTAACAGCCTACCTCTTCCCTCGCGGCAACGACTGGGAGGCAGTGAAGATGTATGAGCACTACGACACATCGCGCGGTATCTACGTACAGAACTGGAACGACCTCGTGAGCGAGTTTGTAGGTCAGAACCCCTACTGGGTGAACTACCGCAACGTGCGCACCAACAGCAAGCACCGCTACATGCTCAATGTGGGCGCTACATATAAGATTACCAACTATCTTAACGTGGCAGGACGTATTCGCGTAGACAACGCCACCAACAAGTGGGAAAAGAAATACTACGCCACTACCAACCAGACATTCTCTGGCAAGAACGGTGCTTACGGTACATCATACACCGACGACAAGCAGATATACGGCGACGTGATGATGACATTCGACAAGCGATTCTTCGACGACAAGCTGTCGGTTAACGCTAATGTTGGTGCCATACTTTCCGACATACGCCAGAATGTGACAGGTATCGACGGCAATATCGCCGACGACCTTATTCCTAACGTATTCAACGAGTATCAGGTCGACCCGACTCGCGAGAAGCGCCTTGCCAGTGGCTATCACGACCAGACCAAGTCGCTCTTTGCAAGTGCAGAAATAGGATGGGCGAACCAGCTGTATCTGTCTTTGACCGGACGTAACGACTGGCCCTCAATGCTTGCAGGTCCTCACTCTAACAAGTCGTCGTTCTTCTATCCTTCAGTAGGCTTGTCATGGCTTGCATCAGAAACATTCAAACTGCCCAAGCAGATTGACTACCTCAAGCTGCGCGGTTCATTCGCATCGGTAGGTATTCCGTTCCCACGTTGGTATGCCAACCCAGTATACGAGTGGGATGCCGACAAGAAGCAGTGGAAGAACCAGATGGTATATCCTATGTACAACCTCAAGCCCGAGACCACTGACTCTTGGGAGTTCGGTGTGCAGGCACGTCTGTTCAAGCACTTCAACATCGACCTTACACTCTACTGGACCAAGACCTTCAACCAGACCTTCAACCCGGGCATTTCTGTATCATCAGGCTATAGCAAGATGTACGTACAGACCGGTAGCGTATCGAACAACGGTATAGAGCTGGCAGTAGGCTACAACAACAAGTGGGGCGACTTTGCATGGGCTTCTAACTTCACACTCTCGCACAACAAGAACAAGATTAATGAGCTTGTTGAGAACTATGTTCACCCTGAGACAGGTGCTGTCATCAACATGGACCGCATCGATGTGGGCGGACTCGGCTCTACACACTTCATCCTGAAGACCGGCGGTTCGCTTGGCGACCTCTACTCAATGGCTGATCTCGTACGAACAGACGACGGCAAGATATATGTAGACGAGAACGGCAAGGTGTATAAAGACAACAACGTGGGCGACATCAAGCTCGGCTCGGTATTCCCCAAGTGCAACATGTCATGGCGCAACGACTTCTCATGGAAGGGTCTGAACCTGGGCTTCCAGGTGACAGCACGTCTTGGCGGCATCGTCTACTCAGCCACACAGGCAGCTCTCGACTCATATGGCGTATCTGAAGCTTCGGCAGCAGCACGCGACCGTGGCTACGTACTCGTCAACGGCAACGATATGGTCAATCCTGAGGTATGGTACTCTACAATCGGTGGCTCGGACGGTATCGGCCAGTACTACACTTACAGTGCTACCAACGTACGTCTACAGGAGGCAAGCATAGGCTATACATTCAAGAAGAACCAGCTCTTCGGCATCGGCGACCTCACCGTATCGCTCGTAGGACGCAACCTCTTCTTCTTCTACTGCAAGGCTCCGTTTGATCCTGAGTCAACAGCCTCTACCGGCAACTACTATCAGGGCATCGACAAGTTCATGACACCGAACACACGCACCCTTGGATTTAACATCAAACTCAAATTCTAATCAAAAGGAGAGTAAAAGCTATGAAACTAAGAAAAAATACAATACTTGCTGCGGCTGCAGCCTGCATCTGTCTGGCAACAGCCAGCTGTACAGACGGATATGAGGACTTCAACCGCAACCCCAACGGCGTGACTAAGGACGAGACCCAGCGTGACGCCTATGCCATGCGCTCGGCAATGCTCAACCTTGAGGGATGGATTATTCCTACCGACGTGAACGCATGCCAGTTTACCGAACTGCTGTTAGGTGGTTCGTATGGTGGCTACATTGCCGATTCAAACTCTGGTTTTAACGGCAAGAACTTCGGACAGTACTGCCCGGAGAACGGATGGAGCCGTGTAATGTTCAACGACATCATACCGAAGATGTTCATCTACAGCAACGAGGTGGCAAACGCTACTGACGAGCCAGTGCCTAATGCTGTAGCAACGGTGCTCAAGGTGATGGGCATACAGCGCGTTACCGACTGCTACGGACCTATTCCTTACTCTAAGGTGGGTATAAATGGCGAGATTACTGCCAAGTACGATACACAGGAAGAGGTGTACACACTCATGTTCCAGCAGCTCGACGAGGCTATCAAAATACTTACCGAGAACCGCACAGCCGACTTCTCGTCACTTGCCGACCGTATCTATGGCGGAAAGGTAGAGAAGTGGATAAAGCTTGCCAACTCGCTCAAGCTGCGTATGGCTATGCGTATTTCGAAGGCTAATCCTACATTGGCACAGCAGAAGGCAGAAGAAGCCATCAACCACGAGGTGGGCGTGATGACAAGCAACGACGACAATGCTATGCTGACAGTGGTAGCTACCAACCCGTTCTATGTAGTAATGTACGAGTACAATGGTGGCGACTCACGCGTGAGTGCCGACATCACATCGTATATGAACGGCTATAAGGACCCACGTCGTGCAGCTATGTTCACAGAGGTGTCATATTCAGGTGTGACTGGCGGATATAGCGGTCTGCGTACCGGTATCACCATTCCTGACGCTGCTACAGCTCATGCCTACAGCAACTATGCTGTGGCTAAGGACACAAAGGTGTTGCTCATGAACGCTGCTGAGGCTTCATTCCTGCGTGCTGAAGCTGCACTGAAGGGATGGAACGCCGGTGCTACAGCCAAGGAGCTGTACGAGCAGGGCGTGAAGCTCTCGTTCGACCAGTGGGGCGTAAGCGGAGCCGACAACTATCTGGCTGACAACGCAAGCACACCTGAAGGCTATAAGGACCCGGCTGGACTCAACAGCTACAGCGGTGCCACATCAAACATCACCATTGCATGGGAAGACGGTGACAACGAGAAGAGCCTGGAACGCATCATCACACAGAAGTGGCTCGCCAACTTCCCGCTCGGCCAGGAGGCTTGGGCAGAGTATCGTCGTACTGGATATCCTAAACTTATGCCGGTAGTAGTGAACAACTCCGGCGGCACCGTAAGCACCGAACGTGGAGCACGTCGTCTGGCTTATCCGCAGGAGGAGCGCCTGAACAACCTGACCAACTACAACGATGCTGTGCAGATGCTCGGTGATGCCGACAATATGGGCACCGACGTTTGGTGGGCTAAATAAAACGTAAACCTAACAATTCAAAACAAGAACGTATGAAAACAATCATAAACATCTTACGACTCAGTGCCGCGTGTGCCGCTTCATTGCTCATGCTTGCGAGCTGCGACACCGACGTGGAGTCGATAGACATCAACCAGCCGAGCATTGAGAGCCAGAACCCCGAGCTGTACAAGCAGTATCTCGGCGAACTCAAGGCTTACAAGCAGTCGGCACACAAGGTAATGTTTGCCGGTTTCGACAATAGCAACAAACTGCCTTATACACAGGCACAGCACATCAATGCAGTGCCCGACTCGGTAGACTACGTGATTCTCTCAAATCCTGAGGCTATCAACGAGCGCGAGATAATGGAGATGAGCGAGATACGCGGACAGAAGGGTACTAAGAGCGTATATGTAGTAAGCTACGATAATATTAAGTTGCAGTATGCTGACGAGAAAGCTGACTACGATGCTCAGAAGGGCGAGGACGCAGCCGAGTTTGTTGACTTCAAGACATATCTTGCTGACACCGTATCGGCACGCCTCTCTTACTGCAACCGCTTCGGATTCGATGGTGTGATAATGTCGTTCACCGGCAAGGAGAAGATTACTATGACCGAACTGGAGAAGGCTGAGTATACAGCATGCGAGACAATGTTCCTTGGCATGGCTAAGGACTGGGCAGAACGCAACACAGGCAAGGAACTGATGCTTCAGGGCAAGCCACAGTTTGTAAGCGACCAGTCGATATTCGGGTTGACAAAGTTTCTGCTCGTACCGTGCCAGAGTGCTACATCGTCATATTCTGCCAATTACAACGTAGTGAAGGCTCTCGGCGAGGGCGTACCTACCGACCGCATCGTGCCCGTAGTAGAGACTACATCGCTCGACACAAGCGACAAGGCCACAGGATGGTGGGGCACTACTCCGGCATCGCTCGGTGCAGCCCAGTTTGTTGCTACAATTCACAATGGTTACTCTGTAGCAGGACTTGCCATCATGAACATTAACAACGACTATTATAATTCGGCTTTCGTATACCCACGTGTACGCACAGCTATCACAATCATGAACCCAACAGTTAAAAATTAATCTGCGATGAATAAGTTTTTCAAATATATACCTGCTCTGGCGATTGCCTTCACAATGACAGCATGCCAAAGCAACGACGAGGAAGACTTCGCTAACAAGGCTTTCATCGACGCCTCGTCATTGGTCAACGAGACTATCGTCAAGGGCGCTACTGCCGACCAGAAGAAGACGCTGTGCATCACACTGGCACGTCCTGCCGAGGCAGATATCAACGCCACCATCAATGTCAATGCTTCGCTCTTCGACACATATGTCAAGGCATATTATGCCGACGGCAACAAGACACAGATGCTGCCCACAGAGAACTATGAGGTGCTGAACAGCAAGGTGACAATACAGAAGGGTAGCGTAAAGAGCGACGATGCCAAGTTCCTCTTTAAGGACCTCGGCTCGCTCGACCGCGAAATCGTATATGTATTGCCGGTATCGGTAAGCACAAGCGACATCAGTCTGCTCAACTCGGGCAGCAACTACTACTTTGTATTCCGCGGCGGTGCCCTCATCAACGTGGTAACGGACATGAGCAAGAAGTACCTCACCGTAAAGTGGGCTAACGACTACCGCTCAGTAGTGAGCAGCATGAGCCAAATCACAATCGAGGCGCTGCTCTATCCGCGCGAGTTCGGCAAGCTCATCTCTACCGTTATGGGTATAGAAGGAAGCTTCCTTATGCGTATCGGTGATGCCGGATTCCCCGACAATCAGATTCAGATCGCCACATTTAATGGTAACTTCCCCGCCTCTGACTCAAACAAGGGACTTGCCGTAAAGACATGGCAGCACGTGGCTTTTACCTACGACTCGTCTACCGGTGCATGGAAGATTTATTACAACGGCAAGGTACAGAGCGAGGGTACCAAGCTGCTTGGCAAAATCAGCATCCTTGGCAATGGTAGCGACCGCGACTTCCTCATCGGCAAGTCGTACGACGACAACCGCTGGTTTGAGGGCGACATGTCTGAGGTGCGTGTATGGAACGTAGTGCGTACACAGGAGCAGATTAGCTCAAGCTTCTACACTGTAGATCCGCAGTCGGAAGGCCTTGTAGCCTACTGGAAGATGGACGACAACACTGTATCGGGCAAGGTGGTTGACGCTACCGGTCACGGCAATGACGCCATCGCTTCGGAGCCTCTCTCATGGCACAACGTGTCACTGCCTGAGGCTGGCAAATAACAACAAACACATATTATATTAAGAATTCAAACTATGAACATCTATAAGATAAAGACGTTCGCCTTTGCCGTTATGGCAGCAAGCATGTTCGCATCTTGTGCCGACGACATCGAAATGAACAAGGTGGACGAAAACAAATATGCATCAGCCGAGAAGACGCTTGTGTTCCTTACTGACAAGTATGGATACAGCAATGTCGACTCACTGACATTCAACGAGAACGGTTCTACCGATTTCTATGTCAACGTGACTAAGCCTGCTGCTTCGGAGCAGGGCTACACCATAAGCTACGACCTGGCTGCACTCGAGCGCTACAACAAAGCCAACGGCACCAGCTTCCAGGCTCTGCCTGAGAATCTGGTTACAATAGGCGGACAGGCTGTTGTGGCTGCGGGCAAATCGCAGTCGGACCCCGTAAGCATAGGTTTCTCGACAGCCGACGAACTGGAGAAGAACGGTGCATACGCCATTCCTCTTACTGTTAAGGCAAATGGCTCGGCTGAGGCTTCGGCAGACAAGGGCGACTTCATCTACGTGGTACGCGACATCACCAAGATGCCTAACTGTCATAAGGGAACCGGACAGATTGTTATCAGCTGTCAGGAGACCAACGACGCCAACCCACTGCACAACTTGTGCTACACACTGAAGGAGTCGGGCAAGTATGTCATTGACCAGGTGATTCTCTTCTCGGGCAACATCAACTACAACGCTGAGACCGGCGAGGTTTACAACTTCAACAACGAGAACATCACCCACGTACTCGAAAACCGCGACAAGTATATCAAGCCGCTTCAGGATAAGGGCATGAAGGTGATACTCGGCATTTTGTGCAACCACGACCGTGCCTGTTGTACTCACCTCAACGATGAGAACGCAAAGAAGTTTGCTCTTGAACTCAAGGCCAAGCTTGAGGCTTACGGACTCGACGGTGTATTCTTCGACGACGAGTATTGCAACCGTGGCGACTATCCCGGCTTCACTACTTACAACAACTTCTCGCGTCTGGTGTACGAGTGCAAGATGGCAATGCCCGACAAACTTGTTGAGGCTTACTATTACAGCGGCACCAGTTCAGCCCAAAAGATAAATGATATCCAAGGTGTGGACTACGGTATTCAAGACTATAGCCGTTATTCAGACATGAGCAGCAGCTATCCTGGACTTGACAAGAGCGGTATGATTCAGGCCTCATCTGAGTTTGCACGTGGAAGTATCATCTCAGAGAGCCGTGCACGTCAGATTGTGACCGATGGCTACGGTGGCACAATGATATTCTCGCTCAACCCGAAGAATGGTTACGTTAGTCGTTTCAACAACATCACTATACCTTTCTATGGTGAGGAGACAGTACAGACAGGTTCTTATGCTAAGGACTGGTAATAGAGTGTAGACGGATTTATACAAACAACATTAAATCTTTTAGAATTTATGAAAGCAAGATATATTTATACGGCAATGCTCGCCACTGCACTCATGTTTGGTATGACGGCGTGTAGCGACGATGACGACGAGTACGATCCGGGTCTGAATGTTCCGGCAGCACAGGAGAAGTCGCCTATCACCATTGATACTGAAGGAGAAGTTCAGGTAGGTGTGGGCGAGACTGCCACATTCAATATTACGGGCGGCGGTGGCGACTATAAGGTAGTGGCTGAGAATCCGGCATACGTCAATGCCTCAATCAGCGGCAATGCCGTGACCCTCTCTGGTGTAGAGAAGGGCATAGCTGGTGTACTTATCTCTGATGCCCAGGGCAACTACAAGCACGTAACAGTGAAGAGTATGTACTTCCAGATGACACTCGACAAATCTGAAGTATCCGTAGGCATGAAGCTCGGTCATACCGACGGTGAGGCTAAGGTGACTGTGCTTGGCGGTAATGGCAACTATACAGCTGTATCTGCCGACGAAACCATTGCAAAAGTGAAAGTCAATGGCGATGTTGTCACCATTCAGGGTGTAAAGACGGGTGGGACAACTGTTACTATCACCGACATGATGGGTCTCACTCAGACCGTAAATGTAAAGGTTGAGACAACATCAATACCGTTCTCTGACGACGAGAAGGCCGACATCCTCAAACTCGACAAGAACATCCAGACATTCGATGGACAGTATGCTACATATCTCGAATGGTATTCTGGCTCTTATTTCGTAGAGGCTATCGACGGCGGCTACAAGCTCTACTCGCACTATGGTTCGGCTGGCGGATGGGCAAGCAGCTATGCTATGGTGTTCACCTTCAAGGGCGACCTGACCGTAGGCAAGAAGACAGAGGGCGCCTACTCTAATACAGGTTGGGATGGCACAACATCTTACGATGGCCTGGATGTGGAGATTCTTAAGAATGACGGTTCGCGCATTTGGGGCATCATCTCAGGCGTGAAGGACGACTATCTGCACACTGGCTACTTCTGCATGCCACTATAGCAGATTGTATGACTATGATAAAGGTTTATAGTTAGATAAGATTGTAATTTTTTTAGGGCGTATCCGGGCAGTGATTGTCGGGATACGCTTTTTGTTTATCCTGCATTTTCGCATCCGGAAAAGCATCGTATCATGGCATGATACAATCGTTTCAAGGCATGATACGGTCGTTTCATGGCATGATACGACTGTTTCAAGGCACGCAACACTGCTTTATATCACGTCCCAGACATAAGCTTTACGAATGTAAAGGGTTACGTAACTTTATTGGCATACGGCTTCTACTTCCTGCACTTGTTCGGGATTGAAGTGACGGTCGCCGGTTATTGTAATGCGACGCATGTAGCTGGCGGTGAAGCGACAATAAGCCTGTTCGTCCATTTCGCCGCTACATATGTATTCCATACCATTAATATATATATGCTCGCCACGTTGGCAACCACGCAACGTGACACGCACAAAGCCGTAGAAACCGGGTGAGAAGTCGTAGGTGATGGAACGGTCGGTGCGGTCGAAGAAGCGCGGACTGAGTATATGGCGTACTCGTACGGCATCATCATCCAATACGTTATATAATAGGTGGTTGTAGCCATATATGCTTTCGGCAGTTGTCCCGTAGTCTTTATTTACGCTGTGACGGCTTGTTTCCATTGCTGCGACTGGTTGCCACATTGGTGTGACGATATCTCCGTAGAATGGAAATGAAGCCGACTGGAGACTCTTGTCTGTTAGTTCGCCATCGGTTGTAATGCGCGTTGGGGCTACACAGTATGTCCATCCGTCAATATTGCACGAACCAAACGGATGGCCGTTGCTTTGTTTTCCGTAGAAACACACCGAGAGTTTTGGCGCACGCATAGTGGCTGTGGGAGCAAGAAGCAGGGCTATAGTATTGGAGTCGGTACGAAGAAATCGTGTCACATCGAATGTAAAGGACACGGTATGATGGTCTGTATCGATGTGACGGGGCATATAAAGCGCTGTGGACACGTTGCGACCGTTGACATAAAGAATGAAGCGTGAGTCGGATGCAACGCACACAGAGGCGTGTTTTGGAGGGTTGTGGGCAACGAATGTGCGACGAAACCATACACACGACGAGTCTGTAGACGACGGTAATGTCATCCACTCTGTGCCGAACTGCTGCGCATGTGCGGCACTTAGGGCTAACAGAAGAAGAATGAATGTATGGAATAGGCGCATGGAGTGGGGAGAGGTGGTGAGATGTTGAGATGTTGTTGTGGTGATAATGGTTGAAAGGGTGAGGTGTTGTTGTGGTGATAATAGTTGAAAGGGTGAGGTGTTGCTGTGCTAAATGTTGCAAACTAACAACATCTCAACACAACAACACCTCACCCTTTTATAATCATCACTACGCGTCGATATTGGCGTAGGTAGCGTGTTCTTCGATAAACTTACGGCGCGGTTCTACATCGTCACCCATAAGCATTGAGAAAATCTCGTCGGCTTCGGCTGCATTCTCGATGGTTACCTGCTTGAGCAATCGTGTCTGCGGGTCCATTGTTGTCTCCCAAAGCTGTTCGGGGTTCATCTCACCAAGACCTTTGTAGCGCTGTGTGTGAACCGACTTGCCGTCCTCAACGCCACCGGCATACTTGTCGAGGAATGCCTGACGCTGCTGGTCGGTGTAGCAATATTCCTTCACCTTGTTCTTGTAGGTGCAGAGGTAGAGCGGCGGGTTGGCTATGTAGAGGTGGCCTTCCTGGATTACCTTCGGCATGAAGCGATAGAAGAGTGTCATGATGAGCGTGTCGATGTGTGAACCATCGACGTCGGCATCGGTCATGATGATAATCTTATCGTAGCGCAGCTTGTCGATATTGGCTTCTTTGTCCTCCTCGCCGTCAACGCCGAAGCGTACGCCGATACTCTGTATGATGTTCATAACCGACTCCGACTCAAACACCTTGTGCCACATTACCTTCTCTACGTTGAGAATCTTACCGCGCAGAGGCAGGATAGCCTGAGTGTAGCGGTCACGTCCCTGCTTGGCAGAACCACCGGCCGAGTCACCCTCGACGAGGAATATCTCACACTTCTTTGGATCGCGGTTAGAGCAGTCGGCAAGTTTGCCGGGGAGTCCACCGCCAGTCATCGGGTTCTTGCGCTGTACACTTTCACGTGCCTTGCGTGCTGCGATACGTGCTGTGGCTGCAAGAATCACCTTGTCGCATATCATCTTGGCCTCCTTGGGGTTCTCCTCGAGATAATTGGCCAAAGCCTCGCCTACAGCCTGCTGTACGGCTCCTGCCACTTCGCTGTTGCCGAGCTTGGTCTTGGTCTGACCCTCAAACTGAGGTTCAGCCACCTTGATGGCGATTACGGCTGTGAGTCCTTCGCGGAAGTCCTCACCTGCAATCTCTATCTTGGCTTTCTCAATCTGCTTTGATATTGTAGGGTCGGCATCGGCATATGCCTTCAGCGTACGTGTCAGTGCGGCACGGAAACCAGTGAGGTGTGTACCGCCTTCGATGGTATTGATGTTGTTGACGTATGAGTGGATATTCTCCGAATAGTCGGTGTTGTACATCACAGCCACTTCGATAGGTATGCCCTGCTTCTCGGTCTTCAGATAAATTACATCGTCGAAGAGGTGGGTGCGGTGACGGTCTACATAGCGAACAAACTCCTTGAGGCCGTCCTTGGCATGGAATACTTCCTCGCGTGTCTTGCCTTCTTCGTCTGGGCGCATGTCGCGCAGCGTAATCTTGATGCCGGCATTGAGGAATGCGAGCTCACGCATACGGCGTGCTATGATGTCCCACTGATAGTGGGTGGTGGTAAATACTGTTGGATCGGGCCAGAACTGCTGACGTGTACCGCGGAGTTCTGTCTCGCCTACTACCTTGACGGGGTAGAGTGGCTTGCCCTTCTCGTATTCCTGCTGGTAGATTTTGCCGTCGCGGAACACCTGCGACTTCATATGTGTAGACAGTGCATTGACGCAACTTACACCTACACCGTGCAGACCGCCACTGACTTTGTATGAACCTTTGTCGAACTTACCGCCAGCATGGAGCACTGTCATTACGACTTCAAGGGCCGACTTGTGCAGCTTCTCGTGCATATCGACGGGAATACCACGGCCGTTGTCTTGAACGGTGATTGATTCGTCCTCGTTGATTGTAACCTCAATGTGCGTGCAATAGCCTGCCATTGCTTCGTCGATAGAGTTGTCGACGGTCTCGTTGACAAGATGGTGCAGACCCTTCTCGCTGATATCTCCGATATACATTGCCGGACGCTTGCGCACGGCTTCAAGTCCTTCAAGAACCTGAATATTACTGGCCGAGTAATTGTTCTCGGTGTTCTGTATTTCTGCCATTTTGATTTTTCTATGTTTAGACTACAAAAGTACTAAAATTATGCGAGTTAGGGAAATTTTCAGTATTAAAAAACGTCTAAAATAGAATGCAAAATGGGCTGTATGGGTTGGGAAAAGGGCAAAAAAAGAGGTCATAATCCTTTCGGAATATGACCTCAGTATGGGTTGCCAACAAACTACTTAGGCGAGCTTGCTGATATGCAGACACAAGCTTGACTTCAAGTTTGCAGCCTTGTTCTTGTGGATAATGTTAGTCTTTGCCAACTTGTCCAGCATTTTCTGAACAGAAGGATAGAGCTTTACAGCCTCTTCCTTGTCCGTCATTGCGCGCAGCTTGCGAACTGCATTACGCATAGTCTTTGCGTAGTATCTGTTGTGCAAAGCCTTAACCTTGTCCTGACGGATTCTCTTAAGTGATGATTTGTGGTTTGCCATCTTGTTTTTTCAGTTTTTTATTTTTTTATTGTAGTCCCTAGGAGAGTCGAACTCCTCTTTAGAGAATGAAAATCTCTCGTCCTAACCGATAGACGAAGGGACCAAAGTGCTTTATTTTTGCGGATGCAAAGGTACGACTTTATTTTAGTTTGGACAAATTTTCATCGGTTTTTTTTATCAAAACGACTCTTTTTTCAGTAATTTTGCCGTTAAAATACTAAAAGTAGAGGAAAATGCATGTAAAAACCAAGGCTATTGTTCTTAACTCGCTGAAATACGGTGAGTCACAGATTATCGTCGACCTGCTCACGGAGAGTGTCGGACGAGTGTCTTTTATGCAGCGTATTCCACGCTCGTCGCGCTCTGGTATCAGCAAGCAGTTGTTTCAGCCGCTTACTATTCTTGACGTGGAGTTCGACTACAGGCAGAGTCAGAAGTTGCAGCGACTGAAGAATGCTGCGATAGCATGGCCGTTCTGTTCTATTCCATTTGATGCCCACAAACTCGGCATTGCTCTTTTTATGGCTGAGTTTGTTACGTATGCTACACGTTCGGAGCAACAGAATAGAGACCAGTTTATGTTTGTGGAGAACAGTGTTATGTGGCTTGACACCTGTGTGAACAGTTTTGCCAATTTCCATATCGTGTTTATGCTGCACATGACGCGATTCGTAGGTTTCTTCCCAAATATGGATGGACGACAGGATTGTCATTACTTCGACTTGCGCGGCGGTTGCTTTACGCCGTATGCTCCGGTGCATGGCGACTTTCTGAAGCCTGATGAGGCGGGGAAGATTCAGCTGCTCATGCGACTTAACTATACGACAATGCGGTTGCTATCGCTGACTCGCAACGAACGCAACCGCATTGTGGATGTTATACTTTATTATTATAGGCTGCACCTGCCCGACTTTCCTGATATGAAGTCGTTGCCAGTGTTGAAAGAGCTGTTCTGCTAGCCAGCAGAGGCTGACAGCCTTAATTTGCTTGTTTAGGCAAATGATATTATGCCATTTACGTTATTGTCGTCCTCCTTCGGTTTGGTGGATTCGCTTTCGTCAACGATGCGACGGCGCAATTCCTTTACCATCTGCTGAGTGCGCTTGTAGGTAGGTGTGTTCTCTACGGCGAGTATCACCTCTTCATTGTCGAGGTCTTCTGGACGGAAGATGAAAATCTGCGGACGGCGCTTGGTGAGAAGCTGGTTCTTATCCTCAGGATAGTACTTGACACGGCGTGTGGCAAGATCGTCGGCATGTTCCTGCTCGCGGGCCTGACGGTCGAGGTCGTCCTGAGTCTGCTTCTTTATATGGATGTTCATTCCGTCGACGTTTTCGATGCCGAATCCTGTAGCGAGGATTGTCACCTTGACCTTTTTGCCAAGGTCGGGATCGAGTCCGATACCCCACTTTATTTCGAAGTCAGAACCGAAGCGTTCCATAAAGTCGTTCACCTCATTCATCTCCTCCATCATAAGGCCGTTGTTGCCATTGTCGCTTGTGCTGCTGTCCTTGCAGAAGTTGATGCTGAGAAGAATCTTCTTGGCGTTGAATACGTCGTTGTCGTTGAGCAACGGTGAGTTGAGTGCATCCTCAATAGCCTGCTTGACGCGGCCTTCACCCTCGCCATAACCAGTTGACATGATGGCTACACCACCGTCTTTGAGTACGGTTTTGACATCATTGAAGTCAAGGTTGATGAGTCCGTGGTTGGTGATGATTTCGGCAATTGACTTGGCAGCAACGCTAAGAGTGTCGTCTGCCTTACCGAAAGCGTCGAGCACAGTAAGTTCGGGATATATCTCACGCAGACGTTCGTTGTTGATTACGAGCAATGCATCGACGTGCTTGGCCATTTCTTCGACACCGTCGAGAGCTTGGTCTATCTTGCGCTTTCCTTCAAAACGGAACGGAATGGTAACGATTCCTACGGTGAGTATGCCCAGTTCCTTGCTGACACGAGCAATGACAGGAGCTGCACCTGTACCAGTTCCGCCACCCATACCTGCGGTAATGAATGTCATCTTGGTGCCGTCGCTAAGCATCTGCTTAATTGAATCGAGACTTTCTTCTGCTGCCTGGCGTGCCTTTGCAGGCTTGTTGCCGGCTCCAAGTCCTTCAGTACCGAGCTGCAAGAGTACTGGCACGGGTGAATCATTAAGAGCCTGGTTGTCGGTGTTGCAGAGCACAAACGACACGTCGTGTATGCCCTCACGATACATATGGTTGACGGCATTGCCGCCACCGCCGCCTACACCTATCACCTTGATGATAGTGTTCTTTGACTCTTTTTCTGGTGTACAGAAGTCCACCATCGGATTGATATTGTTGTCTGGCATATGTGTTATCAGTTTTTTTAGTTTTAATCATTTGAACCTGGTTCCGGCTCAACAAGTGAACGTCCGAACTGCTTGAGCGATCCGAAGATGCGATGCATAACCGACTTTTCCTTCTTCTCGGCTGCCAGTCGTTCTTCTTCGGCTTCTTTCTCTTTGCGTTTACGTTCTTCCTCTTCAGCCTCTTTCTCTTTACGTAAGCGTTCTTCCTCTTCAGCCTTTGCCTTTTCGGCTGCAATCTGAGCGGCAGTTGCTGCTGTCTGAGTAGTGGCTGCAAGCTGCTCTTCATCGAACAGTGAATCATTAAAGGCGTTGCCTGCACAATTCATGTCGCCCTTAGCCAAAAGACTCAGTATCGTGTTCATGGTGCCGTTGTTTGCAAGAGCTGGTTTTGAGTCCTTTACATTTATGTTTAGGTCGACTGATTTTGCTATGCGTACCTTTTCTATATTGATGGCTTTGCGGAAAGCCTTGTCAATATTGCGCATGTTGGAGCCTCCTCCTGTTAGTACGATGCCGCCAAGCAATTTGTCCATGTATTCTGACGGAATGAGATTGCGAACGTTTTCGATTATCTCGAGCATACGTGCTTCCACCACTTCGATGAACTTTCGGCTGCTTACCGAGCGACTTCCATCAATCGACCAAACCATGTTGGGGTCAATATCTTGGATTTCGGTGTAGGCTGAGCCGTATTTGAGTTTCATTGCCTCTGCCTCAACTTCGTCCATCTGCAGCGATTCCAAATCCTTGGTTATGTTGTTGTTGCCAAGTGGAATGACGGCGATGTTGCGCAACTTGTCGCGATAGTATACTGATACAGTTGTGGTTTCTGCTCCAAGGTCAACAAGCACGCATCCTGCTCGCTTTTCGGCTTCAGTAAGTACGTACTCGCCCATTACAACAGGCGCAAGGTAAGTCTCTGCTATAGCGATGCCGGCATTGTCGAAACTCTTGTTGAGGCTACGGTAGAAAGAGCGACGCCACAATATGTTGAGGAAGTTGCCCTCAAGACGTATGGCTTGTATGCCTACAGGGTCGTTCTGATATTGTGAGTCAACCTTGTATTCTTCGGTTATCGCATCCTGTATCTCGTAGTCGGGATAGGTCATGTTACGATTGGTATCCATAAGTTCGTTGACCATGTCTTGCGACACGATTGCATCAAGCGGAAGATCCTTGATGATGACATTCTTGACACTGCGTATGCTTTGTCCACCTATTCCTACGTAAACCTGAGTTATGTCTGATTGTAGTGTATTCTTGAGTTTTGAGATAATGTTGCTCAATCCTTGTGCGGTCTTGTCGATGTTGTAGACAACACCTTTGC
>OQVT01000649.1_pt1 | contig 20244 bp, 12 predicted proteins | sample 1691561 | NCBI WGS metagenome assembly OQVT01 (sample SAMN03418260, study PRJEB22391) | human gut metagenome | biome: human-gut; feature: organic feature; material: feces | host: Homo sapiens | place: Tanzania | collected 2013-01 | reverse complement strand
AGCCGTTAATAGCAACTTTTGTCATTTTGTTTAATATTTAAATTAATGGTTGAAAATAAATCTTACTTTCAAGCTCCACAGTACTTGCCAATGAGCTGAAACATTCAAAAAGCAATACTTTTGAGCATTTTTTTCTTTATCGAGCGCAAAGTTAATAATTATTTTCTAATTTTGCAGCCAATAGAGGTATTAAATTATTTAAAAAATCGCTATATAATTTCACTGGGCTATATACATTATATATAATAAGCGCAGTTTGCTATATACACTTTGCAAAATAAGATAGTTAGAAACAAGAAACATACAATCGGACATTAGAAATTAAACAATTAACAAACAGAAACTATGGGAAAAATGCTAAATGAGTTCAAGGCGTTCGCCGTAAAGGGCAACGCTGTCGACATGGCTGTCGGTGTGATCATCGGCGGTGCGTTCGGAAAAATCGTTAGTTCTATCGTCAACGATATCATCATGCCGCCTATCGGATGGCTCATCGGCGGCGTCAACTTCAGCGACCTGAAGTTCGAGCTGCCTGCCGTAAACCTCGGCATGGAGACAATGCAGCCGGCTACCATCAACTATGGTGCGTTCATTCAGACTATCATCGACTTCACTATCATCGCTTTCTGCGTGTTCCTCCTCGTGAAGGGCATCAACAAGCTGGCTAATCTCAAGAAGAAGGAGGAGGAGGCTAAGCCTGCACCGGCGCCCGAGGAGCCGAAGCCGACAAAGGAGGAGTTGCTGCTCACAGAGATTCGAGACTTGCTGAAGAAGAATTGATTAATTTTTAATTATTAATTCGTAATTATTAATTATTAATTCGTAATTATTAATTCGTGATTCGTGATTTATAATTACACCCTAACAATTAATAATTAAAAATTAATAATTACAAATTAAAAAAAGCGCTGGCGAAACAATCTTCGTCAGCGCTTTTTTGCTTTTATATGATGCGTTTTGTGTTGGTCAAATCTGGTTTACGTTTCTGTTCACGTTGCAAATTTACTCATATTTTTTGCAACACGCAACCCCCACTTTACCGATTATGGAACAAAACGCAATATTCTTGGCTTAAGTGTAGTAAATTTATGCTTAACCTGCTAAAACTTTTACTTCGTTATCATTATCTTGCGTGTGACGGTTTCGCCGGCTACTACGGCTTTCACTACATATACGCCTGCGGTCAAGCCGTTGAGCGATACGGTGTTGCCTTCTGCCTTTGCTACGACAGCGCCTGCTGCCGACACAAGTTCTACCGACGTCACGCCCTCGCCAGTTACGGTGAGCTCGTTCTCGCCCTGACGCATCTCGATGCGTCCTACGGTGTTCTCGTCGATACCTGCAACGGCGATGAGGAAGTTGGTTACGCCGCCCTTCACGCTTGTCGACTTCACTGTGTAGTATACGTCAACGCGGATGGTGTGCTGCTTCTTGTCGTCTGTACCGAAGTCGTGTGTGTAGGTTCTCTCGGTGACCTTCGCTGCGTTCTTCTTAGCGTTGTCGATGAATACGTCGTAGCCTTCGATAGGCAATGCGCCTGGTTTCGGGTTCTCAATCACGAGACCGATCATCCAGTTAGCCATCACGCCGGTAGAAGAGATTGAGCTCCACGATTCGCCGTCGAGCGAGTAGATGTCAGAGTAGCCCTCCAGCGGGTCGCTGCTGTCAACGGCGATAGCCGGTTCCTTCGGCGTAACATCGTAGCAGTCGATGGCGAGACGGTATGTAGATCCGTTCTCGATAGTGATAGGCTTCGTTAGTTCCACCTCGTTCCACTTACCTACGGTGTAGTCGTCTACCTCGGTCTGGCTTATCAGCTCGTCGTTCTTGTAGACATACACTGTGTATGTAGCTTCTGTGAGCGGATAGAAGCGTGCCTTCTTGATGGCGTATCCGGTGCGTCCGCGGAATGTCTTCGACGAATAGAGCGCGCCTACCATGATGTTATAGTTGTTGTCGGCAGGAGCTGTCACGCCCTGCGTTGATACAGAACCCGAGCAATACTGCACCTGAACTACGTCGCGGTCAACCGGTGCTGCCCAATTAGCCTTCACAGCCGAAGCGCTTAAAGGTGCTACTGCCACACCCTTCACAGCCTGAAGCTGGCTGTCGTCAGGAACAACCGCAAGCTGAGCTACGGTCGGCTCCGACTCCGATCCGTTGGCATACACGGCGCTCACGCCCAGTGCATGGTCGCCCTTGTCGAGAGAAGGCACGGTGAAGCTCTTTGTAGCAGACGAACCAACCTTCTTGCCGTCTACATATATATTATAGCCCGTCACGTTATCCTTTGCGAGGTCGGCACCTTCCGGCGCCACGATAGCGTCGATAGCCCACGAAGCGGCGTAGAGATAGTTGCTCTCCTCCATGAGGTTGCCCATCGAGTAGAAGTCTGGCTCAGTTGTAAGGCGGAGCAGGTCGGAAGAGCCCTTCACGGCACGACCGAAGTCGAGCGCTGTGATGCGCTGCGAAGCCTCTGTAACCTTCACCTCAACCGACACGAGCAGTTCGCCCGAAGGCAGATCCTGCGGAGTGTCGAGCTTAACGACGTTGCGCTCGCCATAGTTCAGCTTCTGCGTAACGGGCTGTGTGTAGAACTTCTGCAACTTGCCGTCTGCGCTGCGTGTGTAGAGGTTGATAGTCCAGCCGCCCTGAGCCTCCATCGGGTAGAAGCCTACGCATGTGAGCTTCTGTCCCTTGTATGCGCTGAGCGTTACGGCGTCGAAAGCGATGGCTGTCTCGTAGCTCTCACCGTCGAACGACAGACCGAATGTCTCTAAGTTGGCGTTGTCGGGGTTGAAGTATGTGAGCGCGCCGAAGTTTGTCGACGGATCGTTCCACTCCATGTATGCTGCGCTGTAGCCATGCTGCTGTGCGAAGAGGTTTGTAGGCGCAGAAAGTTTCTGATTCTCCACCTTGACAGTAGCTGTCTCGCTGTTTGCCGACTCAACGTCGCCGTACACTGCCGTAACCTCATACTTGTGTTCGCCTACCGGCACACCAACATCTACGAATCCTTCAGCGGTAACAACATCGCTGCTCACCTTGTTGCCGTCGCGATACACCTTGTATCCGGTTATGCCGGTGGCTGCAACGTTCGGCTTCCATGTAATCTTCACCGTGTTGAGACCCGACAACTGCTGAGCCTTAATGCTCACCGGAGGCATAGCCGAGAACATCGGACTGCCGAACTTCACGATCATCGACTGCGACGAAATGGCATAGTTGCCGTCCGAATCCTTGTTGTCGTTGTAGAAGAGGAAGCCCATGATGTGGTCTTCACTCGACACAGATGTGGCGCGTGTCACGTTGTAAAGGGTTTCGCCGTCCGAATCCTTCGGCGAGTCAGGATTGACGAAAACATGATAGTCGGCGAGGTTCACGCCTTTTTCCTTCAGATACTTGTATGCGAATGTGCCTTTTCCGTCCTGGTATATATAACCCAAATTGTTGTCCTCGCACATCACGGTGCCGTTAGCGCTGATGTCGTAGAAGTCGAGGTCGTCGTTGTCGCCAGCCGGAAGAATAGCGCTCTTCCTGCCGGTTTCCATATCGTAGAGTGCCCAAGCTCCGCGCACCTTGCCAGCTCCGCCTGCCTCAGCTTCGGTCTGCCAACCGCCGAAGTAAAGCAGCTTCTTGCCGTCGGGCGAGAACTTCTTGCCTACACAGAACGGCGACTGCTGGTCAGAGAGTGTGGTGAAGTTGCCGTCAGGTCCCCATAAACATGCCTGGCGGTTCTTGTTCATAACCCAACCCGTAGTATACTCTCCGTCGGGCGATATAGCATAAGGTATCGCGATACCATTGTTCTCCTTCAGTTGGCGATAAATCTTGCCGTCCTTCCATACGTATCCCAAATACTTTCCGCCTACATACACGTTGCCCGTGATGTAGTGTCCGTCGGGCGATATGCCAGAAGCGCCACTACTGCTCACAGCGTCAGAAGGCATTTCGAGACGGTTCCAGCGGTTGTTCTGCCAATAGCCAGCGAGCTGCGTCGAAGCACCGTTCTTCTTGTAGCTATTGTCGGTGTACAAGCCCACAACAACGCCGTCATTAGACACGCTGTAAGCCTGCGAAGGCGACGACGGATTGAGCAAATCAATCTCTCCGCTCTCCAGATTCCAGCGGAATCCGTAAGCCTCGTTGCCACTGTCGAAGTACATACCACACGCCCACTTGCCGTTTGGCGAAGCAGCCATGATGTTGTAGTCGCTTGGGGTGACCATCACTAAGGGTGATGTCTGTGCGAAAGCTGCGCCACTTAAGAGTAGCGACGCAAGTAACATTTTTGTCTTCATCTATTGATATTACGGTTTTTAAGAATTTTATTTATTAATAATTTAGGCTATGTTCTGTAGTTCGAATATTTTGCCTAAGGTATTGTTTTATCCTCACTTGACGTGATACTTGTAGACGCTCTGCTTGCCGTCGCGCTCTACACATATTATATAAGCTGCAGTCGGGAGCTGAGCGAGCGATACGCTTCTTGTGCGTTTGCGTGCGTATACACGTTCGCCCGAAACATTGTAGACAGATACGTTTGCAGCATCGCTGAGTTGAACCGTGTTGCCTGCAAAGATAGCCTTCACCACGCCGTCCACGCCAATGCGCTGCATGGATGTATAGTTACCGTTTTCTATGTCTGTCATCTTCACGGTGATGGTGTCGGAGAACGCCTTGCCGTACTTGTAGGTAGTAACGACATACGCCTCTACAACATCGTCGAGAAGCATTACGTGAAGCGTGTCCTTCGAAGCCTCTCTTGTTTCGTTCTCTGGCACATTGCTTCCAACGAAGTAGAGCGTATGCTTGATAAAGCCGTAGTCGTTCATGTCGGCAGGATTCTCCCAACCAAAGACAGCGTTATACTCCTTTTCAGGATTCAAAGCCGTACCTACATTCTTCACCTCGCCGCCTACGAGAGCCAGATTGGTAACGGCAGGCAGTTCGTGGTCGAGCGCCACTTCAATCTCAGTAGGAGTGGTGCTATAGAAACCCACCCACTCCGAGTCGGCAGCAGGCTTCACTATCTTGCCGTCCTTCATGGCGAAGAGCGGCTGGATGAAGTAGGTGTATGTACTGTTGCTGAGTTCGTCGTCCTCGTACGCACACTGCATTGTCTCGGGGTCCATCACGTCTGCAAGCTCAACGGTATCCTGCGGTATGCAGTTGCGGAAAATGACGAACTTGCAGCCGTACTCGAGTCCTGCCTTCGGCACATTGAAGCGGAGGTCTACGGTGTTCGGCTTCTCCTTGTCGAGCGTAGCCGACATAATCATCATGGCTGCCTTCTCCTTCATGCCACTGAAGTCGCGATACTCATAGCGCATGGGCAGACCGCTACGTGTCCACTTATTACTGCTATAGTTGTAGCTGCAAACATCCATCATGTTTAGATTGCCGTCCACCGGCTTATACTCGGTCTTTGCGCTCGGTATCTCCTTGCCGCTTGAATCGTAGCGGAACTTCTCGTAGAGTGTGAGCGCACCGCTGGTATAAGTCCATGCCTCGCGCTGCTTAGCCACCTCATTGCCATTCTTCAGCTTGTACTGATACTCCTCCACCTTGTTGCCGTCGGCGTCGTACTTTATGTTAGCCTCGAACTTGTACGAGTCGTATTCGCCGGTTGACGAGTAATGGGTGAGCACGCCGTCGGTATAGGTGTACGTAATCTCCTGCTTGAACTTCTTAGTGTCTCTGATATAGGTAGACTTCTTAGCCAGCGTTCCGTCGGTGTTGTACGCATACTCGTTGATGTACATCGACGTAGTGTCGGTAGCCAATCGTCCGGCATTGTCGTAAGTGTAGCTTTCCCAGTTCTGCGTCTTGCGGAAACTGAAGACGCCGCCGTCGTATTCGCCCCACTGGTAAGTGTCCTTGTTGGTCATCTTGCCGTCGGTGTCGAAGACAGCCTTGCAGAAAGTCATCACATCGAAGTCGTCCGAGTAGCCCTCGTCGGTGTAGAGGCGTCCGTAGTCGGCTCTACCGACGAAGAGTCCGTCGGTGTTATAGTAGTACAGACTGCGTTTCGACACTACATCGTCCGGGATATCGCCCATCGAACTGCCGAAGGTGGCAGTATTAACCAAGAATCTGTTTTCTGGAGCCGCCTGCTGAGCGTCAGCCGTTGCCGGGCAGCCGAGCACTAATACAAGAGCTGCAATCGAATTGAGTAGTCTTTTTCCCATAATTCCATGTTTTTGGTTAATTAATAATCTGAAAAGACACACATTATATTATATGCTCTACGTAATATACATGTGTGTCTTTTCACGAAGTGCTATCCTGGCGTGACTTTATGCTACTTCACGCCGTACTTATAGAAGCTGCTCTTGCCGTCCTTCTCTACACATACTATATATGTAGCAGCCGGAAGCTGACCGAGAGCCACGCTGCATGTATTCTGCTTTGCGTACACCTTAGCGCCTGCTGCAGAGTAAACCGATACGTTTGCGGCATCGCTGAGCTGCACCGTGTTGCCGGCGAATGTAGCCTTCACAACGCCGTCGGCTGTTACGCTCTCCACTCCGCTGTACTTCTCGATGTCCTTAACAGTAACGGTGATGGCGTCAGAGTAAGCCTTGCCGTACTTGTATGTTGTGATGACATACACCTGCATCTCGTCGTCCATAATCTGCACTCTGGCAGACTCGGCGGCGCCTTCCAGCTTTGTGTCAGAGAGGCCCATACCCACAAAGGCAACGTCGTTTCTCACGAAGCCGAGTTCTTCGAGATTAGCCGGGTTCTTCCATTCGAGATCAGCGTAGTATTCTATCAATTGGCTCATGATAGAACCGATGCGCTTCACTTCGCCACCTACGAGCTTCAGGTCGGTAACGGCAGGAAGCTCCGTAGCGAGAGCCACGTTCACGTCCATAGGCGTAGAAGTATAGTAGCCCACCCACTCCGAGTCGGCTGTAGCGTCGCTTATCTCGCCGTTTGTGAGGGCGAAAAGCGGCTGAACAAAGTAAGTGTATGTGTCGCTCTTGAGTTCTTTGTCCTGATAAGAGCACTGCTTTGTTGCGGGATCCATAACGTCGGCAAGGTCGAGCGTATCGAGAGCCACGCAGTCGCGGTAGACTACAAACTTGCAGCCATGAACGAGACCGGCTTTCGGAGCTGTGAATTGCAGGTTAATAGTGTTCTTGAGTTTCTTGTCGGGTGTAGCCGAGAGAAGCATCGTCTGTGTAGCTTCCTTCATTCCGCTGAAGTCGCGGTAGGTCTGACGCACGGTCAGGCCCCATTTGTTCCATGTGTCCTTAACCGAATTGTAGGTATAGTCGCTAACATCCATAACGTTCATGTTGTTCTCCACGGGGACATACTCTTTCTTCGAGTCAGCCACTTCCGCACCTTTACTGTCGTAGCGGTACTTCATGTAGAGCGTGAGCACACCGTCGGTGAATGTCCATGTTTCGCGCTGACGCGGCTTCACATTCTCGCCCGACTTCGCATACTGGTATTCTTCTATCTTGTTGCCGTCTGCGTCGTACTTAAGGTCAGCCTCGAACTCGTAATACTGTCCGGTAGACGAGTAGTGAGTAGCCTGTCCGTTCTCATAAGTGTATGTAATCTCCTGCACAAATTTCTTTGTGCGTTTGTTGTACGACGTAACCTTTTGCAGCGTGCCGTCGGCGTTGTACTTATACTCGTTGATGCGCATCGAGGTAGTGTCTGTAGCCAGTCTGCCCTGTGCGTCGTATGTATAGCTCTCACAGTTCTGTGTCTTATGGAAAGCGAAGTCGCCATCGTCATAGTCGCCATACTGATAGAAGTCTTTGTTGGTAATGTTGCCGTTTACATCGAAAACGCTCTTCTCGATGTCGGTGAGCGAGAACTCATCCGAATATCCGCCGTCGGTGTAGTTGCGTCCGTATGTAGAACTGCCTACCAACTTGCCGTCGGTGTTGTAGTAATAATACTGGCGCTTAGAGTCGAGATCTTCGGGCATATCGCCCATCTGACTGCCAAGCGTGATGGCCTTTACCAAGAATCGGTTCTGTGTCTCTACTTTCTGTGCGAATGTCGGGGCTGCAGAGCCAAGCATCAACGCCATGGCTGCTACCGAATAAAGTAAACGTTTTTCCATAATTCTGTGTTTTATGATTATTAATAGCGTTAAGACAGCGCAAGTTTAGCGATAAAAGACTACTTCTATTACCCAAACGCGGTCTACTACATTGCAAAGATACACAATTACTTTTTAAAAGCAAGCCTATATAAGTGTATTTTCAACTAAATTGTTGCGTATATTTGCAAAAAGCCGTACATTTGCAAGCAAATTATCAGCAAATAGTTATTACACGTTATTAATATAAAGAGCGTGTAAACATAATTGAAACTAACAAACAAAAGAACAATTAATATATACTATGAGAAAAACCCTACTTAGCATCGCTTCCCTCCTCCTCGTAGCAGGGAACATCAACGCCACCAACATCGGCTACTCGAAAGATGAGATTTCGCGCAACAACGTATTCCGCCTCGGCAGCACCGAGAAGCAGGGTCAGGCTATGCGTCTGAGCCACGCCAAGCTGCAGGCTCTGAAGGGCAAGACCATCGACTTCGCCGAGTTCGTGTTGGGCAGCAAGAATGTCACCGACAAGAAGATGCACGTTTTCCTCACCAAGCAGCTCGACGGCACACCTATCGCCGAGGGAACCGTTGAGGTGACGAAGGCGCTGAGCAAGATAAAGTGGACGCTCGACACGCCGTACACCATAACCGGCGACGAGGACTGTCTCTACGTAGGCTACACAGCAGAAGTCGGCACAACATACAAGGTGCTCATGTCGGACGGTTCGTACGACATCGAGGGCTGCAACTACGGCTACAAGGACGGAGCGTGGGTAGACACCTACGGCATGAACAAGGGCAGCGCGCTCATCTTCGTCAACGCCGAGAACGTGGGCGACTATACCGACGCCATCATCGCTCTGAGCAACTTCGAAGGCTACTATAAGGCGGGCGACAACTGCAACTTCTCGGCTTGCTTCGTGAACGCCGGCAACACCGACATAACCAGCTTCGACGCCATCGTAGAGGTGGGCGGCAACAAGACCACGCAGCACTTCGCCGACCTCAGCATAAAGCCGAAGGAGGGCTATAGCTTCGACCTCAAAGACGTGGACACAAGCAGCGAGGGCGAGCAGAGCCTCAGCGTAACTATCGCCAACGTGAACGGAACGGGCAAGGAGACCGACACTTCCGACAACACCATCAGCGCCAATCTCTTCCTCTACCCGAAGACTATGGAGCGCTCGTTGCTGCTCGAAGCGTTCACGGGTCAGGATTGCTCCAACTGTCCGAGCGGTCATCTGAACATTGAGGCTGCCATCAAGAAGACAGAGAAGAACATCATTGAGGTGGCTCACCACGTAGGCTACAAGCCCGATATGTTCACAATGAGCGAAGACCCTACATATATATTCTTCTACCCTAATATGTCGAGCACATTCGCACCGGCGGCTATGGTCAACCGCAACACTTACGCCAACGTAAGCACTACACCGATAGTGAGCGCCACCGACGTCAGCAGTCTGCTTTCTACCATCTACTACGCCGACACCAAGGAGCCGTACGTTTCGCTCTACCTCAAGACCACACTGGATGAGAGCACACGCGAACTGAACGTGAAGCTCTACGTGCTGCCTCACAAGACCGTGCCTCACAACAGCTCTATCTTCAACGTTTACCTCGTGCAGGACGGCATCGAAGCACGCCAGGCGAGCGGCGGAGACAACTACATACACAACCGCACCTTCCGCGGAACGGTGACGGGCAACGCATGGGGATACCTGGTGAAGGACATAAAAGCGGGTCAGCTGCTTTCGTGGGAGAAAACCATCACCATACCCGAGAGCATCCACTCGAGCTATTATGCCGACGAGACCAAGAACAACATCGAGGCTGTGCTGAAGAACATGAGCGTCGTTGCTTACATAGGCGAGTTCGACCAGAACGACAACAACAAGCACACTATCTACAACTGCTGCGAGGCGCGCCTTGGCGAATCGCACAAGCAGACGGGCTTCGTTAAGCCTACCGACGTGAACAGCGCCGAGGCTGAGCAGAGCGTTAGCATCTTCGTAAGCAATGGAAAGGTGCACGTCGGTGGCGAGTACGACCGCTTGCAGGTGTACAACCTCGCTGGTGCGCAGGTGGAGAACGCCGATCTTGCCAAGGGCGTGTACATCGTGAAGGTGACAGCCAACGGCAAGCAGACCACAAAGAAGGTGCTCGTGAAGTAGTGCGGGCTGCCGAAAACAGATACATATAATATAATAAGGTATATCATGCGCAAGTCATACATATATACAATAGGTGCAACGATGTTGCTCGCGCCAGCCTCAGCGTTGGCGCAGTCATCGCTTTCGCCTCGCACGGCTATCGCCGTCGCTTCCCCCACCCTGCTTAAGTCGCCCGCAGCGCAAGCCGCAGCATCGGGCGTCGCAAGCAGTCAGCTTTCAGCATACGTAACAATCGACCCTGCGCGCACATCGTGGCAGCAGTTGGGCGTGACGCCTATCGCCGAGAACGCCAGCACGGCTACGGTGCGCCTCACGCTCGACGCCTTGCGGCGTCTGGCTAAGCAGCAGGGTGTAGAGTACATCCAGATTACTTCGGGCGCAACGCAGATGCTCAACCTTGCGCGCCAGGAGGCTGGCACCGACCAGATACACAAAGGCACCGACCTGCCGCAGGCTTACACCGGCGAGGGCGTGGTTGTGGGCGTGGTCGACGCCGGATTCGACTATATGCACGCTGCTTTCCGCCGCCCTGCCGACGGAGCGCTGCGCATCAAGCGTGTGTGGGAGCAGGGCGCTACGACGCTCGACGGCGCTTCGGCTCCTGCGAAGTACGGCTACGGCATCGAGCTGAACACGCCCGAACTGATAGAGAAGGCGCAGGGCGACAGCGACTCTAACTCGCACGGCACGCACGTGGCTGCTATAGCTGCGGGTAGCGACGCCTACAAGGACGGGGCGTACGTGGGCAATGCGCCCGACGCCGACATAGTGCTCGTGGCGCTCGACCTGAACGCGAGCACCAACGCCGACATCAGCAACGCCGTGCAGTATATCTTCGACTATGCCGACGAGGTGGGCAAGCCGTGCGTCGTCAACCTCAGTCTGGGCAACCAGGACGGACCGCACGACGGCACTTCTACGTTCGACACCATGACCGACGCCATGCAGGGACCGGGCCGACTCATCGTGGGCGCTGCCGGCAACCACCGCACCGACGCGTTCCACATCGACCATACTTTCGCCACAGCCGACGCTGCGCCGCTGCGCACGTTCGTGAAGTACAAGGTGGCGCCGTCCAATTCGGTTTCGGGCGGCACGATAGAGATTTGGGGCGAGAAAGGTGTCGACTTCACCGTAGACATCGCCGCCTACAGCACGTTCAACAAGAAGGATGCGCTGTCTACAACCGTTTATCCGGCTGAGGGCGTCACGGATGTTGACTTCGGCAAGTACGCCACGGGCACATGGAAGGTGGCATCGGAGGTGAGTCCGCTCAACGGCAAGCCGCACGTAGTGCTGACATCTGCGCTCACCTCGATACGCAACAACTACGCCATAGCGCTCACCGTGACGCCGAAGACGGCGGGCAGAGTGAACGTTTGGTCGGACAATACGTATCTGGAGATGGAGTCGCGCGACATAGAGAGCTTCTCGGCGCCCGACGCAGCGTCATCTACGCTCTGCGAGATTGGCGGAACGGGCAAGCGCATACTCACCGTGGGCTCGTACACCACACGCAACGAGTACACGACAAACGCTGGACAGCAGGCTACGCTGCAGGAGACCGTGGGCGACTTGAGTTCGTTCTCGAGCTACGGCCCCACAGTAGACGGACGCATGAAGCCGAACATTACGGCGCCGGGCTGCTTCATCATCTCTGCCGTGTCTAACAACGACGCGTCGGGCAACTTGATGTACGCCGAATACAACGAGAACTTCGGTCGCTACAACCAGTACGGCTATATGCAGGGCACGTCGATGGCGTCGCCGTTCGTGGCAGGCATTGTGGCTACATGGCTGCAGGCTTATCCGCAACTCACGCCCGAACAGCTGCACGAGATTGTGCAGAACACGGCACGCAAGGACAGCTTCACGGCTACGGCGCCCGACAGCAACTGGGGCTACGGCAAGATTAACGCGCTCGACGGACTGCGCCAGTGCATCGAGAAGCAGGAGACGGGATGCGAGAGCATCGGCATGCCGTTCGACGGAACGGTGCGCATCTCGGACGGAAACATCGTATTGGGCTTCGCTCGCGACACGCAGGCTACGCTCTGCATCACAAGCATGACGGGCAGCACACTGTTCAGCAAGCAGCTCGGCAAACGCTCGGCAGGCGAAACGCTGTCTGTTGCCGTGCCGCAACTGCCAAAGGGCGTGTATCTGCTCAGCTTGAAGACGCCGACAGCTACAAAGACCTTCAAGTTTGTTTGGCAATAATCCCATACTCTTTCATCGTCAACCGAACGCCGTCCGATCGGATTCCGTTCGCCGCCCGATCGGATTCCGTTCGCCGTCCGATCAGATTCCGAACGCCGTCCGATCAGATTCCGAACGCCGTCCGATCGGGCGGCGTTCGGTTGACGAAGACTTTTCTACACACTAACAATAACTTCTGTCCACACAAAAGTGTGGAATGATTCTACACTTGTTCCACACTTCTCCACAACTTTTTAGTCTATGCCAAAGCACTAAAAAATTTTATTCACACTGACTATCAGACACTTACGCAAAGCACTTCATATTCTGGCACGCAGATTGCATTCTATTAAGTGAACGACGCAACGAACAAACAACAGTTCAAGACGGAGTTCTACAGATAAACATTATAATTAACAATTAAAAATTTAAGAATATGAAGAAGTTAGTTTTTGCAGCTTTCGCAGCTTTCGTTATGGTATCAGTAAGCAACGTATTTGCAGGTAGCTCTAAGGCAGAGCTTGGTTTGAACATGCCGGTTGACTCAACCGTTGTTGACACAGCCGACACAGTAGGCGCTCCGGCAGAGGGTGAGCCGGCAGAACAGCAGGCAACTCCTGAAGAAGTGGCAATGCTCAGCGACTCGGTTGACTCGGTTGACTCTACAGCACACCTCTTCTCGAGCGTAATGCTCATGGACTCTACATCTACAGATACAACCGGCACAGAGGCTCCGGCTGTGGTTTAAGAGAAGGTAAGGGTTTCAGACATAAATAACAACACACTAATTCCTTTCAGTCTGCATCGTTCTTGTACGAACAAGAATGGTGCAGACTTTTTGTTTTCTACCTCCAACGAATGTTTTATAAAATAAAAGCCAAGATTCTGCGTTATACAGAATATAGGGATAAGAATTTTGAAGCATATATGTTCAGCACCAGAATAAAAATACTTGTAGGCTACGCTTTGCTCGCCATCGTGTTGCTGTCTGCCACATGGATGGTATACGACAACACGCGTTCTTTGTCGGCGGTAAACCACGCCTCGGAGCGCTTTATGGCACGCCGCGACATTGTCGACTCGCTCGTGTTTTCGATGCTCGAGACCGCCAATGCCGAACGCAGCGTGCTGCTCGGCGACGCAAGCAAATGGGAACGCTTCGACCGCGCACTCAGCGGTTCGAAAAGGCAGGCACGTAAGTTACGCCTGCTACTGAACGACACGCTGAAACAGCAGCGGTTGGATACGCTAATGGCACTGCTAATAGCGAAACGCGAGAACACGCTGCTCGTGATGAACGTACTGAAAAACAACAGCCGTGACATTTACTATAACAATAAGGTGGAGGCGCTGCACAGCGGACGCGACTCAATAGTGATTAGTCCGCAGACGAAGGAGCGACACGAACAGCACGAGACGGTGTACGAGGTGGTGAAGACGAAACGCGGCTTCTTCAGACGCTTAGGCGACGCCTTCCGCAAGCAACGCACCGACACCATAAGCACTACCCGACTGACGCATCAGCCGTCTACCGACACCATCCATCACCGACTGAACATCGCCGACTCGGTGGCTAATGCGCTTGCCGAGATTCATAGCGAGCAGCAACGCGCCAACGACCGCCAGCAGGACATCATCAGTACGCGAAACGACCGTCTGCAGCTGGTAAGCATTCAGCTGACGAAGCGCACATGGCAGCTGCTGGAGGACATACAGAGCGACGAGCACAACGCCCTGCAGCGTGTTGTGGGCAAGGCTATCAGTTCGCGACGTGCCATGATCGTGAGAATTGCGGTGCTGGGACTGTTGGCGATTCTCTCGGCGGCAATTCTCGTGGTGTACATCCTTAGAGACATAAAGCGCGAGCGCCGCGACCGTCAGCGCATTCTTGAAGCGAAGACGGAGACGGAGCGCATCATGCAGCAGCGAGAGCGACTGCTGCTCACCATCACGCACGACATAAAGGCACCAGCGGCGTCGATTGCCGGTTTCATCGACCTGCTCAGCGAGTATGTAGACCGTCCGAAGGCTGTGGGCTACCTGCAGAGCATATCGGGCTCGGCTAATCATCTGCTGCAACTGGTGTCGGCGCTGCTCGACTATCATAAGCTGGAGAGCGGAAAGGCGGAGCGACACGAGGTGAGCTTCCAGCCGGTTGCGCTCGTCAGCGAGTGTGTGGCGCAGATGCAGCCGCTGGCTATGGCTAAACAGCTGCGCTTGGCTACAGATATAAACGTTGCGGAGGATATGTTCTGCCGTTCGGACGCGTTCCGCATCAAGCAGATCGTGAACAACCTCGTGAGCAACGCCATCAAATATACAGACGAGGGCGAGGTGCGTGTCGGCATAACCGTTATGAACGGTTGGATGACGCTGAGCGTGAGCGACACTGGCTGCGGCATGACACCCGAAGAACAGCAGAGTGTGTTCAACGCCTTCACGCGTCTGCCCGGCGCTCAAGGCAAGGAGGGCGTGGGCCTCGGACTCACTATCACTCGCGAGATTGTGACGCTGCTCGGCGGCAGAATAAATGTTACGTCAGCAAAGGGCAAGGGCACAACGTTCAGAGTGTGTCTGCCTGTGAAGGTGGTAGCTAATCAGGGGGTGCACTCAGGGGGTGCACTTGTCTCAAGTGCACCAACAAAGCAACAAGTGCACCAACAAAGCAAACATACTCAGGGGGTGCACTTGTCTCAAGTGTACCAACAAAGCAAAGAAGTGCACCAACAAAGCAAAGAAGTGCACAAACAAAGCAAACATACTCAGGGGGTGCACTTGTCTCAAGTGCACCAACAAAGCAAAGAAGTGCACCAACAAAGCAAACAAAACAGCATGGTTGGTGCACTTGAGACAAGTGCACCCCCTAAAGGCAAATCTCAACACCTCAACACCTCAACATCTCAACCCACGATCTCCGTGGTGATAGTAGACGACGACCGCCTGCAGGGTCAGCTCCTCAACGAGATGCTTCGGCGCATCGACGGCGTGCAGTTCGATATCACGACGACCATACACGCCGACGAAGCCATCAGTATTGCTGTGGAGAAGAATCCGCACATCGTGTTCACCGACATCGAGATGCCGGAGATGAACGGCAGCGAGATAATGCGCCGCATACGCAACGCATCGTCGGCTACGTCTGCAACCGACAAGTCTGTACACCGCACGAAGTTCGTGGCTATGACAGCACACGAGCAGAGCATCATGCCGCAACTGCGCAGCGACGGCTTCGACGCCTGTCTGTTCAAGCCGTTCTCGGTGCAGACGCTCGCCGCTACAATCTGTCAACTGACGGGCATAGCAGTAAGGGTTTCTGAGAAAGAGCAAAACTCAAAACTCACAATCGCAGGCGAAGCCGAAAACAACTCAAAACTCAAAACTCAAAACTCAAAACTCAAAATCGCTCTCCTACCCTTCACCGACGGCGACCCCGAAGCGGAAGCGCAGATAATAGGCGACATACGCAAGTCGATAGAGGAATACTTAGAGATGATAGGCGACGGTTCTGACCCTGAGCGCGTTGCGAAGGCGGCGCACAAGGCGATGCCGCTGCTCGAAATGCTCGAACCTGGCAAAAACCAATGGGTCGCACTACTGCAAACCCCAGGGGGTGCACTTGTCTCAAGTGCACCAATACAGCAACAATCAGGGGGTGCACTTGTCTCAAGTGCACCAATACAACAACCTGGAGGTGCACCAACAAAGCAACAACACCCACAAAGCGAAGAAAAAAACATCTTGGTTGGTGCACTTGAGACAAGTGCACCCCCTGGGGAAACAACTACACCCTCTGGGGAGACAAGTGCACCCCCTGAGGAAACAACTGCACCCCCTAACGAACAAGAACGCGAAAGATTGACAAAACAACTGATAGAGAAACTTAAGGAAATACTATGCGACATATACTGATTGTAGAAGACGATATCGCTTTCGGCACAATGCTACAAACATGGCTGCGCAGAAAGGGATTTGAGGTGGACAAGGCGACATCGGTAGGTGCTGCCGTGAAGCTGCTCATGGACATGAAGAGCGTAGACCTCGTGCTCTCCGACCTCCGACTGCCCGATCACGACGGTCTCCGACTGCTGGCTTGGATGCACGAGCACAGCATCAATGCGCCGTTCATCGTGATGACAAACTATGCAGAGGTGCAGAACGCCGTGCTCGCCATGAAGTCAGGAGCTGCCGACTATATAGCAAAGCCTGTGCAGCCCGACATTCTGCTGCAAAAGATTAACGATGCGATGGAGCAGAATGCGCAGCAAAGTAATGCAACAATTCAAAACTCTACAACTCAAAATGCGCCAACGGCGCACAATTCAAAACTCAAAACTCAAAACTCGGAAGCCGCTCCCCGCTACATCGAGGGCAAGAGCGAAGCCTCTCGACAGCTATACAGCTACGTAGAGCTGGTGGCTCCGACGCCGATGTCCGTTCTCATACTCGGAGCGTCGGGCACCGGCAAGGAGTACGTGGCTCACCGCATTCACGACCTCAGTCAGCGCTACGACCGTCCGTTCTTCGCACTCGACTGCGGAGCGATTCCACGCGACGTTGCAGCATCCGAGTTCTTCGGTCATAAGAAGGGAGCGTTCACGGGCGCCGACGCCGACAAGCGCGGCGCGTTCGAGATAGCCAACGGCGGCACACTGTTCCTCGACGAGGTGGGCAACCTGAGCTACGATGTGCAGGTGCAACTGCTGCGTGCGCTGCAGGAGCGTCGCATCCGACCCGTCGGCGGAACAAAGGAGATAGATATCGACATCCGACTTGTCTGCGCTACGAACGAAAACCTTGAGGAGGCTGTCAGCGAGGGCCGTTTCCGCGAGGATCTCTACCATCGCATCAACGAGTTCACCATCTACATGCCCAAGCTATCGGAGCGCGGCAGCGACCTTTTCCTCTTCGCCGACCTCTTCATCCGTCACGCCAACGAGGAGCTGAACCGCAACGTTGAGGGCTTCGACTCTGGCGCTGCGGAGATGCTCGCCTCACACTCATGGCCCGGCAACCTCCGCGAACTGAACAACGTGGTGAAGCGTGCGGTGCTGCTCACACGCGGCTCGCAGATCACCACCGCCGAACTGACGCTGGCGATGGGACAGATACGCACCGACAACGTCCTGCAACTGCACGACGAGGACACGGAGCGCCAACGCATCATCACCGCTCTGCAACAGACCAACGGCAACAAAGCCAAAGCCGCCCGTCTACTCGGCGTAGACCGCAAAACAATATACAACAAGATTGAGAAACTGGGGATATAAGAAAACGACATAGTATGCGTATCAACCATATACGCATACTATATCTATCCATACACCTGAACAATCTTTAAGTTTTTATAAGAAAATATTTCTCTGTTTTATTAAAAATATATATCTTTGTGGCGTCATATAGCCGTAATAGGCATTTGACGGACATATTTAGAGAAGCGTATTTCGCCTATATTCCTATAAATGTGAAACTTGGACACTTTCGCATAGAATGTTTAATTAGGAGTATTTGTGAGAATGGGCTTCCTCTTGGTGTGTATTCGTGTCTATGAACGAAATACCTCCAAGTGGGGCTTGTTCTCCTTATCCTATTTAAACAACGGAGTCCAAGCCGTCACATTTAGGGATAAGGAAGAATAAAGCTCCACTTTTCTTTTATGCTCCCTAACATCAAATTACTAACGGCACTGTTTGGGCTGAAGGTGCGCAAATGAAGCAGAATGAGAAAAGCATTCTAAGTTTTTTGATAAATGTTTATCAAATGGTTGTGACTTATTCAGTAACACTAAATACTATTAATATGGCACTTATTAAATGTACAGAATGTGGCGAAATGATTTCAGATAAAGCCACTGTATGCCCACATTGTGGAGCACCAATAGAAAAAATGACAAAATGTGAAGATTGCGGTGCAGAATATTCTGCTGATGCTGAAATGTGTCCAAATTGTGGATGTCCAAATTCCTCAAAAGAAGCGAAGGAACAATCTTCTGAACAACGCAACACAGAGCAGAAAACAGTAGGTATATCAGAAGAACGCAAAAAACGTGTTCAGCATTTTCTTGTCGAAAATCGCCAAAAACTCCCACAGAGCAAGTTCAATGAGATTAGGGACATTCTTTCTAACCTCACAGATGAACAATGGGAGACCATCGAATACATCACATTCAAAGACCCTACCCTGTTGCTTGTTCTTTCTATATTGGTAGGTGGGTTTGGAGTCGACCGTTTCGTACTTGGAGATACGACCAATGGCGCTTTGAAACTGTTGCTTACATTATGCTGTGGTGTAGGCGTAATATGGTGGGTTATAGATATTTTCCAAGTCAACAGATTGACATTAGATTACAACTACAAACTATTAAGAGAAACGTTGTCATTTGTCTAAGAAAACATTTTACATATCGGTATCTATAGTGTGTGTGACAGGACTTGCTTGGCTTATATTATCATATACTACATGGGGGACAGAATTCTTTTTCTGTCCCTTTAAAGCTATCTTTGGTTTGCCATGCCCACTTTGCGGACTAACTCATGCTTGCCACTATTTATTGGGAGGTGAATTTACGTATGCAATATTATCTAACCCTTTAGTTATATTTGTACCCATAGGATTATTCATTCCAATAGTTATATACGATTTATTTAGTCATAATCAGTATACTTGGCTTTTGTTTCAATCTGTATATCCAAAGATGTGTTCAATATTTTATCTTATTCTTTTGACTGTATGGTTATATAAAATTCTCTATTATAAAATTGGTATTTGATATGAATAAGAATAATCTTCTTATTATCGCAGCCATTGTATTGATGGCTGCGATAGGTTGTGAGGTAGCCATATACCTCGGATATGACTTATATCACTCGGAAAATGGAATATTTCTGAGACATAAGGTATACATACCCACTTATGAGAATATGTCGGAAAGCGAACTAAGACAAAAAGCGGAAACAGGCGACGCAGAGGCTATGGCTATACTTTGCGGCGCAACTCTTCCGCTTGCCCTGATGCTTTCTGTTACGAAACTTGCCGACCTTTCAAACGCGCTTGTTGAAAAGCTTCACGTTCCGTACAGATACGCATTCACGCTGACAACCGCAATCCGTTTTATTCCGGTTTTTGCGCAGGAAATGGAAGGAATTCAAGAAGCCCAGACTTCACGCGGAATCCAGCTGGACACAAAAAATCCGCTGAAAAAACTTGCGCTGATTTTGCCCTTGTGCGCGCCTCTTTTGGTTTCTTCTGTGCGGAAAACAAGCGGAGCCGCAATTGCGGCTGACTTGCGCGGATTCAAACTGAGGACATCCGGCTGCTGCCTAAAAAAATATCCATATAAAGCGCGGGACTTTGCGTGCTTTGCCATATCGTTTGCCCTGATTGCGGTGAGTATCCTTGGGGAATTTTTAAAATGAAATTTTTTTTCAGAAATTTTGCACTTTCTGCTTGACCAACGAAAGTAATTCAGCTATATTCTATTTCGTTGATTGCATGGTGCCTGTAGTTCAGGGGTAGAGCGCCAGATTGTGGATCTGGTTGTCGTGGGTTCGAGCCCCATCAGGCACCCGGTTCTAGTTGCGCCCGTAGCTCATCTGGATAGAGTTCCGGACTTCGAATCCGGCGGTAGCAGGTTCGAATCCTGTCGGACGCACTTATATTTTCGGGCCATTAGCTCAGCTGGTAGAGCAACAGACTCTTAATCTGTGGGTCGCAAGTTCGATCCTTGCATGGCTCATAAAAACTCCAACGTTTGTTGGAGTTTTTTGTTTTAACAAATTATAAAAAAAATAAGCGG
>OQVT01000648.1_pt1 | contig 20248 bp, 19 predicted proteins | sample 1691561 | NCBI WGS metagenome assembly OQVT01 (sample SAMN03418260, study PRJEB22391) | human gut metagenome | biome: human-gut; feature: organic feature; material: feces | host: Homo sapiens | place: Tanzania | collected 2013-01 | reverse complement strand
TACTCACGCTGTTTCTCATGGTGATCGCCATCTATGCCATTCTTTCATCCTATCGGGAGCGGCGGTATGGAACGCCGTTCTTCCTCTTCGGATGGAAGCCGGTCGTGGTACTCTCCGAATCCATGGAGCCCACGTATACCTCTGGTGACATTCTTATCGTCAGGGAGCGGACGGGTACCCCGGAACCGGATGATATCATCCTGTTCCGTGCGACGGGGTTCGGCATGGATACGTATGTCACCCATCGTCTGATAGGGAAAGACGAGGGTGGCTATATCACAAAGGGTGATCATAATGAACACGCAGATCCGGGACGGGTGCAGGAGGCGGACATCCTCGGCACGGTGGAATATATCCTCTTCTGAGCACCGACCGGGCGGCGTGAAAAACACGAATCAACGAAAAATCTGAAATCACAGATGGAAAGAGTCTGGGACTGCAGGAAGGGAAAAACTGCGGTTCAGAACAGAATCAACAAAGAAAACAGAGCACGACGAACAGAGCGTCGGCGAAACAGAAAAGGAGATGAACATGAAGAAACGAATACTGATGGCGGGCGTGATGGCGGTGACAGCGATTTCGGTCCTGGCGGGGGCCTATGCATTTTTTACAGACAAGAAGGATATCAAGGTGTCGGCGACTGCTGCGAAGCTCGGCATCACGGTCGATAAGACGAAGTTTTCGGATGATCTGGTCGCGAATATGGTGCCGGGCGATAGCCGGGATCTCACCTACACGATCAAAAAGGAAGCCGGATCGAAGGATGCCATCGTCTTTTCTGAGGTCACACTGACCTCCAGTATCCCGATGTCGGATCCGGTAGAGTGGTTCATTCAGATGACCGGAAAATCGCTGACGCCGGAGGAAATCAAAAAGCTGCAGGATGAGGCCGGGAGCGCTGTCGGCGGCGGAACGGTCAATGATATCCCGCTGGCGGAACTTTCGAAGGCGGATTCGCTCAAGTTCCTCTCTCTGTCGAAGGACAGCAAGGTCGCAAAGTTCATCGTCGGTCATGGCACACTGTCGAATCAGGCAAATGGAATTCCGGTGAATCTGACGCTGCGGCTGAGTCCGAGTGCTGACAACAGCTTCGCCGGTGGAAAATGCGATGTCGGTGCAGAAATCTATGCGATCCAGAAGGAGAATCTGGAGCAGGATGGGTCAGCGACCAACTTCGCCTATATCCAGGGACTGATCGTCGCCAATGAATCTCAGAAGGCATCATGAGACGGCGGCTCAACCTTCTCCTCACACTCATCTTTCTGATGCTTGTGTTACTCTGTGGGGCTGGAGCGTACTTTACAGATCAGCAGCAGGCGAGCATACGGGCCGCTGCCGCATCGATGGGACTTACGGTTTCGAAACCATCGTACGGAACGATCCCGAAGGAAATCGGGAAGGACAGCCGGCTGACGGTACAGTTTCAGATACGAAATGAGAGCAGTGTTCCGGTCTATCTCAGCGATCAGGATGTGCTCTATGTCAATGGAACGGAGGAGAAGGATGGTCGCGTACGGCTCGAACGAACGACGGGCACAGCGTCGTCTGGTACAGGCGGAAACAGTGGGACGGCAGCAGGGACGAATGCGGTTCTTCGCCTCGCCGCAGGTGAAAGCCGGGTGCTGGACTATGTTCTGTCATTCCCTGGTGCAGACGCACTGCCGGAAGGCGTCCTCGCGCTGAAGGGAAAGCTGCTGCTTCGTGCAGCGACCAGTGCCGATGGTACATCCGGCTTTACGCATGGGCCGGTCACCGGCGTGCTCGACCTGACGGGTGGAGAGCTGCATATCCCGACACGCAGCCGAAGTGTGCTTCTGTCGGAGCTGGTCGAGGCGGGCTCACACCCGATCGAGGAGATCTGCTGGTACCGTGCCTCCGGTACGGAAGTTGCAGGGACGCCTGGAATCAGTATGCAGTGGAGCAGCTTCGATGCAGCGAAGCTGCTGACACTACAGCGAAACATCCCGCAGTATGTGCGCTATGAGCTTGTGGCGGAGGCCGGAGTGGTGCGCTCCCCTGTATATGAAATCACGCTGACATCGCAGGGGATTCAGGCGAAGGCGTACGATTATTTCGAGGGGAAGGAAGTGAATGCGGATATTTCCGTAAGCAAGGAGGCGATATGATCAGGTGCAGATGCAGCTACCGGGGAAAAGTGAACACACGCTTCATCCGGGCGCTGCTCGTCCTCAGCGTATGGGTGATGCTGGAGGGCAGTCTTTTACGTGCACTGGCAGGAGAACAGGATGTGCTGTTCTGGCAGGATGTCGGGGAGGTCGGTGTACCGTTTCAGCCGGCGGAGGTGCTGCCGATGGAGGTCGAGGAGCGTTTCATCCCGGCAACCGGAGATGTGCAGGCCATCAGCTTCTCCTATCATGCGGCGAATCATCGCTATCAGCTCGATGGGCTCTGGAATGACCGGGGCATCACGAAGCATATACTGGAGGATAAAGGGATGTCACAGGAGGCCTACGTCCGGCGTTTCGGATTTCCGGCGGGACGAAGTGCAGGCGGGCTGACGCTCACGGATCCGGGCAGCGGGATACGCTACCTGTACCGGGAGGGTGCCGATGAGACAGCATTGACCGAACCACGTGGATACAGCAGCTACCGCTGGCAGCAAAGCATCGACGGGGCGGGCTATGTGGATATCAGCACGGCGAGTGCGGCACAGAACTGCTTCCAGCCGGAGGCGCTTCGATTCGGAACGACCTGCTACCGCTGCATCGCGACGGTGGCGGGGAGGGAGTGCATCCTGGGCGAGGATTATGCCGTGGTGTACTACCGTCTGCCGACGGCGCGCGGACTCAGGATTCGGGAGGTGAGCCATGAAAGCTAGAGCGCTGCGGCTGCCGATGCTGTCGATCGCACTGTCACTGAGCGTCAGCTTCTGTGCGCGGGCAGACATCTGCTTCGATACGATGTCCGGTGGACAGAGCAGTGCCTACATCGTTCATATGGATGCGGATGACAATACCGTCGAAGTGGAAATCACAGGAAATGTTCAGGTGAAGAGTCTGCGACCGGCGGGCGACAGCACTGCGTCGGGCATCCCCCGGGATAAGCTGCTGATCCGTATCCCGGAAATCAAGCTTAACTTCGCGGAGAATCCACATGCGGAGTACCATGATTTCTTTGAAACCATGGAGGAGGCCATCGGTCTATCCGGTCAGCACGACGGTTTTCTGAATACGAAGATCCAGCGGGCGGGGTCGAGTATCCGCATCGATTCGGAGGAGTACACGGATTACAGCACGAGTGGAAGCTTCGAGACGGTCTTCATCAATAACCGGGAGTTTCGAATCGAGGACGAAAAGAACAGTCAGCCGATCCGATTCATCGTGCCGGATCCGCCGGAAATCTACCTGTATTATAAGCAGGAAGAGGTGCTCGGAGAGCAGTACATCTTCAGCGGGCTGCCGGACGAGTTTCTGCTTCATGATATCTACCTCGGGGCCTATGCCGTACACCTGGAGCATCCCGAACGAAGGGAGCAGATGATGGAGCGCCTGCTTCGACTGCGCTACCAGGATCTCTACTATCAGATCCGCTACGCACTGCATGACCCGGCAGAGGAAACGGCGGTGCCGTCGGCGGGGAGCACATCGTATCAGACGCTGACAGAGAACCTCACGTATCTGTCACTGCCGGAGCTCCGGAAAAACACTTCATCCGGGCGCAGAAGCGGGCGGGCATCTGCCGGGGCGGCAGCAGAACGCTATGCCTTCGTCGGATGGAAGCTGACGGAGCTCGGCGCAGGGGCGGAGCTGAGCGGACCATGCCGATCGGAACAGAGCGGACTTCCACAGACGAAACGAAAAGAGAGCCCGATGCTGTCCTTTCTAAGCGGAAAAGCGGCCGCGATGGGTGCGCAGCTGCACGAGGAGATCTGTGCAGAGGAGGTGATGACGGAAGCTGCGATGGTGACGATCGAGGCGCAGCAGGAAGCACAGAAGACACAGGCGACGACGGAGATGCAGCAGAAGCCAGGGGAGATAGAGACGAGGCCTCGGGAAGAACATGCATCGCAGGAAACGACAGCGTCGCAGGAAGAAATGAAAGAAGGAGGTGAGGAAGTAATGGTGCCTGACGAAACGGCCATCGCAGAGCAGCCGGATGGTGAGAAAATCGCCTCTCCGAGCTCGCTTTAGAAAAAGTTAAGTTTTCATTTCGGGTCTGGAATGTATATACTGTAAGCGATTACTGTGAAAAGCAGGAGGGTTTATGGATATACATTTTAACAGGGCAAATCCGGAGGAGGCCGCGCGTATGGCCCCATTTTACGCGATGCGTCCGAATAAGACCTGTGACAGCGGTGTGCTGGATACATTTTTATGGAGCGAGTACTATGATGTGCAGACGGCTATCGTCGATGAGAAGGCTGTACTCGTACGGATGAAAAACGGTGATGAGTACTTCTCTGCGATGCCGTACTGCAGCGAGGCGGATCTGCCATACTACTTCGATCTCCTTCGTCAGTACTTTAATGAGGTGCTGAAGAAGCCGCTGAAGATCTATCTCGCAGATGAAGAGGGCGTGAAGCTCCTGAAGCTCGAGGAGGATCCGCACTTCCTCGTAAAGGAGGAGAGTGATCTCCGGGACTATCTCTATGATGGAGAGGAGCTCCGGACGCTGCCGGGAAAGAAGTTTCACAAGAAAAAGAATCTCGTGAACAAGTTCTGCCGGGAATATGAAGGACGCTGGGAATACCGGACACTTCATGCCGAAGATAAACTGACGATCTGGGCATTTCTTGATCAGTGGTATGCGAAACGCTCCGGGGATGAGGAAAATGCCGAGCAGTCGCTCGAGTATGAGGTGAAGGGCATTCACCAGGTGCTTCAGTCGGCGTTCTCTCTGCCGGACTACCACATCGGTGGCATCTTTATCGATGGAAAGCTGGCGGCCTTTTCCATGGGGGCCTTAAACCCTCGTGAGAATATGGCCTGCATCAGTGTCGAGAAGGGCAATGCAGACATTCCGGGCATCTATCAGATCATCAATCAGCAGTTTCTCATCCATGAATTTCCGGAGGCTGCGCTCGTCAACCGGGAGGACGATCTGGGACTCGAAGGACTGCGGCGCGCAAAGGAAAGCTACAATCCGTGCGGATATGCACGGAAATACATGCTCCTCCAGACGGATTTCACCGGCTGGCAGGCAGAGATCATCGACCAGTATGAGGCGGAGATCGATCAGTATGAAAACACCGCATCCGAAGGATGAGTGCGGGTGAGCGGCGATTTCGGTGCTGTGCAGTACAGTATGTGGGTGTGCAGCGATACAACGGAACCAGGTGACGATGCAAAGTATCAGAAAGAGCAGGTATGGTATGACAGAGATCAGGGTGCTGCGAACACGTGAAGAAAAAGCAGTAACACGCGCACTTTACGAGCAGGTATTTCCAGAGGACAGTGCACGCTTTCTCGACTGGTACTACCGGGATCGCTGCAGCGACAACATCATCCTGGCGATGTGGAAGGATGGGCAGCTGGTCGCGATGGCGCATCTGAATCCATTTGTGATGCGTACAAAAAAAGGTACGCGTGCCCGTGTATACTATATCTATGCGGTGGCGACGGTACCGGAGGCACGCCACCAGGGCTGTATGGCAGCGCTGCTTCGCCGCAGCTTCCAGCTGATGGAGGAAGAGCATATCCCGTTCTGCTTCCTCCTCCCGGTCGATGAATCCATCTATCAGCCCTTTGACTTCCATACGGTATGTGACTTTCAGACCACGAAGGCCACGGACTATGCGGCGGTGCAGCAGGCGTATGACGTATATATAGAAGAAAACGATGATGATGTACGTCGGGTGCAGGCGCAGCAGGCGATGGCAGCGGAGGCCGATGAAACGTCCGATACCGGGCTCCCGGCGCACCCGGTGATCATGGCGAGGATCCTCTCGCTGCCGGATTTCCTTTCGTTCAGTGGTCTCCCGGAGGAGACCGACCGGACGCAGGCGATCAACTGGCTTCGGCAGCGGCGGATCTATATCGCAGAAGCTGTATAGAAAAGAGGTGTGTATGACAGAAATCCATGTCGGAGATATCATCAGTGCGAAAAAAAAGCATCCCTGCGGATCCGATGAGTGGATCGTCCTCCGTGCGGGGGCCGATATACGTCTTCGCTGTGCAGGATGTGGTCATCTTCTGATGCTTCCGAGGGCGAAGGTGGACGGGATGATCCGGCACATTCGTACGCGGGAAGAAAGCGGCAGATGATAGACGATACTGTAAAAAACGATAGAATCATCTATCGAAGGGAGAACGTGCAGAAGCAGAAAAATGCACGGAAAACCCGAAAAAAATAAGTTGCAAATTTCAATCAAAATAGCTTGCAAACAACTTTGTTTTCTGTTAAGATGCAATATCGTATGACTAAATTCCTTGTTTCCGCCCAGGAGCGGAAGCCAGAGACCAAAAGGAGGTAAAAGCAGATGAACAAATATGAGTTATGTGTTGTTCTGAGTGCGAAGCTCGAAGATGATGAAAGAGCAGCTGCGATCGAGAAGATTAAGGAGTATGTTACTCGTTTCGGTGGCGCTGTCGGAGAGAACATCCAGGAGTGGGGCAAGAAGAGACTTGCATATGAGATTCAGCATATGAAGGAAGGCTTCTACTATTTCATCCCATTCACAGGTGATTCTGAGACTCCGAACGAGCTCGAGAGCCAGCTTCGTATTATGGAACCAGTTATCAGATATCTTGTTGTTAAGCCAGAAGCTGAGACTGAAGCACCAGTAGCTGAGGAAGCTGCTCCTGCAGAAGAGAAAGCTGAATAAGCAAGCGGAAAGCGAGAAAAACAATGAACAAAGTTATCCTCATGGGTAGATTAACCAGAGATCCGGATATCAGATACGCACAGAGTGAGAACCAGATGGCGATCGCAAGATATACGCTTGCAGTTGATCGTCGTATGCGTCGCACACAGGACGGCGCCGGCCAGGATCAGCAGACCGCAGACTTTATCGGATGCGTAGCATTCGGACGTTCTGCAGAGTTCGCCGAGAAGTACCTGCGTCAGGGCACCAAAATCGTGGTGGAGGGTAGAATCCAGACCGGAAGCTACACGAACAAGGAAGGCCAGAAGGTCTATACCACGGATGTCGTCGTAGAGAATCAGGAGTTTGCAGAGAGCAAGAACGCATCAGCTGGAAATGGTGGAAATTATTCCGCAAACCGCAGCTATGGACAGCAGTCACATGGCGGCCAGCAGAGCAGTGCTGCGATCGGTGATGGTTTTATGAATATACCTGATGGGGTAGAGGACGAGGGTCTCCCATTTAACTAAGGTGAGGACATGCCCTTGTGACATTTTACAAGGAGGATTAACCATGGCATTTCAGAAGTCAGATAAGCCAGCTAGACCTAGAAGAGCCGGCGGCTTCCGCAGCAGACGTAAGGTTTGCGTATTCTGCAGCGAGAAGGCTAAGCCTATCGATTATAAGGACGTTGCTACATTAAGAAAGTACATCTCTGAGAGAGGTAAGATTCTTCCTAGAAGAATCACTGGAACCTGTGCTAAGCACCAGAGAGCGATCACTCTTGCAGTGAAGAGAGCAAGACACGTAGCACTTCTTCCATACCAGGTAGATTAATTTCAGCCTGACTGAAAAGAAGACGAGGCTGTACCGGAGTTTTCCGGTACAGCTTTTTTCGTATACCGGTTTATGCTATAATCGTATCCGAATTGCTATGCCTTCGTTTCAGGGGAGAGCTTATGATGAAGAAAAAACCACAAAGTGTCATCGATATATATCTGGCCTGGCCACTTGCAGTCATCGCCATCCTGCTGCTCGGCGATATCGTTCTCTGGCTGACGGAACCGCGTGGCGCATTGATCATGCTGCCATTTATTCTGATCGCAGCTGCATTTGCGCTGCTGCTTTACTTTACACGTCAGTCGAAGCTACAGGGCGCACTGCAGGCCTACGCCATCGGCGCCAGTGAGGTGCATACGACCATCTTCGATGAGATGCCGATGCCATACTGTATGGTCGATGAACGTGGAAATGTTCTGTGGGCGAACCGCAGCTTTCGTGAAATCGCCGGTAATCGTCCGGATGCCCGGAATATCCTGCAGATGTTTCCGAATATCCATAAGGAGATGCTGGAGGAGGATGACGTCATCCTGGAGATCCACTCGGATTATCAGGACCGAAAATATCTCATCGATCTGATGCGGACACCGGTGACGACAGAGGATGGCAGCGCGCCATCGATGTATGCGCCGGATCTGAAAACCATCGCGGTTTACCTTCGGGATGAAACGGAGGAGACCGTACTTCGGACGAAGCTCGATCAGGAGCATATCGTCATCGGTCTCGTCTATATCGATAACTACGATGAGGTTCGTGAACAGATCGAGGAGGTACGACGCTCACTGCTGACAGCGCTGATCGATCGAAAGATCAGCCACTATATCTCGTCGGTGAATGGACTGATCTATAAACTGGAGAAGGATAAATATGTTTTTATCCTGAAGGAGCAGTATTTCAATCGTATGCTTCAGGATCGATTCTCGATTCTCGAAGAGGTGAAAAATGTAAACATTGGCAATGAAATGGCCGTCACGCTGAGCATCGGTATCGGTTATGGTGCCGACTCCTATCAGAAGAACTATGAGTATGCACATACCTCCATCGATATGGCACTCGGTCGTGGTGGTGATCAGGCGGTCGTGAAGTCAAACGAAAATCTGACCTACTTCGGAGGGAAGACGCAGACGCAGGAGAAGGCGACCCGCGTGAAGGCACGTGTGAAGGCGCAGGCCTTCCAGGAGCTCCTGGAGACACGGGACCGTGTGCTCGTCATGGGCCACGCGAACAGCGATGTGGACTGCCTCGGTGCATCCGCCGGTGTATATCGGATGGCGACGGAACTCGGAAAGCGCTGCTATATCGTCGAAAATACGGTGACGGCACCGATTCTGCCGCTGAAGGAGCGCTTCCTGCAGAGCGCTGACTATCCGGAGGATATGTTCATCACCGGTGCACAGGCGCTGCAGATGGTGGATAACAGTACCGTGCTCGTGGTGGTCGACTGTAACCGTCCATCCATCATCGACGAACCGGAGCTGCTCCGGGTATGTAAGACGATCGTGGTCTTTGATCACCATCGCCAGAGCAGTGAGACGATTCAGGGCGCGGTGCTCAGCTACTGTGAGCCGTATGCCTCGAGTGCCTGTGAGATGATCGCCGAGATGATGCAGTACATCGCCGATGGTATCAAGGTCAAGGGACCGGAGGCAGATGCGATGTATGGCGGTATCGTCATCGATTCACAGGAGTTTACGGTGCAGACCGGCGTACGTACCTTCGAGGCGGCGGCATATCTCCGTCGCTGCGGTGCGGATATCACACGGATCCGGAAGATCTTCCGTGAGAACTTCAAGGATTATCAGGCGAAGGCAGCGGCCATCTCCAGTGCGGAGATCTACCGCGATGCGTACGCCTTCAGTACGATCGACCCGAAGGGACTTGAGAGTCCGACGGTCGTGTGTGCACAGGCTGCGAATGAGCTGCTGAACATCCGCGGGATCAAGGCCAGCATCGTACTGACACTGTATAATGACATCATCTATGTATCTGCGCGCTCCATCGATGAGATGAACGTACAGGTACTGATGGAAAAGCTCGGCGGCGGCGGACATCGCACGATCGCCGGAGCACAGCTTCGCGAGGGCAGCTTGCCGGAGGCGATCGCCACGATCAAGCAGGCCATCGACGAGATGATTAAGGAAGGAGAGGCTTCATAATGAAGGTTATTTTATTAAAGGATGTAAAGGCACTGGGTAAAAAGGGTGAAATCGTAGAGGTATCGGAGGGCTACGGACGGAACTTTATTCTTCCGTCGAAGACGGGAGTCCTCGCAGATAATAAGAATCTGAATACGCTGAAGCTTCAGAAGCAGAACGATGCGAAGATTGCAGCCGAAAAGCTTCAGGAGGCACAGGAGCTGAAGGAGAAGATCGAGGCGGTCAAGGTCACCATCCCGATCAAGTCCAGTAAGGACGGACGGACCTTCGGTTCTGTTTCCACAAAGGAAGTGCAGGAGGCGCTGAAGAAGCAGGCCGGCATCGAGGTCGATAAGAAGAAGCTTTCCTGCGATGTACCGATGAAGAATCTGGGCGGTTACAATGTAAGCGTCAAGCTTCATAAGGATGTCACGGCGGTTCTTCATGTTTCTGTGATCAGCGCATAAGCGTGACAGCACAGCGACATATCCGATATCGATGTTCTGCGTGGAGCGTCTGCAGGAACATCCGATACGGTCGTTTCACATAGTATCACACAGGAGTAGTATGGCAGAGAATAATGAAAACATTCTGACCAGGGTCGTTCCCCACAGTCAGGAAGCCGAGCAGAGTGTCATCGGCGCCATGCTCCGGGATAAGGATGCGGTCTCCACTGCCGCGGAGATGCTTCGCCCGGAGGACTTCTATCAGAAGCAGTACAGTCTCATGTTCGACGCGATGACCCAGCTCTATCAGAAGGATCAGCCGGTCGACCTCGTGACGCTGTCCGAGAAACTGAAGGCGACGAGCAACATCCCGCCGGAGGTGTACGACATCGCGGTGATCCGTGATATCGTCATGTCGGTGCCGACGAGTGCCAATGTAAAATCCTACTGCACCATCGTGAAGGAGAAGTCGATTCTCCGCACACTCATCCGGACGAACGAGGACATCGCAAATATGTGCTACAGCGGCACGGAGTCCGCGGATACGATCCTGAATGAGACGGAGCAGCGGATCTTCAAGCTCCTGGAAACCAGAAACACCGGCGACAGTGAGGATATCGCGACCGTCGCGATGAAGGTGCTCGAGAACATCCAGGAAGCGGCACAGAACGGTGGGCAGATCACCGGTATCCCGACGGGCTTCAAGGCGCTCGACTATAAGACCGCCGGTCTTCAGCGCTCGGATCTCATCCTCGTGGCGGCGCGTCCGTCCATGGGTAAGACCGCCTTCGTCCTGAATATCCTCGATAATGTCGGCGTACGGCAGAAGAAGCCGTGCATGATCTTCTCACTCGAGATGAGCCGGGAGCAGCTCGTCAACCGTATGCTCTCGATGGAGTCGCTCGTCGATGCGGATAAGCTCCGTAAGGGTTCCCTCACCGATGAGGACTGGGGTGAGCTGATCAATGCTGTCGACCGTGTCGCAGATGCAAACATCACCATCGATGATACGCCGGGTATTACGGTCGGAGAGCTCCGCTCCAAGTGCCGTAAGCAGAAGCTCGAAAAGGGCCTCGATCTCGTCATCATCGACTACCTCCAGCTCATGTCCGGTGGCGGACGTGGCGGCGAGAGCCGTCAGCAGGAGATCTCGGAGATCTCCCGTTCCCTGAAGGCAGTTGCACGAGAGATGAAGTGTCCGGTCATCGCCCTTTCTCAGCTGTCGCGAGCGGTAGAGCAGCGTCCGGATCACCGTCCGATGCTGTCCGACCTCCGAGAGTCCGGAGCGATCGAGCAGGATGCCGATATCGTGATGTTCCTGTATCGTGATGAGTACTATAATAAAGATACGGAGCATCCGCATGAGGCGGAGGTTATTATCGCGAAGCAGCGTAACGGTCCGATCGGTACCGTCATCCTCGGATGGCAGGCAGAGTATACACGATTCGTGAATGCTGCCCTCGATCGCGACAGTCACTGATCCGACGCAGGATGAGGATATAAGAACGTACAGATCCCGCGGATTTCACCAGCATCCGACGGAAAACTGCGGCTGCACGTAAAAGTTTTATAAAATCTCATGCAGAGATTTGCATTTTATATCGCTTTCAGTTACTATAATCTGAATAAAAATACCGGAGTCTATCCGGTAGCGAAGGAGGCGCCATTATGAAAATTGAACGAATTGATGACAACTCCATCAGATGCACACTGACGAGCCTGGATCTGAGCTCTCGTAACATCAATCTCCGCGATATGACCTATGGGTCAGAAGCCGCGAAGCGACTGTTCACCGAGATGATGCAGAAAGCACAGAACGAGGTCGGCTTCACTGCCGACAGCGGACCTCTGATGATCGAGGCCGTACCGCTTCAGGGCGGTTCGATTCAGCTCGTTATTTCAAAAGTAGATGATCCGGAAGAGCTCGACACACGCTTTTCGAAATTCACGGCGGCTGCCGCCGGCAGTCAGAACGGCTGGATCTCCCAGCTCGCAAGTGAAATTCTCGAGGGCGCGCATGGACTCCTTCAGGAAATGAAGGATAAGGCATCGCAGCAGGCGAATACGCTGGATGGTGGAAATGCCGCGACGAGCGGAACGGACGGACATGCGGAAGCAGATACGGATCGACACGAGGATGATGCCGATGTTTACCGCATTTACGCCTTCCAGTCCCTGGATCGCGTCATCGATGCAGCGACCGCGATCGGTGACATCTATGATGGTCCGAATACCCTGTATAAGGATCCGCAGGACCATCACTTCTATCTCGTTCTTCATGCCGGAAAGGGTGGGGCCAATGCACTCAACCGTGCGTCTAATCTCCTCTCGGAGTATGGAAGCAAGCTGAAGGATAACGATCTATATGAGGCATATTTCAGCGAGCACTATGAGCTCTTCCTGAAGGAAAATGCCCTGCAGAAGCTGAGAAGCATCTGAGGATAGAAACATAGACAGGCTGCAGAACGCAGCCAGGAAAGAGGAGAACACAATTATGACGATTACGAAGGATATGCGCATCGGCGATCTGCTTCAGATGAATGAGATGATCGCTCCATTTCTGATGCAGAACGGTATGGGCTGTGTGTACTGCCCGTCATCCATGATGGAGTCACTGGAAGAGGCCTGCATGGTGCACGGCATCGACTGTGATATGCTGACGGCGGACCTGAATGATGTACTGCTCGAGTACGAGGAGGCACAGAAGGCACAGCAGACAGAGCAGCCGGAAGCATAAATGCAAAGCGGAACACAAAAAACAGGGCGTCATGTGCGCCCTGTTTTTATACGCCCTGCAAAAGTACAGCCGGAGGCACTTCGATGCTTCCGGCTGTACTTTTCTGTGTCGGATACGGTATTCTGATTTCATATCTTATTTCGACTTCATCGAGAGCCCGCCGCTCAACATATCGCCGGTGATGATGGAGAGCTCGTGTGGGGTCTCCTTCATGCCGCTCGAGAACCAGTACTGCAGCAGACTGATCAGTCCGCCGACGATGAAGGCATAGTAGCTGTCGAACTGCTCCGGGCGCTGCTTCTTCGTGATGAAGGACCACTCATTCAGGCACTTCTCGCGGACCAGCTCCTTCAGACTGTTCAGGAAACGGATATCTCCGTTTTCGCCGATCAGGATGCGGATGAAATCGCCGTTTTTCATACAGAGCGTATAGACGCTCTCAAAGAAACGGGTCGCATCATCTGAAACACTCTTCTCGTCGAATTCGTTCAGCGTTTCCTTAAACTCCTCCAGGATATCATCCTCGGTCTTCTCCAGGAGATCGAAGACATCCTTATAGTGCAGATAGAAGGTGCCACGATTGACGTCTGCGAGATCCGTGAGCTCTCGTACCGAGATATCCTTCACCTGCTTCACCAGCATCAGATTCGCCAGTGCACCCTTCAGTGCGGCTCTGGTCTTTCGGATACGACGATCCATCGTATCATTTTCTTTCATAGAACTTCCCATATCCATACCCTCCAAAGGCCGTTACAAGCCTGAATATATAAATTTTCTGGTTTTTCACACGTAATAAACATATGTCATAAAAATGTCTATTTATAAACCAGACGACCAAAATTGACCATTGATAATTTGTACGCTCGTCTATATAATGGACAGTACCACAGAAATAGACATGTGTCAACAAATGAAACGCAGGTTAATAAAGAACTCGCATCAATTAAAACACAAAATGTCGTAGATTCGGTGGCGGGACACACTAAAACTTGTTTTTTCATCGAAAAGACAGTGCAGGAGAGAGCAACATGAGCTTATTCAAGAAGAAAACGCAGGATACTGCCAGAGAAGCGTCTGTACAGCAGGCACGAAATGAAATCCACCTTCCGGAGGATGAAGCCATCGAAGCCCACAAAAAGAAGAAGGAAGCGAAAAAAGCGTGGAAGCAGGAGCATAAGCACGGAAATCTCGCCGACTTCATCGTCGATCATAACAAGGGCATCCGAAATCTCATCATTCTGCTGGTGGTTTTCTTCGGTCTATGCTATCCCCTCGTTTCGGTCAACTACGACCTGACGAAGTATCTTCCGAATGATGTGGATTCGAAGATCGCCATCAATAAGATGCGTGACGTTTTCGGCTATCCGGGTACCGGACGACTGATGCTGAAGGATGTTACCCTCTATGAGGCGAAGCAGTATAAGAATGAAATCGAGGCCATCGACGGTGTCGACCAGGTCATCTGGTGTGATCTGACGACGCAGGTCTATGGCTCCTCCGAGTTCATCAACTACGATGATATCGATGACTACTATAAGGATAACAACGCGGTCATGGATATCACCTTCGAAGAGGGCGATACCTCGAAGCGAACGCATAAGGCCATTCAGGAAATCGACGATCTGATCGGTGACCGGGGCTATCTCGTCGGGATGTCGCCGACGAATAAGTTCATCGAGGAAAATGTAAAGAAAGAGATGCAGGAGGTCATGTGCATCGTCGTCGTCCTGATCTTCATCATCCTCCTCTTTACGACGACCTCCTGGTTCGAACCGGTCCTCTTCCTGACGATCATCGGCTGTGCCATCGTGCTGAATAAAGGAACGAACATCTTCCTCGGCGAGATCTCGTACATCACGAACAACATCTCCGATATCCTGCAGCTCGCCACCTCGATGGATTATGCCGTCTTCCTGCTTCATGCGTATGAGCGGCAGCGTGAACATGGACTCGAAAAGGTCGCTGCGCTGAAGCAGGGCCTCATGAGTACCATCACGACCATCCTGGCCTCCTCACTGACCACCTTCTTCGGCTTCATCGTCCTCGTCTTCATGCGCTTCAGCATCGGCTGGGACATGGGTATCGCGATGGCGAAGGGTATCATCTGTTCCCTTCTGATGGTCATCTTCCTGATGCCGTCCCTGCTTCTCAGCTGGTCTGACCGTATCGACCGCATGAAGCACAAGCCGTTCCTGCCGAAGTTCCACCGCTTCAGTATCGCGGTCAATAAATTAAGCCCGATCATCCTGGTGGCGGCTCTCGTAGTGGCCGGCCCGATCTACTTCGCACAGGGCATGAACAAGTTCATGTACGGCCCGGATGCGACGGGTGCAGGACCTGGCACCTCGATGTATGAAAACTCCGCGGCCATCGATGAGGAGTTCGGTCGAAGCAATCTGCTCGTCGCAATCTTCCCGGATACCGATCGGCTGAAGGAAAAGGAGCTCTGCGATAAGCTGGAAGATCTTCCATATGTAAAGAATGTCACCGGCATGCAGGCCTACCTTCCGGAGGGACTTCCGGAGAGCTTCCTTCCGAGTTCCGTCACCGAGCTCTTCCATAAGGACGGATACGCGCGGCTGCTCATCTATATAAGAACGAAACCGGAGTCCACGACCGCCTTCAAGTACTCGGATGAGGTCTCCGACATCATCAAGAGCTACTACCCGGGTGAAGCGTACATCACCGGTAACACCCCGACGACCCAGGACATGGAAACCGTCCTGATCCCGGACTATAACCTCGTCAACGGTCTCGCGATGATGTGCATCTTCATCGTCGTCGCGATTTCATTCCACTCGGTCGTGATGCCGATCATCGCGATGATCCCGATCATGATGGCGATCTACGTGAACATGGCGTTCCCGTACTTCGCCGGCCGTGAGCTCATCTTCATCGCCTACGCCGTGGTCTCCTGCGTACAGCTCGGATCCACCATCGACTATGCGATTTCGTCGACCGAGAACTACCTGCAGACGCGTGCGGTCGAGCCGGATAAGCGAAAGGCCGCGATCCGTGCGACGCAGCTCAGCTTCCCGTCCATCCTGACCTCAGGTACCATCCTGATCGTCTGCGGTTACGTCATCAGCTACATGTCCTCCATCCCGGCCATCAGCCAGGTAGGCCATCTCGTCGGTCGAGGCGCCATCTTCTCGGTAGTGTTCGTCACTCTCCTGATGCCGTGCCTCCTGCAGCTCGGTGACCGCTTCATCACCGTGCCGGCTGCGACCAAGCGTGCACGCCGGAGAGCCGCGATCAACGAAACGATCATCGGTCTCCGCGAACGCCGCCGTGCCCGTCACCATCGGATGAAGGAGCTCCTCGGTGGACATGGCGCAGCCGCTTCCGAGGCCAATGTCTCCACCGCGAAGGCAGATACCTCCGCCGGAAGCATTGGCAGCGGCACAGCAGGCGAGGCCAATGTCTCCACCGCGAAGGCAGATATCTCCGCCGGCAGCAGTGCCCCAGACGAAGTGAAGGAAACAGCATCTGAAAACAGTGACCACGAAGCATCAAGCGAAAAGTGAAGGAGTGAGGACTATGAGAAAGCATTCAGTCCAGAAAATTATGAAAAAAACAGCGGCTTATACCGTGCTTTTAAGCTGCCTTACCACAAATATACTGGTCGCACCGATGACGGCGTATGCCGGCCAGGCGACCGCAGACGTCGATGAGACCCTGTACCTGAACCTCGACTACTATGGCAACGTCAGTGATGCCAATGTCGTCAAGGGCATCAACTTCAACGGCACGAGCAGCTACACCGACTTCGGTGACTACCTGAAGATCACCAACATGACCGATGAGCAGAAGCCGGAGATCAAGAACGGTTCCGTCACCTTCGAAAAGAACAAGAACGGAAAGTTTTTCTTCCAGGGCGAGCTGAAGCCGGATAAGATTCAGGCACCGTGGACCTTCGACATCACCTATAAGCTGAACGGCGTGGTGACCGATGCGGATAAGATCGCCGGTGCGTCCGGTCTCGTCGAGATGGACATCGACTGCATGCCGAACAAGAGCGTGTCGAAGTATATGCAGGACAACATGATGCTCTTCGTGGCGATCCCGGTCGACATCCAGAAGTGCTACTCGGTCGATGCACCGGAGAGCCAGACCATGACCCTCGGCCAGTACACCGGCATCGTGTTCACCGCGCTACCGGGCCAGGAGGGACACTTCCAGGTGCGCCTCGGTACCGATAAGTTCGAATCCGTCGGCGCCATCTTCGCGATGACCCCGGGCACCGTCGGTGCGCTCAATAAGATCAAGGATATCAAGGACATCAAGGATGATTTCCGTGACGATACGAACGCCATGCTCGACGACTTCGATAACGTCCTCGATGATGTGACCGATGTCAGCGCACAGCTGAAGATCACGAACCAGATCCTCGAGCAGCTGCAGTCCGGCAAGAATAAGATCCACGGCAACGCGCAGGTCATCTTCGACGGCAATGATGTCGCGATCCAGGATCTCCGCGACCTGAACGGCACCCTGACCCCGCTGAACGACGATCTCAAGACCGCGCAGTGGATGGTCTATGATGTCAATCAGAACCTGAACACCCTCGACTCGGATCTCATGGACTCGAGCTCCAAGCTGAAGAGCCTGAACACCAAACTGAAGCGCCTCGGCAGCTCCATGAGCGGGACAAGCATCGACAACCTGCAGATTCAGGATATGTCGGATGAAATCAAGGGCGTGACTTCGACGCTCGGAAAAGTGAATACCGATATCAAGAATCTGACGGATTCCGATAACCGGGAGGAGTTCAAGTCAAGTGCATCGGAGGTGACGACCAATGCAGCCCTCAGCCATGTGAAGAACCATACGGAAGGTGTAAGTTCGGAAGATGCCGCAGCGGCAGAAGAAGTCGTCAAGAAGGTGCAGAAGGCGGCGGAGCTCGCACAGAGTGATCCGACAAGTAACGAGACGTATGTACAGGATATCGTCGATGCCTGCACCGCAGCGGTGAGAACTGAGTTTGAGAAGGCGCAGAGAGAGACTCCGGAAACAGAACTGGCGGCTACGATCATGTCCGCGCTGGGGCAGGATCTGTCGGCAATGGATGCGGCAACGAAGACAACCGTTGTTGGGGTTGTGACCGGTCTCTATAACATGGGTATTACCGATACGGCAGAACTGACGAAGGCCATGGGTACAGGTCTGGCCGCATATATGTCCGGTGGTCAGACTGCGATGGCAGAAGCACTGGCACCGACGCTTTCGGCTTCTCCGAAGGGACAGGGAGCGAAGGAAGCAGCCGTTCAAACATTCCTGCAGCAAAAGACAGCTGAAGCAATGGGGGACACCACCGGCAGTAAGACGAGTGCTTATCTCGGTCATGTGAATGATCTTTCGAATCTTCAGAATGATGCGAAGGATCTGGAAAATACCGCCATCGGTAAGAATGCATCGCAGCTCGCGGATGATGTAAATGGCCTTACCGGTGCCATCGAAGATATCCTGAATGCGACGGACAGTCTCGTCGACAGTGATGCGGCTGAGAACCTGGTCGACTACATCAACAGCGTCACCAGTGATCTGAACGAGATCATGGAGAACGGTGGTGCGGTGGCGTTCGATGCGGCGAAGACGCTGAATACGCTTCGCGGCGTGATCAGTGATATCGATGAGCTGATCGGCATCATGAACGCGTACTATGATGATGTACAGAAGACCCTAGAGGATTCCGAGAATGTGCTGACGCAGATTCAGAAGACCTCCGGTGATGCGGCGACGGCGCTTCAGAACCTGAACTCGACGCTTCGCTCCGCAGAGCCTGACTTCTCTGCAGCAGCAGACAATTCCTTCAAGGTCGGTCACATGGCGATCGACAACACGAACAAGATCGTCGACGATACGAAGAATTTCAAGTCCACGGGACGCAATCTTCGTGATACGATTAATAACAAGCTCGATGAGGAGGAAGCAGACAACAACTTCCTGAACATGGATCCGGAGGCGACGAAGGTTTCCCTCACGAGTGATCAGAACCAGGAACCGACCTCCATCGCGATCATCTGCCGTTCGGATGAGATTTCCGTCAGTGATGATACGACGAAGACCCTCGATGCGGAGGTTCCGGATGCATCGACGACCCTCCTCGGCAGAATTAAGGCGGTATTCGTGAAGCTCTGGAACACGGTTCGTTCCCTGCTCGGCATGGACGACTAAAACGTAGAGGAAGAGAAGATTCCCGCAGTGTGAGCTGATGGAAGCATTGGCCCCAGGACGCGGGAGGATGGCGCGGAAAGGAAGCACTATGAAGAAGATACAGAAAACACTGATGATCACCGGTGCGCTCGCAGCCCTGATGTCGGCACCGGCCTATGCGATGATCAAGTCGATCGAGATCAACGCGGACACGGATTCCATCCCGAGCTACAGCGCGGGCACGGCGTTTTTCCCGGAGTACGAGGTATCGGATGACGACGCGGACGGCCTGACCGTAGCCTTCTCCCCGGAGGCGACGTCGGCGATGGGCAGCGGCAATCCGACGATTCCGGCGACCGTGAAGTTCACGATCCAGAGCGACAGCGAGGACCTCGATGACGACCTTAAAATCATCGGCACCGGCATCCGCAGCACCTACGTGGATACCGTGTCGGTGGACGGTTCCGAGGCGACGGGGCGCCTGCTGGTGTACCCGTTCTACGAGCTGATCGCACCGACTGTGACGATCAACGGCAGCCAGGCGCAGTGGGCCGAGGTGCCATACGCCGGAAAATACGAGATCGTGACGACCTATGTGAATAAGAGCGGCAACGAGACCACGACGCATCATACGACGAAGAACTGCTACTACAGCATCGCGTCTGCGGTGGCCAATGCTTATAACGGTCAGGTCGGTGTCGCGGTGCGCGCACTGCCGACGGGCGATGAGGGCTATCAGACGCTCACCGTCGCAAACGGCGGCATCGTGAATGGCGTCGCGAAGTGGGATGCGCTCACGGAGTTTGCAAACCAGTACGAGGTGAAGATCAGCTATACGCTGAACGATGGAAAGAAGCAGACCACCCGCTACAAGACCACGGACACCAGCAAGGATGTCAGCGCGTATGTGAATTCCGCGGCGAACAATTCGCTGGTGGTGACCGTGCGAGCCCTGCCGAAGCAGAACGACGCGGCCTACTACAACATCGCGACCTCGGAGTGGGGACGTGCCGGCGGATATACGGCGGACACCTCGGACTATGAGATCGACGATAAGTGGGAGTTCCTCTCCAGCTATCAGGCGACGGTAGAGGGTGACTTCGCCACGAAGCTCCGCGGCAGCGCGGCCCGCTTCGGCACCACCGCCTCCAAATCGCACGTTCTCTCCGTA
>OQVT01000646.1_pt1 | contig 20296 bp, 17 predicted proteins | sample 1691561 | NCBI WGS metagenome assembly OQVT01 (sample SAMN03418260, study PRJEB22391) | human gut metagenome | biome: human-gut; feature: organic feature; material: feces | host: Homo sapiens | place: Tanzania | collected 2013-01 | reverse complement strand
AGTGGGGGTATGACGACGAGAACAACCTCTCCTCGCAGACCCAGACGCTGAATGGGAACACCTATACCACCCAGTATACCTATGATAAGGACAATAGGCTGACGAAAACCACCGTTGGCAATGTCAGCGCCGGCTATACCTACGATGCCTACGGGCGCATGACAGGGATCGTCGCCAAAAGCGGTGACAGCACGGTGCTGAATTCCACCATTTCCTATAATTCGCCCAGCAACACCGCTACCAGCACACAGGTGGCTGATTGGAACAACGGGGTGGATACTTACTCCTACACCTATAACGATGATGGAAACATTGCGTCTATCTCAGGTGAGGGCTTAGAGTATACTTTCAGATATGACGAACATGGGAGAGTAGATGTTGTAAAAGAAAAAAATCATTCCAATACATGGGCAATGATATTTGATGAGAATAGCAATATTCTTATTCATGTAGCTAATAGGCCGGGTGGTAATCCACAACAGGCTTTCATCGACAAAGACTACTCCTATGATGACTCCGAGTGGAAAGATCTTCTCACGACTTTTAACCGCGTCCCTCTCACATACGATGAAATAGGCAATATCCTTGATGACGGAACTTGGACCTACACTTGGCAACATGGGCGGCAGCTTGCGGGTATGGCAAAAGAGGGGACCAGCATCTCTTATGCCTACAACACGGACGGCAAGCGTATTTCCAAGACTGTAGATGGTACCACCTACAACTATCACTATCTGGGCGACCAGTTGGTGGAGATAGCCTGGGGCGCCAATCGGATGCACTTTACCTATGACACCGTTGGCCCTATGTCCGTAAACTTTAATGGCACGGAGTATTTCTACCTCAAGAACGCCCAGGGCGATGTGACCGGACTGGTGGATGCAGCAGGCACAAAGGTGGTCTCTTACATCTATAGTATCGAGGGCGAGATCCAGAGCTTGACTGGTACTATGGCCTCCACCTTGGGAGCTATGAATCCCCTCCGCTACCGAGGCTATGTCTACGATACAGAGACGGGGCTATATTACCTCAACACTCGATACTATAATCCCATTTGGGGTAGGTTCATCAATGCGGACACCCCTGCTGTCGTAACTGCTTCTCCCGATAGTGCGTCGTGGGACAAAAACCTGTTTGCCTACTGTGATGGCAACCCTGTCAACCGAGTTGATGATGGCGGGGAGTTTTGGGAAGAACTTGCCTTAATAGGAGACGGAATATTCAAAGGAGCCTTATTCTTTGGTGCTGTCGCGCTTGTGGTAACTGCTACTGCCGCCATTACAGTAGCGTCGGGCGGTGCGGGTGCTCTGTTGGCTGCCCCTGTTCTATGCTCATTTGTGGAAACTGCGTCTGTAGTTTTTGCATCAACAGCAGCAATTGGAGTAACAACTGCTACTGTAGGAGAAGTTGCAGCATCCATTGAACGCAGCAAAGCAGCAGACCCAGATCCATATCGCAGGCCAAGCCAAAAAAAGCAAGGAAGGGAAAATAAGAACAAGAGCAGAACAAAAGACAACTTTAAGTCTCGCAATAACAGAAGAGACAAGAAACCAGCTCCACCTAAAAAACACACACCGTCAAGAAGAGGTCATAGCAAATACCACAGATAATCTAACATTAAGGAGCGACACACAAAAATGGAACATATATGGACCATTGAAAATTGGGTAAAGATCTTAAACGAAAACGGGAAAAAATCTCGAAAGGGGCTGCGTCTTAGATTCGATAAAGGCATAGATCCCGAGGTTCACAGAGCGTGTGCGGAATTTGCTGCATTTCTTAGAAGAGAATATTTTTTCCCTATTAGGGTGCCTATATATTTCAAAAACACAAAAAAAATAAAATGCATAGACGGTGATTTAGTATATGGCACCTTCTTTCGTCCTGACAGTTACGATGTTGAGCCCTATATTCGTGTTGCTGTGGGGGATTATAACGATTTATGCGTCAAATGGGGAAAGGACTGCGCACTAACAGCAATTTTGCTTACCATTGCGCACGAATTGACGCATTATTTTCAATGGATCAATGCATTGCAACTAACACCGCTTGGACAAGAGCGACAAGCTAAAAGATATGCGAGATTCATTTTAGATGAATATGCTGAAACGCGCGGCCATCCATAAATCAGGGCAAGGTAGTGATAAGGTAGTCAAAAAGGGGCACCGCGTGGCTTACGCGGTGCCCCCTTTTCATAACTGGCAGTATCTGTCCATGCGGGTGGCAGCGAAAACGGCCTATACCTCCCTACGCATTATTTTGGCTTACGAATGCAATGCAAATGTGGTATACTTTGATGGGGTGCAGCTATTCACTGCCAGCGGTCAGCGTATTTCCAAGACTGTGGGCGGCACCACCTACAACTACCACTATCTGGGCGACCAACTGGTGGAAATGGCCTGGGGTGCCAATCGGATGCACTTCACCTATGATGCTGTTGGGCCCATGTCCGTGAACTTTAACGGCGCGGAGTATTTCTACCTCAAGAACGCCCAGGGCGATGTGACCGGACTGGTGGACAGCACAGGGACAAAAGTGGTTGCCTATACCTACGGCCCGTGGGGCGAAGCCCGCGGCGTGAGCGGGACACTTGCCTCCACCTTGGGCGCTATGAATCCCCTGCGCTACCGAGGCTATGTCTACGACACCGAGACGGGGCTATACTACCTTAATAGCCGGTACTATAATCCTACTTGGAGTAGGTTTATCAATGCGGATAGCCTCATTGATGGCAGCAGTGCAACTTCACAGAATATGTTCGCCTATTGCAATAATAACCCCGTCAACATGGCTGACCCGACGGGCCATTTGCCTTTCTTCTTGGTTACCGGCCTTATTGGTGCCGTTGCCGGAGCCATTATTGGTGGGGTCCGTGCGGCTAAATCCGGAAACAGCGTGTGGAAGGGTGCGCTAAAAGGCGCAGCAATCGGCGGAGCTATTGGCCTTGGTGCAGGCATGGCCGCTGGTGCAGCCTTAGCAGGTAGTGTGACCGCTTCAACTAGCTCGGTTTATATAGGGGCAAATGCCTTAGCTGCAACCGTTGAAAGTATAGGCGTTGTTGGCGGTGCAAAGATGGTTGCTGACAATATTTCCCAGTCTGTCAGTAGGGATACTCAAGTTTTTTGGTCGGGTGGTAATGTTGTCAAAAATGCTGCGAAACAAATCGCTAACAGCGTCGGAGGAAAAACTTTAGAAATGACTCGTGTAGGCGTTTACCTTGAAAAAACAAATGCGCCTTATTCGGCATGGCAAGCAGCATCTGCAAATTTTGCTAATGTTGCCGTTAATGCAAGTTCGAGTATATATTCCATACAGAATGCTGCAGGAATTAGATTGCAAAGTATATGGGCCACAGTAGAGTATCCTGTGTTGCAGGGTAAAGAAATAATATACGGTATTGTTCAGCAGGGCGGTGTAATAAAATTTATGCCATAGGGAAAGGAAGTAGCAATGGGCGACTTTTTTGTTATGAGCACCAGATTTGACAAGTCCAGCGCAACCGACTTCAATTTCATTTCGATTAATACTGATTTGGCGGTTAATCCCAAAGATGGAGCAATATGGATGCGTTGTGCATTGTATGATTTTGGTTGGGGAAAAGAAAATGGATACTTTAGAGTCCCGCTTCCGGATTTTAAAATACTACTGCACCTTGCATTGTATAGCACAAGCAGAGAGGACGCGTATGGAGCTGCCGCCGTGATTATTGAAAAGTATGCAGAAGACTTACTAATTCAAACCGAAAAAATTATGATAAACCCTTCTTGCCGGAATGATTTCTTAAGATTAATAAGGCTTTTCAACCTGGATTATCCAATAAATAGGAGTTCGATTATGAACAAATCAAATGCACAAATAGAAAATGACTTCTTAAGATGGAAAGCCGTATCAAAATCAGCAAAACTTGCGTTGTCGTCGGCAGACGCCCGTATAATTTCGCTTATGTGAACTCGTTGTGAGCCCTGTCTTTATGCAGGATCACGCACTTTCCTGTAAAAGCCTATACCTCCCTGCGCATCATTTTGGTTCACGAATGCAATGTCAGAACGCCCATCATCCACCACAGTCGCAGCCACCGCGTTCCCCAATAAGCCCAAAAAGCGCACCTCCTGCTGTGGGAGGTGCGCTTTGCTGCTGTTATAGGGGTGAAAAATGCCAATGGCGGCCCGTGCGGGACCGATGGCCTGCCCCGCTTATTTCTCTGCCATTTCCATGAGGTCAAAGGCCTTTCTGCGTGCTCTTGTGAGGACCATACGGACGCTGCCGGGCGTGAGACCCAGGCTCTTGCCGATCTCCGCGTCCGTTTTCTCCAGGATGTACCGGGCCTCCAGCACGAAGCGGCTCCGCTCGTCCAGCTTGTCCCAAATGCCGGCCATCCGCCGCAGGTCTTCCTCGTGAATGAGCCGTGACTCCATGTTGTGTGCCATGTGCGACCCGTCCTCGGTGCTGCGCGCCTCGTCCATGCTGAACACGGGGTGCCGGGTATGCTTGCGCACCTCGTTATACGCCGTGTGTTTGCAGGCGGTAATGATATAATTCACCATGTGCCGCTCATCCAGGGTTTTCAGCTTTTCCAGCTTGTCTATCAGCCGCACCAAAGTGGTCTGCACAACATCCTCCGCAGACCAGTGATCGCCCATCACCTGCTTGATGGTATCATACATCAGCCACTGGTACTGGGTGTAGACCCCGGCCATAAACTCACGGTCGCTCTCATCTTCAATGGTTAAAATACATATTGGAAGCATGTCCTTTATTCCTTCTCTTTTTTTAGCGTTTCTATGATGGAGGCCGTGCGCATGTCGTCAAGAATGCGCAGCAGCGCCCGCTGCCTGTCGGGCGTGAGGGTCTGGACATCCGCTATGGTCTGGCTCCATGTTTTTCCCGAAGCCGTCCGTTTCTCCAACACCTCGGGGGACAGGTCACAGGACGAAAGGCCCAGCAGGTAGTCCGTTGTCACGCCGAAATACTGCGCTATCTGCTTCAGCTTGGGAACATCGGGAAAATGTATGTTATTTTCATAATTGGAGATGGTGCCGGGGGACACAAACAAAACCTTTGCAAGTTCATCCTGCGTCATTTTCATGTCCCGTCGCAGCTCCGAAAGCAAATCATCAAACGCCGCCATATTTTTTCTCCCTTATTTTGATGCCACTATTATATTATGGCCAAAGGAAATGCGCCGAAAGGAATAGATTTGCAATAATTCAAGATAAATTATATCACATATTTTAGTTGAACTAAAGTTTTCAATAAAATAACTTGAAGAGCTTTTCACGAGATATACTTGTGTTGCATTTTTGCCCGAGGGGTGTTTAGTATAATAAGAAGGACTAACGCCGTTTTGCAAAGAAAGTCCTGCGCAGGCGGGTTTTTCTTGATTTGACAAGGCATTTCATTTTATAATGTAGGCGGATCCATTAAGGAGGTCGAACGGATATGACGAGACAAGAGCTGCTGGTGGAGCAGTACGAGGACGCGCTGTTTGCGCTTATCATGGATAAAGTGGCGGAAGTCGAGGGCCAAAAGGCAATCGAGGAAAACCAGCGGCTCAAAGCGAGCGGCGAGGTGGTGATCCCGGAGGAACTGAACCGCCGGTGCAAGCAGACCATCCGGTGCAAGACCGCCGAGAAGCATTTGAAGCGCTACGGAAAGGGATTCGGAAAAGTTCTGAACAAGGTCGCCATCGTGGCCCTTATGGCGCTCCTGCTGTTTACAACAGCCTTTGCAACATCCGAGAGTTTTCGTGTGAAAACGCTGAACTTCGTGATGGAGGTTTTTGACGACCGCACCGAAATCAAGTTCGTACCGAAAGATACCGCCGCCGACAGCCCAGCGGTCCCAGAAATCACCGCCGGCTGGCTGCCGGAGGGGTTTGAGTTGACGAGGGAAGAAAGTGCCGGTGCAAGTCGACTGTATGCATATGGGATTCCTGGCGAAAGGGCATGCATCTCCGTAAACATTATGGAGATGACCAGCGTCAGTATGGTGCTGGACACAGAGGATGCCAACAGCATCTCGCAACAAGTGCAGGGAGAGGATGCTATAATGGTGGATAAGGGGAACATAAAGCAACTTGTCTGGAAGCTGCATGCAGATGAGAACTGGTATTGCTGCGTCATCACAGAAAACATTTCAGAAGAAGATATGTTAAAATTTGCTGAAAATATCTTGGTGAAATAAGTGTTGCAAAACCTCGAAGTCGGTGTTTCTTTAATACATTCTGCTTAAAAAGCACCACTTAGGAGGAAATATGGAGAAAAATACAAAGCGATTTGCAACACTGATTCTTGCCTTGAGTATCATTTTCACAATGATCATTCCGGCTACGGCAGCCGAGCCTCAAACCGTTCAGCCCCGAATGGTAGGTATTTCAAATATGGCTGCCCGACTTGAGATTTCAAGCTCCGGCAAGGCTTCCTGTATCGCCACGCTATATAATAATGGAACCTATGATGTGACCATCATTATTATACTGACGCAGGATGGTACACCGATTAAGTCTTGGACAGTTCCTGCACAGGATCAAGGTAACTTAGTTGAAAAATTTTACTATGTTACATCCGGCCACGACTACCAAGTGACTGTAAAAGCAGAAGTTAGGTCAAACGGAAGCCTAGAGCGCAGATATTCGATATCCAGCAGTATTGTTCACTACTGAAAAACAACAAATGTGGGAAGTGCGGCGGTTGAAAGGCCAACGCACTTCCTGCGTTTTTTATAGGCATTCATAAAGTCCTTTCTATCAAGGAATTCTCCCTCACACGCATAAACAGCGGCACGGACCTATGGCCCAGTGCCGCTGCTTTTATATGTGCGCTTTCCCCGCAATGCCGTAGTCCACCCTTCACTTCTGGAAATTTCAAAATTTTCAGAAGTGGAGGAATAAAACCATGCGCTTTAATCGAATGGCTTACGGAGCAAGGATCAAGCGGTTACGGATCAACAAGGGACTCACGCAGGAACAGCTCGCCGAAAAAATGCATGTGACGGGTACCTATATCGTGAAAATTGAAAACAGCCAGCGGACCGGCTCGATAGAGCTGGCCGTGGAGCTGGCGGATTGCTTTGACGTCTCTTTGGACCATCTTTTGCTGGGACGAGAGTACAGCGATAAAAAGCAGGCGTTCCAGACCGTCATCGCATTTCTCTCCGAACTGGAGGCAGACCTCTAAAAACTGACTAACAGGGCAAGAAACCTGCCATCCTGTCTCTGTTGTTCCGTATTTTTCTAAGCTAAAATAAGGGCAAAGCTAAAGAAATGGCTTTTACAGTGGACCTTGAAAAACACCGCCCAGGCGGTCATATCCGGCAACTGGATCACATCAGCAGATGAGCCTCCGTAAGAAAGAGGACAGCGATGCGGAGAACGCGCCATGACCACCTGCACGGGAGTATCCCGTGTCAATGCAGGTCCCAAATTGGAAGGTGCCCAGCGATACCCGTTCATCCAAAAGCAGCCGTGGCAGGCTGCCTCGCCATGACCTTATCTGCCTACAATGGTACTTCTGCATAGCGATACATTCAAAACATCGGTGCAGCTCGGAGAGATCCTCGGAGGGGTGCAATTCCCATGTGCGGTGCCAGCCGCAGACCAGTTGACCGCCCGCCAGTCCGGGAAGTGGTGTCGAATAGGACTGAACAAATGAAGGAAACGGCAGGGGCCGCTCCAACACGCCTTGGAGCGGCCCCGCCATAATGCTTTTGCCTGATGGCAGAAACGCGGACACTGGTTTCTTTTCTCTCTCTCACCTTTCGTTTTATGCTTTCATCCGTTCCCTGTGTCTGATTCTTCTCTCACTCACACACCCACCCCACGTCTGACGGTGTCCGTGTTTGTGCCATCAGCATCATTTTATAAGGAGGGATATTTATCAGAATCTCTGATGTACAGCAATTTTAGCCGCAAGGTATTCGTCGAATGCACAAGACTACACCGTCAATTTCACCAAATGTGCGCTAAGAATGTGTTAAAGTTGCAATGCAATTTTGCTCAGAAAGTTCAGCAAACTTGCTGCTTTTTTGCAATTTTAAAAACATTTTAAAGAGGTATGGATGCAATATGTCAGCCTTGGGAGAGCGTTCGGTTCGCATCCGAGAGGTCGAGGGTTCGAATCCCTTTGGGTCCACCATGAAAGCAGACTTGTTTAGGCAGGTCTGCTTTTCTTATGCCTCAATGCAGACGTTCGTTCTCTCATTTGCGCCGCCGCTGCACGCGGCCTGTAACTGCTGGAATTGCTCAAAGGAAACGTTGAACTCGACCTCCAGCGTATAGTCGCGGTAAACGCGGACGGACTTGATGAACTGCGACACGATCATTTTCTTAGCCGCGAAGTTGCAATTATTATAGAGGTCTGCCCATGTTTTCAGCTTGTCGTACTCCTGCTGTTCTGTCTCCATGTCTGCGGTACGGCTCTCAAGCTCCTGCCGTGCCGCTTCCGCTGTCTGTGACAGGGCTTCCACATCGGCCTGCGCTTTGTCGATCAACTCGTTCAGCAGGTCAACATTCAACCGGCTCTCCCCGCGAATGACCTTGATGGTTTCGTTTCGGTAATCCTCCAATTCGCGGCGTTTTTCGCTCAACTGCATTTCAGCCATATTACACCTTGCCCGCGCCAGTTCCACGGCCTTTTCGTGCTGCTGGGCAATCACATCATCCTGTGAGGCCATCTTGATCTGCGCGAACTGATGGCGGATGATTTTCTCCACGATACCGTCCAGCTTTGTAACACCATAGCCGGATTGCCCGTCACACTCGCCGGGGTGCCGCAGGTTGTAGTGGCACTGATAGCGGCAGCGTATCTCGCGCCGAACTGTACCATCCTTTTGAATGGCCTTGCGCCCGCTGGTGGTCAGCGTCAAGCGGTTTCCGCAGTGTCCGCAGAAGATGTTGCCCACCAATAGGGACTGCCCTTTCATGTTCAACGGCGTGTCTGCGTGATGGGTAGCCCGCGCCGCCATCAACTGTTGGGCGGCGTCAAACGTATCCTGGTCGATGATTTGCAGTTCGGGTATACGCTCCGATGTAGCATCGCCATTGTGGAGTTGGCCGACATAGATGGGATTTTTGATGATACGATTGATGGTGGTGTTGGGGAAATTCCTTCCATCGGCCTTGCGGATACCCAGCTCGGTCAGGTAGCGGCACAGACGTTGTGCGCCGTAGCCTTCGTGAACGTATTTATAGAAAATCAGCTGAACGATCTTTGCGGCATCATCGTCAACAGTGAGGTCACAGACCTCTCTGTTGCGCTTGTTGATACGACCACGCTTTTCCAATCGGTAGCCGTATGGGATAGAGCCGCCGGTAAACAGTCCGTCCTGTGTCAGCTGCTCCATGCGGGTCTTGACGCGGACGGAGGTTTTTATGCTCTCACCCGATGCCTGCCAATAACGTATGTAGTTCAGCAGCTTGTCAACGTGGTTGTCAAACCGTTGTTGCCCCTCCACGGCACTCCAGACTTCAATACCGTTGCGGACAAACCATTCCACAACAAAGGGCGTTTCGTCGTCACGGCGGCCAAGGCGGTCAAACATATAGACCAACAGGACATCAAATTTGCCCTGTACGGCGTCCCGCTGGATCTCCTGCACGGCATCGCGGTCTTTGGCAGATACCTTGTAGCCAGAAATGCCCTTTTCGTAGAACTCATTTTCAATATGCCATCCAGAATGGCAGTTTACAAATTCTCTGCAAAACTGCTTTTGCATGGGAATGTCATCTTTTTCCACCTGTCCCACGGTCGAAACGCGGTACAGGCAATATACTCGCTTTACGTTTTCCATGTTACATACACCTCATTTCCCCACCGGAAAATGGTGTGTAGTCTTGAACTTTTTGTTCTCTATTTATTTTTCAAGGTACACCTTACACCATTATTATCTCATACTTTCGCCGTTATTGCAAAAAATCGGCTGCGGCGAACTTTGAAAGTTAAACAGGCTGTTTTGCACAGCGCGTGCTGCCGCAGGGTCACCGCTTGCAGCATAGCGGAGGATAACGGTACACCCGTCAATAACAATTCGCTGGGAGACAGGAGACACAGAATTGCCCTTGTCATTCATTGAAATTCCCCCCTTGTATTTCCTTGATATTCTTCAGCGGCGGAATGGGCGACAGCGGCAACTGTCTCATAGGTCATGGCCTCCCTCCATTCTGATGGCGGGGCGTTCTACGCGGTGAAGCATAGCCAACGCAAGTATCTTACCCCTCCGCAAGTCATGGCGGTGGCACTGCCACAGTGCCGCCACGTGACGATGGCGTCTCTCGCTCCCGTCCCTGTGGACGATCTTGGCGCGCCTCTCAACGGCTCGTTGCTTCGGGAATGTACCCAAACAGCCCTATTCAGTTTTAAAATGGCATATAGCCGGACTGTTGCCAGCCCGTGAGAAGGCGCAGCACACTGTGCCCTCTCACGGATCAGTAACACTAATCCGTTTCAATTACCTCACCTTCGGGTAGGCGGGTCGGGTCAAACTTGTAGATGATCTGCAACATCAGCTTGCTTTGCAGACGGCCTTTCAGCTCCATATCCACGGCCACACGGCGGTTGCCGTACTCATCGGTCATGGTACGCTGAGCGCACATGGTTATGTAGCTGTCGTAGTGGCGCAGCACCTGCTCCATGGCGATAGGATCACCGGCCTTGGCTGCAAGAATGGTTTGGTAGGAAATCTTATTGTCCATACGAACCTCCCAGCAGCTTCCGCAGTTTGGCCAACGACGCTGTTCTGCGGTGCTGCACTGTGTCCGGCTTGAGGCGAAGCAGCTGACCGATCTGCGGGTCGCTCATGCCCGCAAAGTAGTACAGCAGCGCTACATCCCGCAGACGTACCGGTAGGACGGCGATAGCCTGTCCCAGTGCGGCGTTCTCTACCGTCACGGTGTAGCCTCGGATGTGGAACTCTACCGTATCTTCGGGGATACGATCAACCATGGACAGCCGCGCCATCTCCACAGGTGTAAGTGCAGAAAACACTGTCTCGTTCTTTGCGTGGTACGCCAGCTCCCGTAGGGCATCGGTACGCTCGTTGCGGATGACCTGCTTGCAGAAGGAGTCAAAGGTCTGCTCTGTATAGGCGTAAAAATCTGTGAGTTTCATAGTCGTTCTCCTGCTGTCTTTCGTTCTGATGTAGCTATCACGGACAGGAACGGCAAAACCCGAAATTTTCCCGAAAAGTAGCAGTAAAGTTACAAAAGACCTTTGTGTTCGGCTTTTTTCGCAAAAGCGGGGTGAAAAAAGGCGTCTCAAGTTGAGACACATTTCGACACACCAAGTTGCAAAAAGGGGAGAGGCGGCATACCGCCGCCTCTCCCCTTTATTTATTCGCCCATACCACTGCCAAGGTCATGACCCAGGTCACAGGTGTAGCGCCACTCCACGACGTCGCCGTCCTTCACCTGGTAGCGGGAGCAGCCGTAGTTGGGATACCAGCCGTTGACGTTGTACATCCAGCCGGACAAACTGCCCACGTCGAACTCATAGAGGTTATTGATCCCCTCTACATAGGCGCTGTTATATACCGGAGTCCAGTTGGATTCCATGTGGATGGCGTTGTCCCGACATACCCGCTGGAGAACATCGAATACGCTCTCGCCCTCGCTGAACTCTACCTCCGTGGCAGGAAAGATGATACCGTCCTCCGGCACAAGGGCTTTCTTGCTCTCAACGCACTTATTCATATTGTTCAGGATCGTCTCGCAGGAGATGGATATAGTGCAGGTATACTTTGTGTCCGCATCCACATCGCTGTCCTGCGGCTCTACAGGTGCCGGTTTTCCTTCCGGCACCGGGTCGGTCATGTACTGGTCCTTATCGCCGGTATCCTCCGGTTGCACCGTCTGCGTCTGACCGCAGGCAGCGCAAAAAAGCAGCACCGCTGTTAAGAGCAGCAAACAAAACGACTTCTTTTTCATGTTGAAACCCTCACAAAAGCACCTTACGCAGGGACGCTTCCGCGCCCCTGCGTTGGTGTATTCAAGAATTACTCCGCATCTCTGCCATGCCGTTTTTTGCTGGTCACCGCCAGTGCGGCAATACCACCGACAGCCACCACGCCGATGACCACCCACAGCACCACCTGTCCACCACTGGAGGCCTCTCCGACCTCCGTATCGACAGGTGTATCCGTGTCAGTAGCATCGTCCGGCTTGTCGGTATCATCGACCGGCTCTTCGGCCTTGACGCCCTCCAGTTTCACATCCGTCATGTCATACAGGCTGGACTGGCCGTTCAGCAGCCGGTAATATGCCACCAGTGCATAGAACCCCTGCTCTGTAGCCATGCCATTGGCACTTGTCTCGGTGGCGAGGTGCTTGAATCCTCCGCCATTCACCGCGAAGCTGCACAGCGCGTCCAGCACGCTGACACCATTCTTGATGAACCGACTGTCCTTGGCCGGGTCAATGCCCAGTGCAGTCAGCGCAACGATGACCTGCGCGCAGGACTCGCTGTTGGCTGCACCCCAGCTGGTGAATCCGCCGTCATTCTGCTGCACGGAGCTGAGCCAACTCAGTCCCTTGTCCACAGCCTTCTTTGCGCTGCTGTTGCTTTTGTAGTAGGCTGCCAGCGCCTGGATAGCCATGGCGGTCATGTCTACATCGGCGTTCTTGCCGTCCAGGCTCCAGCCGCCGTCACCGCTGATCTGCGCGTCCAAAATAGCCTGTACCAGCTTGTCGCGGGTCACATCGCCGGCAGGCGTGTAGTTGTGGCTGTCCAGCGCGATCAGCGTAAAGATCGCACCGTTGATGCCCTGCTTGGAGAGGTAGGACATCTCATTCAGCCCGGCCAGCAGGTCATGGCCGTCCACATTCGTCACATCCTTGCCGATGGCCGTCAGCGCCAGGATAATGCGGGCGTTTTCGGTGGCCTTGTTCTTGTCCAGCCGTCCGTTGCTGTCGATGTTGTCCTTGACATACTTGACCACAGCGTCATAGTAGCCCTCTGGGACAGTGCGACCACTGCGGGCCAACCCCAGCGCCATCCACTCGCCGCCGATGCTGCCCACGCCGGGTGTGCCCAACTTTGCCAGATAGTCGCCGGTGGTCTTGTAGACGCTGTCCGCCTTCTTGCCCAGCTCGGCCACCAGCTTGGCGTAGGACGCCTCAGCGTCCAGGAGCGTCTGATAGTTGGTCACCAGCTTCTTGTCCGCCGCGGAAAGCGCGTCATACGCGGCGCGTGCCTTGGCGATGACATCGCCCTTGGTCAGATCCACCACGCCGATGGCGTTGATAAGGGCGATGACCTCATCAGCGGTCTTTTTCTCCTCCGGCGCGGGGCCCATGTCCGCCGCCTCCAGCGTGTAGTCATCCGTGTAGTGGAATACGATCACATCACCGTCATTCAGGTACTGCTGTGAGACACCCAGCATGGGGTAGCTTCCGTTGAGGGTGTACATCCAGCCAGAGTTTTTGCCGTTGGTAAATTCCGCCAGACCGTTGATGGACGCAACGTAATTGCCTGTGGAATTGGAATAGGTGTAACCGTTCTCATCAAGGCATTTCTTCAAAACAGTCCATACCGTTGCATTGCTATCTACAGTGTAGGTAGTTGCGCCCACCCATGTGGTAAGTCCGCCTTCCGCATAGGTATGTACAGAACCATTAGCACCATGCTTGCTGTCACCCAAGATAGAAATTGTTACGTCAATTGTTCCTGCCTTTTGTTTAACAATTATTGTGAAATTGACAGTTGCATTTTTGTACGTAGCCTGAATCGTTTTTTCGCCGCGCTCAGAGCTGTCAAACCCAACAAATTGAATGTCCGTTTTCGGGTTCGGGCTGGTCGTTGTTCCATCGCTCCATGTCGCAGTGAACACCATGCCGGTAGTATCAAAGGGATCGCCAATCTGATACTCCTTTTTATAACCGGAGATACTCAATGTGTCGACATATTTCTCTCCACGTTTCTCTGTATAACAGAGCTTTTCGGCATCCGCGCCAAGGGGGTCATCCGTACGGTTCGCGTTCGGAACAGATACGCCTTTCAGGTCAGGCATTTCCTTTGACGTGTCAAAGTAAATTGCTCCGCTGGTCGTTTCGTGGGTTTCACAGCTTGTGTCAATATAATGAATAAATCCGATTCCCGTATTGACACCGCAGTCTGCGCTATAATAGTTGTCTGCGACAACCGAGTAACGATTCAGAGATTCCAGATATCCGGCAATAGCGCCAACATAGTTTCCTCTTGCGTTGATTTTTCCTGTGAAAGAATTGTTCCGAATGCTGCCTGAGCTGTTTGCGGAAAAGCTGTCCCCGCCGAAATCATTTCCCCAGCATTGAATTGTGGAGGTTTCCGCGCCAAAAATGCCGCCGACATAATTTTTTCCGGTAATAGAACCTGTAACGGTGCATCCCACAATGGTAACCCAGGGGGAGTTTGGCGCTGTGCGTACTTCGCCTTCCTCTGGGTAGCCGCGTCCTATGATTCCGCCAACGTGATTTCCCGTTGCAACTACGTTCCCGTAAAACCTGCTGTTTAGAACCTTGCACAGTCCCATCGTCTGGCCTTTATTACCAGCCAAACCGCCAACTTCACTGATACCATACACATCAGCATAGCTCTCACAGTTTTCAATCACGCCATTGAAATTGCCGCCAACAAAAGAGCCAATGCCATATTGCTGTTGATCATAGCCGATGATAACATCTTTTTCGACCACACTGTTGCGGATGGTGACTGTGTTGATTCCAGATCCGCTTCCGTCAAGGAATCCGGCGCACAATGTTTGTGAACCGGACAGCAGACGAACGTTGTCAATTATCACGCAATAGGGGTCACCGTAGTTGTATATGTTATCGATACCATAATCAATATAATATGAGTTAACCAACCCATAGCCATCAATTTTTTTGCCGTAGATGTTTAAATTTTTTATTGTAGCTTCGCCCACATTATTAAATAGCGGTTTCCCGCCCTCCGGGACAGTCAGCGTATGTCCTCCGCCATCAAAAATACCGCGAAACGCACAGACACCCTTATATGGGAGATTCTTCCCCACTTCATCAGCATTGGCAGCTCGTCCAATCGGCTTCCACTCTGCCGGAAGTGTCACATCCTGCGTCATTTTGAAATATAGACCTATGCAGAATTGCCGAGCGTTGACAAGTTCTCTCAGCTCTACCAGATCATCTGCTGATTGAATCAGGTACGGGTCTGATTCAGATCCGCTTCCCTCGAAATCATCCAGCGAAACCTCATTGAACGTAATCTCCACCGCCTCGCTGGTAGTGGTTGCCTTCAAATTGGGATCACTTTCAGAGCTTGCGGTAACCTCGCAGTAAATGTAATAGGTTCCTGCATCAAATTTGTGCGGCAATATAAAGTTCTGGAAATAATAACCGTCTCTGATGTTAGGAGCAGTATGCTTTTCTTCAAGAAGGGTTCCATTTGTTGTGGTATTTTCTGTGTTATAATACCAGTTATAGCTGTAAACCTCCCCTTCCTCAAGTTGATCCAGCGCAATATAGATTGGTTCCAGAGATTCTCCGAAAGAATAAACCGTTTTATACTTTTCTATAATGTCAATTTTTCCAATCGTGAACGTTCCAGGCTGCCGAATAATTTCAGGCGGGGTAATCTCACTCAGTCTTACCGTAACTGCGGCAATCTCTGATTCGACAATATAGGGCGTTCCTCCAACGGTATTTGTTACAACGCATTTGTATTCTTCTGTTCCCGCAAGGGATGTATCCGGCGTGTAGGATGCCTCAGTTGCACCGGAAATCATGGTGTACTCGGAGGAACTCTTGCGCTTGTACCACTGATAGGATAATTCTCCCTCTTCCGGCGGCTGTACCGCAACAGTCAGAGATATACTATCGTGTTTGTCACATTCCTGATTGGCTGGCTGTTCTGTAATTACCGGGGTAGGATTTTTCTTAGTTACTGTCAGGGTGTATGTACTTTCGACTGGTGTATCTCCGCCCGTATACGTCAGAACAATGGGAATTTTATAGACAAAGGGGTCATCGGTTTTGAAATTCTCCAGCACGATCTCTTTATCCGAGAAGCTGTTCTCCGTGCTCGTTCCAACACGAACCGTCACACCGCTTGTTTTGGGTGCCGCAGAAAGCAAAATGGATTCCGCAGTTGCCGGAGCAACTGCCGCGTATTCACTGTTTGAAATGTTCGAACTGCTGAACGCAGGAGAAAGTGCAAGAACGTCGCCCTCTGCGGTTTTAGCCGTTAAGGAACTCAAGCACAGCTGGGTGGCAGACATCACATAGGTATATTCTGTGTAAATTTCCGTGAAAGCGCCATTCCAGCGATTATTTTCCTTTAATCCAATTTTGATCGTATAGGTCGTAGTTTTACCCATTGCCGGAAGTTTTGCTGCGGTCAATCCAATCGATGCTGCCTTATTTGCAGTCAATTTCTGTGCTGCCGTTCTAGCGGTATCTGCTTTGCCGTTTATATATAGCTGTGCAAAGACCGTTTTGCCCGCAGGGAGTTCGCTGGCCGTAATCTTTATCGTATAGGATTGTGGAGCATCCGCTCTTACGATATGGTAGGTCGTTACGTCCTCAGAGAATTTATAGTTTGGAACAGGATTTGAGAAGTTATAATTAACCTGAATATTGGAGATTTTTACAGTCTCCTGTGCGGATACTGTAACTTTACAGATATCGGTATAACCACCCTCTACTGTAGTAACCGTAATATCCGTTTCACCTTCGCTGACAGGCGTAACTATTCCGTCAGACACAGTCGCAACCGCGGGATCAGAAGAACTCCAGGTGACAGTCTTATTCGTAGCTTCTTCCGGCAAAACTGTTGCTGTTAGGGTTGCTGTTTTACCACCCGCTGTTAGCGCCAGCTCATTTCTGTCCAGAGTTATTCCCGCTACCGCTACTATGCCCATAGCTGCATTCAGCGGATCATTCGACCAAGTGACGCTGCCGTCATCGGCGGCGCTGCAATCGTTATCCGCGGCCCACGTCACCGTCGGCAGCAGGCTGAACGTCATCACAAACGCCAGCAGCAGAGATACCACTCGTTTTTTCATGTCTCTTTCTCCTTTTGTGTATGTAAAATTCAGTGATAACAAAGAGGTCGGGCGGAAGGGGTCGGCAAACCCCTCCCACCCTTATGGAAAGCTGATGACCTCCGTTCAGGTCATCTCGGCTTGACAAGGGTTGGTGGTTTTTTCGGCGGCAGCTTGCTTAGCCTCGGCTGCTGCCCGTTTTGCGCGGCGCTTCACAGCCTTCTCGTGGGCCAGCTGACCCTGCCGCAGATTTTTCTCGATCTGCTTCTGCCGCTTCTTCTCCTTGCGCTCCGCCAGGAACAGCGGCTCTTGTATGGCCCGTTCCTTGCGGTAGCGGGCCGTGCCGTTCAGCTTCGCCTTCGTTCGCGTAGGCGGCAGACACGCCGCACGCAGGGCTGCGTCCCAGCTTCCGAAGCGTTGTTCGATGAACGCGCCGCCGTCCACCTCACAGGGTGCTGGGCTGTGGCGCAGGGTGCAGGCACACCGGGTCAGATACTGGGCCAACTCCCGCAAGGGTGTCTCGGCGTGCTTTTCGGCAAACGCCGCGTCCCGCGCCGCCAGCGCGTCCTTGGTGCGCTGGGCGATCTGCTGGTCGCGCCAGTTCTCAACATCAAAATGCTGGTTGGGGTTGAAATGGCTCATGGACATACTCCTCCCTATGGTGATGTGGCGGTAAGAAAAAACGCTGACGAATCTCGTCAGCGTACACTCCTACCCTCGTCACAACGAAGAAGCGCCGCTGCAAACAAGTTCTCCTTCGTGTAATTCTACTGCCCTCGCGCCACGGGATCTCTCCCTCGTACACGACCTACCTTCTCAGGACTCGCGTCCCAATGGCGGGTATTGCCCAGCGGCTCAAAGCCGTTTTGGTCGTTTCCTTGCGCTCACAGTGCCGTCCGCGGTGGGTTTGGTTACCCATGTTCCTTTAAGGCTGTACCCTGACGAAAAATCGTCTTTACAACGCACAGCCACACAACGTCACAGAACTCAGCTGTATGAACTTTCCGGTTCTTTTGAACTGTTTTTTCGCAAAGTAACATACTTTGCGAAAACTTTCCAATTTCAACCGAATAACAGTATATACCAGCCGTTTTTCCGTGTCAACAACGAGTCCTAATTTTCGACTTTTTTCTGGCATAAATCCGGAATGCCTTGCAGCACAAGGCGTCCCGCGCTTTTTCGCAAAGTATGTTACTTTGCGAAAACTTTTTGCCATTTTTTGGATAGGAAAAAGGACGCCTTTCGGCGTCCTTTTTTACGTTATTCCCTTGAGAAAGCCTATCCCCTCCACGGCTCTGCGCTTGTAGTCCATAGACGAGTGGACGTATAGCCGAAGCGTGGTGCGGACATCGGCGTGGCCCAGCAGCTCACTGACGCTTTTCACGTCCACCCCTCGCTCCACACACCGCGTGGCGTAGCTGTGCCGCAGGCAATGGAAATTCCGATACCGCACACCGCAGCGCTCCAACAACACCTTATAGCGGTACTGCATCGCCCGCGGGTCAGGGACGATCTCCCCGCCGGTCAGCAGGTAGCTGTCCGGCTGCTTTGTCTCTGGCTTCAGCATCCGCAGCATCTCTTTCGGAATGGGTATCCAGCGTTCGGAATTTTCCGTTTTCGGTGGCTGCACCGTCAGGCACGTCCCGCCGCCTATCTGCGCGATGCGCTCCACCGTCCGCTGGATGTGCAGCAGTCCCGCGCCGACGTCCACGTCCTGCCATTGCAGGCCGCACAGCTCTCCCAGCCGCAATCCGGTGTAGGCTGTCAGCAGCACGCCAAGTCCCGTCCTGTCTGGGCGGCGCAGAATGACCTGCCCCATCTGCTTCAGTTCCGGCTCGGTGAACACCTCCACAGCCTTCTGCCGCACCTTCGGCAGCGTCACATCCTCGCCGTAACCCACGCCGGCCATACCTACGATCCGCAGCAGCAGACCGCCTACCTCCCGCACCAGCTTGGGCGAATAGTCCTCCTGTAACTGCTGGATGTAGTCGTTGATCTCCGCCGCCGTCAGTTCCGCCGCCACGCACTCGCCCAGCGCCGGCAGGATGTGGCATTGGATGTTGCGGCGGTAGCACGCCAGCGTGGAGGGCTTTACGCTCCCAACCATATCCTCTAAAAAGATAGCGGATAGCCGTTCCACCGTGGCGTCCCTGCGGACGTATTTCCTGCGTTCTCCCATTTTTTCAAGCACCTTTCCGTCCCCCGTAGGTGCCCTGACTTCATGCAAAAAGCGCCGGCAAATGCCGACGCTTCTCTCGTGTAAACGGGCGCGAAGCCCCCGTTCATGCAGCTCGGTTTCAGGCGTGTGCATTTGTGACACTTACCGGCGCGACCTGACTTATCTCCTGCCTCAGAGGAGCCTCACAGTGACCTGTTCGCGGGGACTTTGACCCACATTCCAACTTTCACCGAAACGCCGCAGCGTTTCAGACCGGTAAGCCTATTCACTTTTCGGGGACTACGGGTGCTATTATCGTAGACGCTGTGCTGTTTTGCAAGAGGGAGTTTGTTTCGCGGAACGACACATTTCTAAAAGGCATTTTGTGTGTTTCCGCAAAGCCTTATGGGAACTGCATTTTTGCCAGCGATGTATGACGTATGCTCATGTATTCGCCGCGAAAGTTGAACGTTTATGTATTCCCGTTCTCCGCCACCCACGTCCGCACATAGTCCACGAATAGCCGCGTGGAGTTGGACAGCGCTTTCTTGTCCTTGACGCCGATGCCGATGGTGCGGTAGAAGTGCAGCGGCGCATGACATACCTTGATAGGCGTGGGACTGTGGCGCACCATCAGCTCCGGCAGGAGGCTGATGCCCAGCCCCTCCGACACCATAGCCAAGATAGTCCTGTCCTCCCGTGCGATGTACTTTACGTTGGGGCGGATGCCCATTTCATCAAAGGCCGCCATGATCTCGTAGTCGTCGCCCTCCTCCAACTGGATGAAAGGTTCCTCTGCCAGCGCGGACACGGGGAACGGATCGCGGTCGGCATAGGGATGGTCGCAGGGGACGATGACCTGCAATTCGTCCCGGTGCAGGGCGTAGGTCTGCAAGCGCTTCACCGACGGCAGGCGCAGAAAGCCGCAGTCCACCGTACCGTTGGCTATCCAGCCCTCGATCTGATCGTAGAAGTCGCCGGTGACCACCTCAAACTCGATGTTGGGGTATATCTTGCCGAAGCTCTTGAGGATGCGGGGCAGCCACTGGGCGGACACGCTGGAGAAGGTGGCGATCTTCACCAAGCCGCTGTCCATATCCTTCAGCCCCTCCACCGTCTGCATCAGGGAGTGGTGGGCGGCGCACAGCTTTT
>OQVT01000641.1_pt1 | contig 20326 bp, 15 predicted proteins | sample 1691561 | NCBI WGS metagenome assembly OQVT01 (sample SAMN03418260, study PRJEB22391) | human gut metagenome | biome: human-gut; feature: organic feature; material: feces | host: Homo sapiens | place: Tanzania | collected 2013-01 | reverse complement strand
TTTTATTCTGACTCCTTTGAACTTTGTTTTTTCGAAATGGAAGAAGTTGATTTCACGGTTCTTCAAAACGGACGAGTCCTCAAAAATGACACATGAGGAGCTCCTTGTCCTTGTAGAGGATGTCGAAAACGATGGGGGAATAGACGAAAACGAAGGCGAACTATTGAAGAACGCCATTGAGTTTGGGGATTTGTCCGCAGAGGAGATCCTTACACATAGAATGGATATAGAAGCCGTTGGAGTGGATGAAAGCAAGGAAAACATTGCAGAAGCCTTCACCAGGAGCCGGTTTTCAAGGCTTCTTGTTTATGAAGATTCCATAGATAGAATAGTTGGGGTTCTTCATCAGAAGGATTTCTATGTGGATGGACGAATGACTGACAAGCCTGTGTCAGAGATAATGACTAAGCCCGTTTTCGTCTACCAACACACAAAGGTACGTGAAATCCTGAAGCGTCTTCAGGTCAACAAGTCCCATATTGCCGTCGTCGTCGATGAATTTGGCGGTACCATGGGGATGGTCTCAATGGAGGATATCCTTGAGGAGTTGGTTGGAGAGATTTGGGATGAACATGACGAAGTGGAGAAGTCCTTTGAAATGCTGGGCAACGGTTCGTATCGAGTTGATTGCTCCGTCAGCCTTGGTGATTTCTGCGACTTCTTTGGCGTGGACATAGAGTCTGACAGCGTCTCCGTTGGTGGTTGGATTCTGGAAAGGCTAAATGGAATACCAAGCGAGGGCGATGGCTTTGACTTCGATGGTCTTAGGATCACCATAGCCAACCTTGATGCAAACAGGGTCTCCTTCGTCACTGTGAAGAAGATTTGACGATTTCTCTGAAACGAAAAACAGCTCCTGGTGGGAACCTGGAGCTGTTTTTGCATTATATCGTAGCCAACAAGGGCATCGGTCTAAAAACCAATGTCCAATCGTGGATATTACAGGCCCATCTTGGCCTTCTGCTTGGCCCAGGAGTCCTTGAGCGTGACCGTTCTGTTGAACACAAGGTGATCCGAGGTGCTGTCGTAGTCAGGCGTGAAGTAGCCGCTTCGTATGAACTGAAGGTAGTCGCCCGGCTTGGAGTCCTTGACCGATGGCTCTATCTTTGCGTTCTTGACGACGATGAGCGAGTTTGGATTGAGGTCGTCAAGGTAGTTGCCGGTCTCTCCACCTGGGTACTCGGTTGCAAAGAGCTTGTCGTAGAGCCTTACCTCCGCTTCTATGGCGTGCTTGGCGCTGACCCAGTGGCTTGTTCCCTTGACCTTGCGTCCGTCAGCAGTCTCTCCGCCACGGGATTCGGGGTCGTAGGTGCAGTGGACGACCGTTACGTTGCCGTTTTCGTCCTTCTCGCAGCTTGTGGCCTTTACGTAGTATGCGTTCTTCAAACGTATCTCGTTTCCAATGTAGAGCCTGTGGTAGCCCTTTGGTGGAACCTCCATGAAGTCTTCGCGCTCGATGTAGAGTTCGTTGGTGAATGGAATCTCGCGCTTGCCCATCGATGGGTCCTCAGGGTTGTTCTCGGTCTCGAAGAACTCGGTTTTGTCGGCAGGGTAGTTGTCTATGACAAGTTTGATTGGATCAAGGACGGCCATGACGCGCTTTGCACGCTTGTTAAGGTCCTCCCTTACGCAGAACTCCATGAGGGAGTAGTCAACAACTGACTCGACCTTTGCGACTCCTACGCGGTTTACGAAGTCACGCATGGACTCAGGTGAGTATCCACGTCTTCTTATTCCGCTTATGGTTGGCATTCTTGGATCGTCCCAACCGCTTACTATGCCAAGCTTTACAAGGTTCAAAAGCTTTCTCTTGCTCATCACGAAGTAGTTTATGTTGAGCCTTGCGAACTCGTACTGGTGAGGTGCGTGTTCAATGCCGTCTATGGAGCATGCCCAGTCGTATGCAGGTCTATGGTCCTCGAACTCAAGGGTGCATATTGAGTGGGTGATGCCTTCTATTGCATCGGATATCGGGTGGGTGAAGTCGTACATTGGGTAGATGCACCACTTGTTGCCCGTCCTTGGATGCTCTGCGAACTTTATCCTGTAGAGGGCAGGGTCGCGCATGTTGATGTTTGGGCTTGCCATGTCCAGCTTTGCCCTAAGGAGGTACTTGCCTTCTGTGTATTTTCCTTCACCCATCTCCTTGAAGAGCCTAAGGTTCTCTTCTATGCTTCTGTTGCGGTCAGGGCTGTCCTTTCCCGGAGTGGTGAGGGTCCCTCTGTTCTCCCTCACTTCCTCTGGGGTCTGGCTGTCAACGTATGCCATGCCTTTCTTGATGAGGTCAATTGCAATCTCATGCAGCTGGTCGTAGTAGTCCGATGCATAGTATTCGTGCTCTCCCCAATCGAATCCAAGCCATTTGATATCCGACTTGATGGAGTCTATGTATTCCATGTCCTCCTTGGCCGGGTTCGTATCGTCCAGCCTGAGGTGGCATATTCCGTGGTATTTCTGGGCAAGACCAAAATTCAGGCAGATGCTCTTGATGTGTCCAATGTGAAGGTATCCGTTTGGCTCCGGTGGGAACCTTGTCACTATCGTGTTGTTTGGAACCCTTCCGTTTGCAAGGTCGTCTTCGATGATCTTCTCAATGAAGTTGAGTGGAGCCTTTTCCTTTGCTTCCGGTGTTTCCACTGCTTCTACGACTTTTCCGTTCTTGTCCATATTGTCCTCCGCGGCCCTTCCAAAGGGGCCCTAAAGTACCAAGGAGCCCTGTGCGCTCCTCTTAGATTATTTGTTAGCCGATGATAGCATATTGCCTTGAAAGATGCCATAATTACAACGATTATATGGAATGCAAAGGAGATGGACGCATGATAGTCTGCATTGGGGAGTCCCTCATAGATGTCGTGGATGGTGAGAACCATGTTGGAGGGTGCCCCTTGAACGTGGCTTTGGCTGCCTCCCGACTAGGGGCGTCAGTGGCCTTGTTTTCAAAGATATCCCAAGATTCCATGGGAAGACTCATTCTGGAGACCCTCATTGACAACTGTATAATGTTCGATCCTCCAATGTGTTCAAGCCATCTTCCTACAATGAAGGGCCATGCCTTTGTGGATGAAAATGGCTGTGCCTCCTACAAGTTCGACTGGGAAGGCTCAGCGACCGTTTCTTTTACGCATAAGGAGCTTGAAAACGCATTCTCAGTCATGACGGACATAGACTTCGTCATGACAGGCTCCCTTGGAACCGTATTGCCTCCTGGCTGTGATGAGATTTTCCCTGCCATATCCACAATAGAACCAAAGCCTGTTGTGTTCTACGACCCAAATGTAAGGCCTGCGGTGATAGCCTGTATGGAGGACTTTGAGCGAAAAATGTTGGAATATACGGCCAAAAGCGACATAGTTAAGGTAAGTGACGATGATTTAGCTTTGGTGTATGGATCCAAAGATGCATATGCAGCGTTAAATGGATTCAAGGTGTTCTGCAAGGACAACAACGTCCATTTGATAGTCACGAAAGGCTCCAAGGGCTCCACTTGGTTCGCTCCTTCGTTCACGGTCGATGTCCCCGCTGCGGAGGCCAAGGACGTTGTGGATACGATAGGTTGCGGAGATACCTTTGATGGTGCGATCCTCATGCAGCTTCAGAAAATGAAGGATGAAATGAATCTTCCTTCTTCAACACCGGCACGTGCCGTTCTGGACTCCCTTGGGCCTGAAGATGTGAGGCGTCTGCTTGGGTTCGCTTCAAAGGCATCGGCCTTGAACTGCAGGGAGAAAGGTTGCAACCCTCCTCGTTTGGTTGATGTGATGTCTTGTCAGACAACTTAATTTTCATGTAGTATTTCAATATGAAGACAAAGAGCTTGGTAGTCAGAATAGCCATTGTCTCATTGGCAGTGGTTCTGGCGGTTGTCATAGGGTATTTCCTTGTAAGGTGGACGGTTGCAATCGAGTCGAAGCAAAGGCAGGCCCAGCTTAGGGATGCACTTCAAGATGTGATCGATGCCTCTGGTGAGCGAGGGCTTCTTGAAATGGCCGGCGTTCCTGTGAACAACATCTTCTATGGTGATACGGGTGTGACGCTCTTTCAGGGTGACGAAGCCTCTTGGAACTACAGTGCGGACGAGCTTCAGAACATGAGCATTTTCCAAAAGTGCAACCAGGCTGTAGTCCATATAGAGACCAAGGTCTCGAACGACTCCTCCTATTTCGATGCCGTTCCTACTGGCGATACGGGATCCGGATTCCTCGTTTCCGCAGATGGTCTCATAGTTACGAACGAACACGTCATAACTGATGCGTCTGTAATAACAGTATCTCTTTACGATGGCTCTGTCTACGAAGCTGGATTGGTTGGAATCGACAGCGAGAACGACATTGCGGTGATTCGTATAAACGTTGACGAGGGCATTCAGTTGAGCTACCTTGAGTTCGGCGATTCCAGTACGCTTTCAGTAGGGCAGAAGGTCCTTGCGATAGGAAACCCGTTTGGCTACGACAGAACCATGGTCACAGGTATAATATCGGGCTTGAGCAGGCCTATCAGGGACGAGGACGGCAAGGTCCTTCTTGGCATGATCCAGACCGATGCCCCCATAAACCCCGGCAATTCAGGTGGTCCTCTTCTCAATACGAAGGGGCAGGTGATTGGCATAAACACAGCAATTTACTCGACAAGTGGAACCAGTCAGGGCATGAACTTTGCAGTTGCATCGAACACTGCAAAGGCATCGGTCAACGACATTGTGAAGTATGGAAAGGTAAGTCGTGGCTGGCTTGACATTGTCCCTGTACAGCTTTCCCAATCCATAGTGGACTATGCAGGACTCAAAGTATCGAAGGGCCTTCTGGTAAGCCAGGTGGTTCCAGGCGGAAAGGCTGACAGTGCAGGCCTCAAGGGCGGGACCTCCCAGGTTCTGTACGGTTCGTCCGTGATATATCTTGGCGGAGATGTGATAACACAGGTCAACGATGTGGACATAGAGGAATACAACGACCTCTTTACGGCGCTTTCGAATACTAGACCTGGAGACAAGGTGTCGGTTGTTGTGAACCGCAATGGTTCAAGCGTTAAGCTCAGCATTGAACTTGTCGAACGCAACGACGAGAACCTTGGGTGGATAACGCAGTAGATTCGAGGGATTACCTATGCAGACATACGAAGAAGACGAAGGGCTCAATGATGGAATGCTGGAAGGCGGAATGGAAAGCGGGAAGGAATATGTAAGCCAAGACTGCGAATTCCAAGGCGAAGGACGCCTTGACTCCTCATGGGGAGGAGACCTTGTCCAGAACATACATGGTGCCGTCAAATGGATGGACAAGCCGTTTGTCGTGCACTCTCCATTTGAGACTTCAGGGGACCAGCAACAGGCAATAGACAAGCTGTCCAAGGGAGTCCTTGATGGCGACCGCTACCAAACCCTCAAAGGCGTAACGGGGTCCGGAAAGACGTACACCATGGCAAAAATCATAGAGAAGGTTCAACGTCCTACCCTCATTCTGTCCCATAACAAGACCCTTGCCGCTCAGCTCTACAAAGAGTTCAAGTCATTCTTCCCTGAAAACAGGGTGGAGTACTTCGTGTCCACATACGACTACTACCAGCCAGAGGCATACGTTCCAGGAAAGGACCTGTACATAGAGAAGGACGCCGACGTAAACGAAGAGATCGACCGCATGAGGCTCTCCGCCTCTTTCTCTCTCATGGAGCGGCGTGACGTCATAGTCGTTTCCACCGTATCCTGCATATTCAGCCTTGCAAACCCTGTTTCATTGCGTGATATGACCCATGTATTCCGTACTGGTATGCTTTTCGATCACAAGGCGGAGCTTGAGCAGCTTACCAGAATGCAGTACGAACGCAACGACATGGTCCTTACCCGTGGCTGCTTCAAGGTTCATGGGGATGTCATTGAGATATTCCCCCCGTATCTGGAGAATGCGGTGAGGATAACACTGGATTGGGATACAATAGAGTCCATCCAGTGGTTCGATCCAATTTCAGGTGAAAGGCAGAACAGGCAGGACAGCTTTACATTGTATCCTGCAAAGCAGTTCGTAATGCCAAAGGAACAGGTCATAGCCGCTCTTGGCCGTATACGAAGCGAGATGGAGAGCCAATACGAGCATTTCATGAACACAGGCCATCCCCTTGAAGCAGAGAGGATAAAGACACGTGTCGAGTACGATTTGGAGATGCTTCAGGAGCTTGGCTACTGTTCTGGAATAGAGAACTACTCAAGGCCTCTTTCAAACCGTGCACCTGGTGAGAGGCCTGCAGTGCTTCTTGACTACTTCCAGCCGGATTTCCTCACCTTCATAGACGAATCCCATGTGACGCTCCCTCAGATAGGGGCTATGTACGAAGGCGACCATTCAAGAAAGCTCAACCTCGTGCAGTATGGATTCAGGCTGCCATCCGCTTTGGACAACAGACCACTCAAGTACGACGAGTTCGACAAGGTTGCAGGGCAGCGCATATTCGTGTCTGCAACGCCCGGAAGGATAGAGAAGGAGCTGTCGTCTCAGATTGTGACACAGGTCATAAGACCTACTGGTCTTCTTGACCCTGAAATCATCGTGCGTCCAACGGAAGGCCAAATGGAGAACCTCCTTGGAGAGATACGAAAGCGCACGTCCGTTGGTGAAAGAGTCCTTGTCACGACGCTTACCAAACGCATGGCAGAGGACATTGCTGACTTCTTGGCCTCAAAGGGAGTTAAGGTCCGCTACCTGCACTCCGAGATAGACACCATAGAAAGGGTTGAAATCCTCAAGGAGCTCAGAGCAGGAAAGTTCGATGTACTGGTTGGAATCAACCTCCTTAGGGAGGGCTTGGACCTTCCAGAAGTCTCTCTCGTCGCTATCCTTGATGCCGACAAGATTGGATTCCTCCGTAGCACGACATCCCTCATCCAGACGATAGGCCGCGCCGCAAGGAACGTGAACGGAAAGGTCATCATGTACGCAGACCGCATGAGCGATGCAATGGAGGAGGCTATAACCGAGACCCGCGAGCGCCGTGCCATCCAGATGCGATACAACGAAGAGCACAACATAACGCCGCGCTCGATAGTAAAGGCCGTCGAGGACATCCTCGAAAGGGAGAAGACCGATGCCGTTGAGAACAGCAAACAGGATGTCAAAATCATCAAGGCTGGCTACAACCTACTCAATGCAGCAGAGCGCAAACGTTGCATAAAGGAGCTTGAGACCCAGATGCTTCAGGCTGCCAAAGACCTTGAATTCGAGAGGGCCGCTCTCCTTAGAGACGAGATCCAAAACATCAAAAAACTAAAACTTGATTAAAACAACACTCTGCATTACAATGAGTTAGGAAGGTATGAAACTCTAAATAGAAACATTGTGAGGCGGGTATGTCCAAGAAGAACAAGGTTGTGAAGTTGGGGTCCAAGAACAGAGAGAAGGGGAGAAGGGGTTTTGTCGTCTACAACGGAGTGGAGATGACGAGGGCGGAAAGGGAAGCCTTCCTTAGGGCTCAGTCAAGCGACAGACCTGAACGAGTCAAGGAAACCAAAGGACCTAAGCTCAAGAAGGGTACCAAGGTCGCCGAGCCAAGACACAGCAAACTGTTCAACCTCCTGCATCCCAATAGAAAGCAGACGACCGTTCCTGACCTCAAGTCCGTGGATGTCTCTGCATACAATGCAAAGAAGAGCGAGAGTAAGGAAGCCTCGAAGAAAGCCTCCGTCATTGAGGAGGTTCCTCCAGTCGAGAAAACTGAGGTGGTCGAGGAAGTGGACGATGCCTCATCCCCAATAACGATAAGCAACGCAAAGAAGCGTATAAGTCCAAATTTCGTCAAGAGAGTTGGGACCATATCGGCAAAGAGCTGCGATGAGCTCATACTTGAAGATTCCAAAATTGCACAGGAGATTGCCCATATAGACAAGTCGATTGCAAAGGCAAAGACCCCAAAGGACGCTTCCGATGAGACCAGATCTCAGTTGTCTGCAGAGAGGAAGGCTCTAAGGGCCAAAAAGGCAAAGCTTGTGGCAAAGCGGGACATAAACAAGGAAAAGGCCATGGCCCTTGAAAAGGCATCCGACGGATACTGCGACATCTATAGGTTGCTTACTGGAAACGAGCTTTCGTTGCGAAAGACTGAAAGGATAAACGAGTATGCGAGCCTTTCTTCTGAGCAGGAACAGGAAGTGCTTGATTCCCTTTGGGCCAAACAGAAGGGCTGATGCCTAGTGCGTCAGCTTTCCGTTGTTGAACTCCAGTATCTTAGTCATCCTAATGCCGGCAGTAAGGGTGTCGCCCATTGGTTTGTATGTGGTGTATGCCTTTATTGTATGACCATCGTACTGCGCTGTCACCAAATACTCCTTACCCATGTACTCACAACGCATTATCTTTGCGTTTTCAAATCTTAGGTGTGGATAGAATTCCGGAAACGGTAGACTTGGTATATCGTTCACAACCATGTCTTCAGGTCTGAAGAACAGTTTGTGTTCAGGTCCAAAGCATTGGTAGATGACCTTTGAACGGTCCGTCTCCGGAACCCTCAATGTCTTTAGGATTATTTCGTATGGGAGGATGTTGCATTCTCCCATGAATGTTGCAACGAACTCGGTTCCAGGCCGTCTGTATATTTCTTCAGGAGTGCCAATCTGTTCTATCTTGCCATTGTTGAGTATTATCATGCGGTCAGACACGCTTATAGCCTCTTCCTGGTCATGTGTTACATACAGAGTCGTCGTTCCAGTTTTCCTTTGGATATCTCTGATCTCCTTGCGTAGGCCAATTCTTAGCTTCGCATCAAGGGCGGACAAAGGTTCATCCAGAAGAAGCACGTTTGGTTTTGATGCAAGTGCCCTTGCAAGTGCAATCCTCTGCTTTTCTCCGCCCGACATCTCGTCTATATGTCGTTTCTCATAGCCCGAGAGATTCACAAGCTCAAGCAGCCTGCGCACTTCCTCTATGATTTCGTCCTTTTGCATCTTGAGGTTCTTCATGGGGTAGGCTATGTTCTGCTCAACGTTCATATGAGGGAAGAGTGCATAGTCCTGGAACACGAATCCAACCTTCCTCTGGTCTGGATTCAGGTTCGTGACATCGTTTCCATCTATAAGGATGTTGCCGCTTTGTGGTTTGAGAAGGCCGCTTATCAGTGACAGCGCCGTGCTTTTCCCACTGCCGGAAGGGCCAATGAGGGAAACCAGCTCCCCTTTGCCAATGGAGAAGTCAAGCTCCATTGTGAACTGTGGGTATGAAACCTTTATGTTTCTGCAACTCAAACCGTACTCAGACATAGCTTCTCCTTTTCAAAGTCTCGCTTATAAAGAACACCACGAAACATACCAGAATGAGAATGCATCCTAAAGCGCACGCTCCTTGGTAGTTGTATGATGAAATGAGTCTGTATATTTGTATTGGAATTGTCTGCATGCTTGTGGTTCCAAGAAGGAGTGTGGCATTGAGCTCTCCCATGCTCATCGCAAACGAGAACACCATGCCCGTGAGCATGGCAGGCATGAGTATTGGTCTAATGACCTTCCTGAACGTCTGGCGTGCACCAAAGCCCAATGTGTACGAAGCGTTCACAAGGTTTTCAGGGATCTTCCTGTACACAGGGAGGATCGTTCTCACTACGAACGGCATGGTTATCACACAGTGGGCCAGGACAACCAACACGAACGGAGGCATGAACTTCATGTACTTGGATACTATAAAATAGCTGAGCCCAACTATTACGGAGCTCGTCACCATGGGAAGCATTACAGCAACGTCGGTTGCGACTCCCGCTTTGTTTGATCTTGCAATGCTTGTGCATATACGCAGTGCCGCAGCCGTTGCCAGGAGCGACGACGCCAAGGCTATTGCAACGCTTGCAGCCACAGCCTTTAGGTTGGAGCTTCCTGCTGCGAACAGCCTTTCGTATGCCGCAAGCGAGAACGTGAGACCTCCTGAGCGGGTTGCATTTCCAAGAAGGGATCTTGCCATTATGCTGAGTATTGGGCATAGGATGAAAAGCAAGGAGAATACGAGGTATATGATTATGCCAAGATGCTGTCCAAAGCCTCTTGGTTTTCGTTCGAGCTTTGCGTTTTGGTTTCCAAGCGCTTCGCCGTGGTTCTGCCTTCTCTGGGCTGCAGAATATACGAACATGGCGACTATGGCCACAAGCATGGAGAAGAGGCTGAGTGCACAAGCCCTGCCAGTGTCCATGCTTATGCGTGCAAGGCGGTATATCTCAACCTCTGTGGTTGTAAGTGCTGGTCCTCCTCCAAGGACGAGTATGATTGCAAAGCTTGTGAAGCAGAAAAGGAATACAAGCGACGCCGCACTAAGGATTGATGGAGCAAGGCGCGGCAGCGTTATGGTCTTGAAGACCTTGGCTCTCTTGGATCCAAGAGTCGATGCTGCGCTTTCGCATGAACTGTCAAGCCTTTGCCAGTAGTCTCCCACTATGGATACGACGACTGGGAAGTTGTAGAAGGCATGTGCAAGAAGCACAGCCGTGAAGGAGTAGAGTATTCTAAGAGGTGGCTCCTTAAGTCCAAACACGGCCATGATAGCTTTGTTCAGGAAGCCGCTGTTGCCGTAGAAGATCACGAATCCTAGGACTACAAGGATTGAAGGAAGCACGAACGGAATGGCGTACAGGGTCTTGAGAAGTCGTTTTCCAGGGAACCTGTACGTTGTCATGAGATATGCCCCAGGAAGGCCTATGAGCAGCGAGGCGAGCGTGCTGCATAGCGCCTGTATGAGCGTGAACGCCATTATCCTTAGATAATAGGGGTCTGTGAACGTGCTTGCTATGAGTGAGAACGAAAAGCCTCCGTCAACGACGAAGGCCTGTCCAAGTGTCATGCATACAGGAACAAGGAACAGGACAAGCAGGACCATGAAGCCCGGCAGCGGATATGTACTGTAGAACAATTCTCTTTTCATCTCTGCATCTCCTGTCCCGTTCCATTTCGAAGGGTCCATTGCGAAAACAACGAACCCTTTGGATCATTACATTCTATAGTACCATGGTTTGTGCCCAACGGGTAAGATACTCGTTGGTTTTCTCTACAAAGGCATCTGTGTCGTATTCCACAATCCTGCTTGGCATAAGGGCCGCCTTGAATGCCTCTGGAAGCTCAACGCTTCCGTTTGCAGGGAACATTGTGTTGGCTACGGCTATCTGCTCCTGCCCCTGGGTGAGGACGAATTCGCAGAACTTCTTGGCGTTCTCGACGTTCTTCGATGTCTTGAGGATTCCAAGATATTCAGTTGTCTTTACATGCCCGTTTGTAAAATCGATGGCCTGATAGCGGTCTGTGCCTTCATAAAGTGCATGGTACACAGGGCTTGTGGTATAGCTTATGACCAAAGGAGCCTCGCCTTCCGTGAAGAGTCCGTATGAAGAAGACCAGGAATCCCCAATCGTCAGGGCATTATCCTTCATTGCCTTCCACCAGTCGAACGCTGCATCCTCTCCAAGTGTGTTGACCGTCCATGCAAGGAGCCCAAGACCTACTGAAGAAGTCCTTGGGTCTATGAGTATGACCTTGTCCTTGAACTCTGGCTTGGTCAGGTCCTCAAGGCATGTAGGAAGCTCATGGTCCTTGAAATACTCCATGTCTGCGATGAAAGCAAAGAAGCCATAGTCGAACGGCACAAGATTTCCCTTCCTTCCAACGGAGAGATCCGCCATGCAGTCAGGAGTCCAGTCCAAAAAGAGGCTCTGATCCACATCTATCGAGTCCGATATTCCAATCACGACGTCAGCAGGGCAGTCTGCACCTTCGTAGACAACCTTCGTATACATCTCAACTGCACCGGATGCCCCAACCAGGTTGACCTTGATTCCAGTCTGCTCTTCAAAGGCCTTGACTATATCGTTTCCTGGTCCCCAGTCGCCCGTGAAGGAATCATAGGCGTAGACGGTAAGAACCTGCTCGCTCTGTGGCTGTGCAACGACCGGCACCGCTACACAGAGAACCGCGACTAAAAGCAAAAGCATCTTTTTCATAATGCGCTCTCCTTGGAGGACTCTTGCGACTTGTCCTCGCTACCAATTATGCCCACGCAGTTTTTTTGGTCAATTGGGTTCTCTTCTTTTTACACACTCATTACAGCCCGATGTTATTGCGCTCACTTTGTTCTTCTTTTTCTTCCTGTCGTTCTAGCCAGTCTGGTCGCTCTGGTCGTTCCAGCCACTCCAGCCTTTCTTGCCGTTCTAAAACGGTCTAAACCATGCTTTCTGGAACGTTCAGGCGCTATCAGGTGCACTCAGTTGCTGTCAGGTACTATCAGGGGTGCTCTAGGACGCTCTACTTCCAGTATGGTTCAACCGTCCACAAGCGCCGCAACCGCCACAACCGCCCGCCTTTTTTATGGAACAGGCGATGTTTACTTGACAATATGTCGGGGGGGGGTAGACTGACGTCGTCAGTCGGGGAGATTATTCGTCATGCCCCGCTGTCAAAGGGGTAATTAGATGAAGAAGAACGTTTTGTTTGTAGTTCTCATGCTTGCACTTGTCCTTGTTGGCTGTGCAGAGCATGAACATGTCTGGAATGAGGGTGAGATTTCAAAAGACGCTTCCTGTACTGAAGTAGGAGAGATGACCTACACGTGTGAAACTTGCAAAGCCACAAGAACAGAAGTGATTCCTGCTATGGGGCACTCCTATGAATTCGAGGTTACAACTCCTGCTACATGTATAAAGGATGGGGTTGAAACGGAGATTTGCAGTCGTTGCTCTGCCAAAGGAAAAACAAGATCCATTGTAGCTGCCCACAAATACGATTCAAACGGTGAATGCACCGTCTGCCATGCAAAGAAGGATGATGTTGATAAAGCAGAGGCAAGGATCGGAACGAAGTATTTCGATACTCTTACTGGTGCCATTAAATCATTGAAGGATGCAGAGTCCAAGACTGCGGAGATACATGTTCTCAAGGAAAATGTTATACTTGGAAAGGTTGCAGATGCAGCTCTCACAGGTAAGTATGAAATAACATTCATTGGAGAAGGAAGTGACAAAACACAGATTGACATCAGAGATGCAAAACAGATAACTGGTAGCGAAGGTTCTGCGCAGGTAGGTGCCAACTATGTCAACAACCTTGAACTTGCAATGACGTTCAAAAATGTTTCTGTTCTCATTGGAGGGACGCTTCATTATCAGGGTTTTGTTAGATGCGGAGACCTGACATTCGAAAACTGCACAATCAAAGGAAAAGGTTATATGTGGGGTTCCGGCAATGTGAAGTTCATAGGATGTATCTTTGATAGTCCAAATGCTGCAGACAATGTTGAAGGTGCGACGAATAGCAATAAAGATGGATACAACATGGCATTGTATGCAGGAAACAGCTTCTATTTCGAAGACTGTACATTCAATAGTGAAAAGGGTCAGTTCATCAATGCCTATAGGGAAGATGGAATTGAAACTCCTATAAATGTCACGATTAAGAACTGCAGGTTCATCAGTGGAAACACTGATGTGTTTCAGCACAAATATGCTGCTATCTACCTCAAACCAGAAAACATTTGGAATGTAACGATTGAAAATGTTACATGCAATGAAAACGTTGAAACTGGGGCAAGCAGCGGTTCAAACCTTTATGAAGTGAAAGTTCCTAGCAAGCGAGAGACGACTGTAACCATCGACGGTGTAGTTGTATGGGAGAATGGTGCAAAGAAGGAGAACTGATTCCAGTTCGTTGAACTTCGTCAAAAACAAGGCTGTGGTTCGGTCGCATGGCGGCTGGGCTGCGGCCTTTTTTGTTTTTGGTGGGGATGCTTGAACAGGGGGCTTTGTGCCGCTAGAATTGGTGTATGCCTCAGGTCTATTTCGTCAGCGTGGTATATCTTGTTCTTGCATCTTGTCTTCTTCTTGTGGACAAGTACGGCCCAAGCATGCTGTTTCTGATAAACCTGCAGAGCTTCTACCGTTCCCGCAAACAGTATCCTGTCATATTCATCATCCTAGGTGTGGTCGTTGCTGCATCGTTGGTTCTGTTTCCAATGGAGCCTGGGCCTATGGTGCTTGGAGACTTCATCCCGGCTTTCACCACCCTTGTCGTTGTCTTCTACTTCCTCAAGGCCTACAATTCCAGGACCGATGCCGTCGTGAGCTTCAACGATGCAAAAAGAAACGCCCTTGGATATGTGTCCTTGGGCGTCGCAACGCTTCATTTCCTTTTCCCTTCAATCGTCCTGATTTGACATGATTGATGGCATGGATGCCATACATTGTGCCAAATCCAACGATATCGGTTTGGAATCAGATTATCGTTCCGTTGGGGATTACAGCGTTCTTGTTTATGACTATGATGCCGTCGTGGATGGAGTAGGTGGGGTAGTCGCCGTCCTTGCGTTCCATGTCGTCTATGCCAATGCGGCAGCCCACTCCGATGCGTGCGTTCATGTCGATGATGGCCTTTCGTATGAGGGTTCCTTCTCCTATTCCAATGTTTGGTATGCCAATTTCACGGTTGTGGGCCTTTTGCTCGTCCGTTTCGTAATAGGTGGCACCCATGCAGTAGACTCCGTTGAGGGACGCCCCGCTTTCTATGAGCGTACGGACTCCAATTATGGAGTTGACTATGGATGCGTTGGTTATGATGGAGCCCTCGGATGCGAGCGAGCTTGAGAACGTGCAGAAGTTGAGCTTCGTTGCCGGGAGGTAGCGCCTGTGAGTGTAGATTGGCATGTCCTCATCGTAGAAGTTGAACTGCGGGCGAATGCTTGCAAGGTCTATATTCGTCTCATAGAAGGCCTTTATTGTTCCAATGTCCTCCCAGAAGCCATCGAACAGGAACGATGCCACCTTGCGGTCCTTGATGGAGTCAGGGATTATCTCCTTGCCAAAGTCTGTCTTGTCGTTGTCAAGGACCTCCTCCATGGTCTTTGCGGAGAAGATGTAGATTCCCATGGATGCAAGGTATTCGTTGGACTCGTCGGCTTTGACGCCAAGGCTGTTCTCAAGGTATGTAGGGTTGACCTTGTAGTCGCTTATGTCCATGTCTGGGCTTGGCTTTTCGTAGAACTTGTCTATCATGCCGTCTGCGTCGGTTCCCATGATTCCAAGGCCGGTTGCCTGGCTTCTTGCTATTGGCTTGGCCGCTATGGTTATCTCGGCCCCGGTCTCTATGTGGCGCTTGAGCATGAGGGAGAAGTCCATTCTGTAGAGCTGGTCTCCGCTGAGTATGATGTAGTATTCTGCGCTCTGGTCATGGAAGTGTATGAGGTTCTTCCTTACTGCGTCTGCGGTTCCCTGATACCAGGATTCGCCCTTGTATGTCTGCTCCGCAGCAAGGATCTGTACAAAGCCCTTCGTGAACTGGTCAAAGGTGTAGGTCCCGGCTATGTGGTTGTGAAGGGATGCGGAGTTGAACTGCGTAAGAAGGTAGATCTGCTTGAATCCGCTGTTTATGCAGTTCGATATTGGAATGTCCACAAGCCTGTACTTTCCAGCAAACGGTACGGCGGGCTTCGCCCTGTCCATTGTAAGCGGGTAGAGTCTTGTGCCTTTTCCACCTCCAAGAATGATTGCAACTACTTTGTCCTTCTTCATGTTTCAACCCTCCTATGTTTTTCTTATCGTGTCCTTGATCAATCCTCGAGAAGCCTCTCGTAGAGGTCGATATATTCGCTTGCGGATGCATTCCATGAAAAATCCTGCTCCATGGCTCTTCTGCGAATCCTTTCCATGCATCCGTTTCCTTCTTTTCTATTGTACAGCTCAACGGCCCTTGAGATATGCTTTCGTATCTCGCCTGGAGTAAGCTCGTCGAACAAGAGGCCTGTGCCTTTGTCCGGGTATTCGTCCACATCTATTATGGTGTCTGCAAGGCCTCCCGTTCTATGGGCGATTGGTATCGTTCCATACCGTAGCGAATAAAGTTGGTTTAGTCCACAAGGTTCATACCTGCTTGGCATTAGGAAGAAATCGCTTCCAGCTTCTATTAGGTGCGCCGCTTTGTTCGAGAACAGGATGTTGACGGACAGGTTCGCATGCCTTTTCCTCATCTCAAGGAGCTCCTCCTCAATTTGGGAGTCTCCTGTGCCTACTATCACGAATTGGAGTTCCATGTCGTCAAGTATGTTGTCCAGCACTTGTAAAAGAACATCGAACCCCTTCTGGGATGCAAGGCGGCTTATCATTGCAAAAAGCGGTACATTGGGTTCTTCCTTGAGTCCGAACTGCTGCTGCACCTGCGCCTTGAGCTTTGCCTTTCCCGACATCCTTCCAATGCTGAAATGATATGGTATGAGAGCGTCCTTCTGAGGATTCCATTCGTTCGTGTCTATGCCGTTGGTTATGCCCTTGAGCCTGTTCTTCCTCTTTACGATCATGTCTTCGAGTCCGCATCCCTGTTCGGGTGTCTGAATCTCCTTTGCGTATGTAGGACTCACCGTTGTTATGAAGTCTGCATAGACAAGACCTGTCTTTAGCATGTTGATCTGTCCGTTTCCAAACATCTTTGCGTTGGGCTTGGAGTCTGCAAGTAGGAATTCCATTCTTGGAAACGTCCCTTGGTATGCTAGGTTGTGTATGGTGAACACCGTTTTCGTACCCATGAAGAACTGGCTGTTGCGCTGCTTGAGAAAGTAGGGGACAAGCCCTGTTGTCCAGTCATGGCAATGGATGATGTCAGGTTTCCATCCAAGCTCCTCGCACAGCTGCAGAGCCGCCTTGCAAAGGATGGAGAAACGTTCGAAGTTGTCAACGTATGGCTGGAAGCTTGTGTCTCCATAGATTCCAATCCGTTCGTTGAACTTTGGGTGGCACACGAAATAGTAGGTGGTGCCGTCCACGGACTTGCTGCGTACCTCGACTTCTTCCTGGGATGCCAGCATTGGGACGTTCAATGCGCACACATGCTCGCCTGAATCATCTATGGACGTGTTGTATGATGGCACTACTATCCTTGCATCGTGCCTTTCCTTACTCCTTGCAGTCTTTTGTCTATTGAGGGCGCAGGAGAGCGCACCTACTACATCGGCCAAGCCTCCTGATTTGGAGAAGGGCACGGCCTCGCTTGTCACCATTAGGATTTTCATGTCTTCATGATACACCATTTGGGGCATAAATGATAGGAAAAGTTGCAGTGCCCTGAAGCTTGTCCAATGCGCGTTTTCCAGTGTGTCACCCAGTGTGTCTTCAATCTTCTTCAAGCCTGTCTATGTACTCGCTTGCGTAGTGCGCAGCTATGGCTCCGTCCGCCGCCGCTGTGACTATTTGCCTGAACGGGGTGTCTCGTACATCACCCACGGCGAAAAGGCCTGGTACGCTTGTCATCATGGTCCTGTCTGTGGCTACGAAGCCTGCTTCGTCCTTTTTGCAGAACGGAACAAGCTGTGTCTGAGGTTCGCTTCCAACGAACACGAACACGCCGTCGAACTCCTGTGTGTATTCTTCGCCCGTCGCCACATCCTTGAGCGTGACTGACTTCACCTTTCCGTCCTCTCCGTTTATGGAGGCAACTGTCGTGTTGAGCTTCACCTTTATCCCTGCGGTGTTCTCCATTGCCTTTGCTATGGATGCCTGTGCGCGGAACCTGTCCCTTCTGTGGCATACCGTCACATCCTGTGAGAGCTTCGCAAGGTACATGGCCTCCTGGCATGCACTGTCTCCACCGCCGCACACGAGGATCCTCTTGTTCCTGAAGAAGGGCCCGTCGCAGGTGGCGCAGTAGCTTACACCCTTTCCTGTGAGTTCCTTCTCTCCTGGAACTCCAAGGGTTCTGTGTTTGGCCCCTGTTGCAAGGACGACCGCTTTGGCCTTGTATGCGCCATCGCTTGTCTGGACTGTAAAAGTCCCGTCGCCAAAGGGCGTTACCTCTGATACGCTTGCATAGACCGTCTGGCATCCAAAGGCATTGGCCTGGCTTTCGAATTTCTCGGCAAGTTCAAAGCCTGACACCTTCCCAAGGCCTGGGTAGTTCTCTATTGCATCTATTATCATGGTCTGCCCACCAGGAGCCATTTCTTCAATCATGACTGTACTGCGACCAGCTCTTGCACTGTATTGACCGCATGCAAGGCCGGCAGGACCCGCCCCAATTATTAGGATGTCCACTTCCTTGGCACCGTTGTCATTGGTGTCGTTGTTTCTGATATCGTTGTCCGCCATGTCATACCTCCTTGGCCTTGGCTTGGTTCGTTGCAGACAGCTTCCGAGCAGCCTGCTTTTCTTCCAGGGCAATCTCTGCATCGCTCTTTCTTAGGTATACAGGGCCTTGCCCTATATCATCCGCACCATTGGTTTCGTACTGCTTGATACCAAGTTCGTAGAGAGTCGTTGCAATGGCCTCATTTGCCTTTGTATCCACAAAAATGTGCTTGTCTTTGAAACATTGTGACATTGTAAGCATTTCTGCGAATGCCTGGGCATCTGGTCCTGTCACTAGCACTTTGTCGTATGGAGAGAGGGCTTCCACGAGGTCCGCCTCAGTGCCATCGGTGTCAGGGATGAGGCGTGAAAGGCTTTCGTCGTCGTTGGACCTTTTGTTGGATTTTGCGAAGGCGGCAAGGTACCAGCGCTGCTTCTTTGCGTCTATCACCGGTACGACGGCCCCTTCGAAGGCACTGACACATCCTACGCAGGATGCATAGGCTTCAAGGGTCGAGACGGAGACGATTGGCTTTCCAAGTGCGAACGCCATGCCTTTGAACGCCGCCATTCCAATCCTGAGCCCCGTGAAGGATCCTGGGCCCCGGGTGCATACGAGAAGGTCTATGTCCTTTGTGTCTATCTTTGCATCATTGCACAGTTCAATGACGGTTGGGACGAGCCTTTCAGAGTGCTGTACCGTGCGACCCTGCAAGGTGCGCACTTCCTTGAAGGTGTCTGTGAAAAGCCCTGTGGTAAGGGCCTGTGAGGATGTATCGCATACAAGGACGTTCATTGCTTGTCTCCTGTTTTCTTGTCAAGTTCCACAGCGTATGGCGTTTCTATGTCCACAGTCCTGCTTTGGTCCGGGTTCACGGCTATGGATATGTAGATTGTGTCCTTTGGAAGAAGCTCGTCTATGACCTCGCTCCATTCTATGAGGCATACACCGTTGGAGTAGAGCATGTCCTCTCCTCCTATCATTTCGAAGTCCTCTACGGTCTCTATCCTGTAGAGATCCATGTGGTAGAGGGGGAGTCTTCCATAGTACTCCTGCACCAGCGTGAAGGTTGGGCTGACTATGGCCTCTTCAATGCCAAGGCTTCGTGCGACGCCTCTTGCAAAGACCGTCTTGCCTGCGCCAAGGCTGCCTCTTAGGGAGACCACCGTGCCCTCATGGAAGGAAGAGCCCATTTTCCTCCCAAGCTCAACCATTTCATCCTGTGTCCTACATGTCAAAGTCGTATGCATTCAAACCTCTTCGTGGTGGTGATGCTCCTCGTGTTCCTTCCTGTGGAGCTCTTCGAACTGCTCGTCCGTATAGATTTCTTCGCTTATCACATCACCAATGACATCGCCCGTCTTCCTCTCGTATTCCTGCATGAGGAACTTGAGCTGAGGGTCGTTTGGATCTATGGTGCGGGCCTTTTCAAGAAGTTCACGGCTCTCCGTGTACTCGCCATCGGCAAGGTGAAGGAATGCAAGGTTCGTTATGTAGACCATATCCTCGTCGTCAAGGTCCAAGGCTATCTGGAGGTAGTTCTTCGCAAGCTCCACATCCCCGTGCTCGCGGGCGCATATCGAAAGCTCGTTGTAGACCTCTGCGTTCCTGGCATCAAGCCTTAGACTTTCCAATAGGTCCCTCTGCGCTCCATCGTAGTCTTCTAGCACGCGTTTCGCCCAGCCTCTTATGAAGTAGGACTCCCATGTCTTGTTCCCTTGGGCTATGTGCTGTTCTATGACTGTGAGGGCTTCGTCTGCACACCCCATCATCATTTTGTCGTATGCGTACATGAGCTTGTCGTTGGATTCCAGGATGCTGTTGAACCTCTCAAGGGACTTCTGGGCTTCCTCTCGCTTCTTGTCATCCTTTTCAAGCCCTACATAGCGTGAAAGGTAGTCCCTTGCGCTTTCTATGTCCCCATGCCTCATGTGGAATGCACTTGCTTCGCTGTATGCAGGTGCATAGCCGGGGTGTTTCTCCATGCATTCGTTTAGGACCTGAATTATCTTGTCATCGAACATGTCGGCCTTGACGTCGTCCCCCTTCTTGTGAAGGTCAACGGTCATTTGGGCATAGAGTACGGCAAGATTCACGTAGCTTTCCGGGGCGTCTGACAGGTTCTTGACCGCCAGCATAAGCTCTTGGGCGAACTCGTAGTCCTTCTTCTGGCTTTTTGAGATGGCTGCAAGGTTGAGTTCCTTGACGGCATCGGGCTGCATTCCAAGCAGTATTCGCCTGTAGTAGTCCATATTTTCGTTTTCAGGTTCCCATGCCACGACCTTG
>OQVT01000639.1_pt1 | contig 20336 bp, 10 predicted proteins | sample 1691561 | NCBI WGS metagenome assembly OQVT01 (sample SAMN03418260, study PRJEB22391) | human gut metagenome | biome: human-gut; feature: organic feature; material: feces | host: Homo sapiens | place: Tanzania | collected 2013-01 | reverse complement strand
AAGAATGGCGAACTGCCATTGGTAGTAGATTTGTGGGCAACAAGGTTACCGTCCATATGACTCTTTCTACAGCTTCCTCTTCTGGAACCAGAGCAACATTGACATGGGAAAATGGCATAGATGCAGAGAACATGAAGAGCTGGGTAGTAGCCTTTGTAAAAGACGGCAAGGTTGTTTCTTTTGCAGAGAATAAGGATGTATCGGCAGATAAACGAATCCAGGATGATGTCATTATCAAGAATCTTGTCAAAGATGAAACCTATCAGGTTTATTCCTTCGCCAATCTTACAGCCGCAGAATTGGGCATTGCCAAAGATGCTTCTGTAGATTTCGACAACATGAAGTGGAAGATGAATGGCAATGGCTTCGATGTTACTACCAAAGGCATTCCAATGAGCAATAAGCAGGAAGTAAAAATTGATGCTTCCGGTAAGCCTGATAAAACTAATCTTTGGGTAGTAAGAATGCTGGCAAAGGTTACACTCCAGTTTAAGAATCCTAGTTCTACTCCTTTGGTAATCAATGATATTACCATCAGCGATATTACAAAGAATAGTAGTAAGAATGGGGATAAGGAGAATATCAAGTTGCTCCCGAATCATACCGATGCTGATAAGGATCAGGTGGTATGTTCCCCAAATCTGGTAGAGCAGGCAGCAACAGATAGTTATACATATACATTGTCTTCACCAAAGACGATTGCAGCGAATACATCAGATTATACAAAAGAGAATGAGATTTCATTCTATGTGAATGAAAGCAAGGCTGGCAATACTTCCAAGTATTTCATCATCAATCTGAATACATCTGCAGGAGTCAAGCGTTACGCCCTGTTCCAGGATTGGACAACGATAGCGCGCAACGACCATCACATACTCCAAATCAAATTAGATGATTACAAGTTGAAGTTTGATGTTCAGACCTTCACTGCCATCGGTCTCTATCCATCCATAACAGATAACGGAACCACGCTTTCCTATACCTGTTATTATCCGGAAGAGGAATTCCATATCCAGCCAAAGGTAGTAAAGGCAAGTGATGACACCGAGGTAACCGGTATCGATTATTCCAAGGTAAAGTGGGATTTAATCCAGGAAGATGATATGGCTGATGCCGCAGCTGCCAATGATAATGCCAAAAAGGTGTTTAAAATACTTCCAAAATGGGATGCTACCACCGGTTATTTCGAAGGAACTTTCAATGATGATGCAGCCGACAAGCAGCAGGCACTCTATAAGGTTTCAGTCCCTGTACCGGGCGAAACGGACAAGTATCTTACATGCAAGATACTTTTCACCAAGGATTTAAGCAGCTTTGCTGCTCGTAAACATTATACACGTAAATACTATCGCTATGAATAAGATTAAAAACATATATCGTTCTCTCATCCTCCTCCTTTCATTGGTTCTGATGCCAGTGGAAGGATGGGCTAGTGATGGCTACTTTGCAGGTACAACACCTATCGTGATAAAACTGAGTGATTATATCATGGATCATTACGATTATGCATGCTTCTATTTTGACAGGAATGGCTCTAAACTTGATATCTCTGGGTGGAATATAAAAAATGACCGTTCGTTGGATCACGAAATAACGGGTTATGATTGGGCAGGACATGCGAAAGATAATAATTATGTATTTTATAAGAAATCGGAAGCTATTTTCGGCACATCTGTTCCGCTTTTTCAGTATCAAGTAAACTCTAATAGTGAGAATCTCCACCAAACAAAACTTGTTCTCCTCCTTTCTAACGATGCCGAACTCTTAAACCAGAAAGAGAATCTTGCCGACGTCAAGAAGATGGAGTTCGATCTTTATACAGAAGATGGCTTGAAGTCTTCTAAGGTTACGTATGGCAGTAACTCTGCTGATTTTTCAAAAGCAGAGAGCACTTCTATCATCCCAACAGCTGCGACATCTATCAGCGTTACTTTGCCTGATTACAATGCCAAGTATTTGCGCTGGCAGTTGTTTGATTCAGAGACTGCTACCACTCCTGTTACTACCATTACAAATATCTTGAGTAATTCTTCATCAGTAGAAAAAGGTTCTGATTTGGTTTACTTTAATACAGCCGATGTTGCCAATGAAGCAGCCCGTACTGTGACCTTTGATTTCAAGAAACTTCCGTCAGGAGCAGATGTCGAGAAATATGTCTTGAAGTGTACCTGGGCAAAAAACAATGATGATGCCAAGGTGGTAACATGTAATGGAACAGATTATATTATTCAGGAGCCAACTCTTAATGGTGAATATACCTTTAAATTTGTGAAGCAGGCAACTGTAGATGCAACTTCTCTGGTGCTTTCTGCCGATAATGTTGACGCTGCTCATACTCATCAGGTAGATGCAATCTATACAGACGGGAAACTTGAGGTAAGTTTGAAAGATGTAGTTCCTGAGATCCTTTCTGATTTCGGAGTTGCTGATAAGAAAGATGTCAGCGACTTCTATATGCGATGGGTATTGGCAGATAAGGATGGCAAAATCCTGAGTGCTACTTCAAGTAATAGTGCCTTGGCTTTGCGCAAAACTTCAGATGGTAAAGAATACTATACTTTATTGTCAAAAAAAGGTTCTTCATTGTTGCCTACTGGATTGAATGTAACTTTCGGGTTGCCTTCCGGTTTTTTATGGTCTTCAGACATGAAGGTATATTGCTTGTTGACCAATGACCTCACTGGTCATGAAGCGCAATATGGTGTCATTACAAAAGAACCATCAGCTTTTAAGAGTAGAATAAATGTAAAACTCTACTCGCCAGCAGATCTCCCATTCAAGCATTACGAAGGTATCGCCAATAAAAAGGGAGAGTGGGACAAGGTGAATGGCCATACCTATCAGAAGACCCATGAATGGGAGTATTATTACTATGTTGATGGAAATGAAACAAACCAACGGGTTATGTTAGATTTGCCTTTTCAGTATTATGAAGGATCAGGTAATAAGCTTGAGCCTCGTGGTTATTTCCGTTGGTACAATTATAATACCGATAGAGAATCAGACCATCTTGTAACTTGCGGGGATGCAACGACACCAACAAAACTGTCCACGAAGGGCAATTGGGGATTATTTGCAAATAATATTGGTGACAATCCTACTAGCACCCGGATAGGTGTATATTACAAGACTTCCCATGTTACTGATTCATGGACTGGGGAGACCATAGCCTGTGATGTAAGTAGATATGTTGACGGAATGGATGCGTCGAGGACTTATCTGCTCCATGAACCAACTTTGTCTATCCGTTATATCTTCCATATCCTTCCTAAGAAGAAGTTGGCAGATGATATCAAGGCTGCATTGTGTAATCATCCAGATGGAGATTACACTTATGAAGATAACAAGAAGGTAACATTCGGTTTTAAAGATGAGAATTCTGTCACTACTTTGCGTTTGCAGTTGAATGATATTTCTCGATACTCATTTTATCCGATGACATCTGATGGCTTGAAAAAGGTTGTATATAATAATGATATAACTGATGCCGATTTTGATATGACTAATTATGTGTCTGCACAGAAGTATACAAGCTTTGTTGAATGGCGTGTTTATGATATTACGAAGACAAAATATTGCAAATTTACAGAAAACAATCGCTTCCTTGATCTATCAGTTAAGAAACTTAATGATGCTGATTGGTATAATAGTGATGGCTCGTCTGTAGATGCAGCAGCTAAGCCTGTTATAGGTAAAGGTATTCCTGTTTATGTTGTTGCTTATTTGAAAGCGCAAGAACAGATGTGTCCTGTAGCCAACTTCGATGTTCGTTTTATGGAATTTCATCCAATGAGTCACAAGCAGATTACAGATGAAGGCTATAATAACAGAGCCATATCCTATCTTGATGAACATTATAAACTGGCGACCAAGCCTATATCGTTTGATGATGACGATGAGGAGCAAACATTGTCTAAGCCAACAACTCCAGATGATAACCAGGACCGTTTGCCATCAAGATGGGATCGCCGTGCTTATAGTTTCGTTTATCGTGATTTGATGAAATATGATGCAGCTGTTACTGGTTATGCAGGTATTGAGCATTCTCCGCTTCATGGAGATTATGGTCTATATAAAACCGCAAATCTTTCTGGCATTTCAGGAAATGGAGGTACAGATAAATATGTCTGGTGGACAGATAAAACATTGTATGATCGCACCTACGAGATGACGAATGGCTCTCAATACGGCCATTTCCTTTATGTAGATGCTTCTGATGAGAGCCGTCAGATAGCAGCAGCTGATTTCAAGGCTGATCTCTGTACGGGTATGCAGGTGATATTTTCTGCTAATGTTGCTGATATGACACATGCTGACGAACTCCCTCAGGTTATGTTTAAACTCTATGGAGTGAACTATGATGCTGAAGGAAATATTCAGAGCCAGAAACTGCTTCATTCTTTTTCTTCGGGAGATTTCAAAAATAATACAGAAGATAATCCATGTCTTAAGGCAACATGGTATCAGGTTTATGGTAAGATTGTCATCCAGAAAGAATCTGGTGTAGAGAATTATTCAGATTTTAGAGTCATCATTGATAACTATTGTCAGAATACTGAAGGTGCCGACTATGCCATAGATGATATCCGTATCTATATCGAACCGGCTAAGGTGCAGGTGATCCAGGACAGACCGGCATGTGGCAATGCCGCTACAGGAAACATCAAACTGAAAATTCGTGCCGTACATGAAACTTTGAATGCCATCTTGAATCATACAGATACAAAGATCTACTTCAAATTTGTAGATGAAGAAGGTAACTCTGTAAAGGGTGATGGATTTTATTCATATAACTTAAGAGATGATGCTGGTAACTCATCTACTGTCACAGGTTCTGATTATGGTACTGTTGATGTATACGATTCTGAGGAAACCTGCAGAAAGTATTATATCGATGATACTCCTATGATTGAGCAAGATAGTGAAGGTGAAACCTATATCGTTATCAGCAATAAGTATTTCCCTCTTACTGTGGGTAAGAAGTATTACGTTTCTGTGGCTACAGAGGACCCTGAGTCTGGTAAAGCGAACTGGGGTTCACCTGCTGAAGTCTGCTCGTTGTATAGCAGTTGGTTTGAAATGGTTAGCCAGAATCCAATCATTACGGATGCCAAGGGTAATGTCGTAACGGATTATAAGATTCCTTGCGATAAAGCTGACAATTATGAGGTTACTATCAAGGGACAGTTGACAACAACTGACCCTAATACTGGTGGTAAAATAACATTGGATGGTGTTAACTTCATCTGGTATATCGATGGTACTGGTGAAGCTAATAAAGTGGATCCTTCTGCAGCAGCCAGCAACGAAATCACAATCAGCAAGGATAGGCTTCCTTTGGGTGAAACTCATAAGATATATATGAAGCCTGAAGGAACTCCGAATGCAGATGGCTATATTCCATATCCGCTCAATGGAAAGACCTATCTGCTGTGTACAAGTGTTATACCAGTTCCATTGCGAGTGATGAAGGATGGACCACAGCTTAACTTCGGTTTCAACGATGTGGACTACCCGTTCAATGATGGCAGTTATGCGGCATCGCTTCGCATCGGTTTGCCACAGCTGAAGAAGTTGCAGAATACAGGATTCCTGGAGATTCCTCTTCATAGTGCTACTACGGGTGATGGAAAAGCAATCACTTCGCCACTTACCTTCGTCGATGATAGTGGCACTTCTGCCTTTACTTCTGATAAGGTAATGGTGGCATCTACGAATGACCCGTCATGGAAAGATAAGCTGAATACCCAGGTTGCCACATTGCAGAGTAAAGAGTTGCCTGCTATAGATAAAACGACTCAGGCTACCCTCAACCTCAAGTTCTCTGATGCTGCACTGGAGAATTTCCACGAGGGCTACTATTATGAACTCAGATTCGCCTTCGAGCAGAGAAAAGCTTCTGAGGCAACTACCAACTGTGCCGGCGAGTCTTATCTCAAGCTGAAGATTGTTCCGGAGTTCGTCACCTGGACTCCTACGGCGGATGGCGGAATGAATGCCAACTGGAACAATGATGATAACTGGCATCGCTCATCTTCTACAGAATTGTATGATAATGAGTATCCTAATTATCAGGCTTATGGTAATGCATCTGGTATTACAGCAAAGATAGATATTCCTACGCAGAACAGCTATGTGCCAATGAAGTTTACCAAGGTAACAATCGGCAATCTGAATGGTTTGCCATTCCCTGACCTCGGCAATGTGGTTTATCGTAGCACCAATCAGATTGCTACCAAACTGACCAATGGCAAGGGTAATGAAGCAACGAAGTATATCCAGTACGACATCATGGCAATCTGGAATGAGGCGGATGCCAATAAGGGATTCGAAGCAGATGGTAATCTGAAGTGCGAGAAGTTCTATGGCAATACCTGCCATCAGATTTACTTCAAGCCTCAGGGTGAGCTTCGCGACCAATGCTATCTGATATACGACAAGGCTTGGGTAGAGAAGGAGCTGGTGCCTAACAAGTGGTACACCATGGCTTCACCTCTGCAGTATATCTACGCCGGTGATATGTATGTGCCAGCAAGTGATGGTCAGCAGACGACCAAGGCGTTTACGGATATCACGTTTGATACAGATGCGTATAGCCGTAGCAAGTATCCGGTTTATCAGAGAGCCTGGATGAAGAGTGATGTGAAGGAAATCACTCCTAATGGTGAATATTCTGCATCCCATTATCCTGGTGAATCTGCTCCAAGTGATGTTGATATGAATCTCGGTTACTGGAGCCATGTATATAATAAGGTGGATGAAAGCTATTCCGATGCCGCAGATGGAACCTCCGGTGGTTTCTCTATCAAGGCGGGTAATGCGCTCCTACCGAAGGATAAGACTAAGAAGGCGCTCCTCCGTTTGCCAAAGGCTGATACGGAATATCAGTACTTCGATTATAACGGAACTGGGAACTCTTCAAGTACTCAGGTTACGAAGGATTCTAAAGGTCATGGTAAACTTCTCGTTGCTTTCAATAACGATGAGAAACATCTCGCTGAAAAGACCCAGAGCTTGGGAGATAACACCAGCGGATTCTATCTCGTAGCGAATCCATATACCTGCTCTATCTCGATGGCTAAGTTCTTCGAGGCAAATACTGGTTTGCAAAAGGCAATATGGATGGTAGAGAATGGTGAGGTGAAGGCGATTTCCGGTACAGAACTGGATATGAAGAACTACGCTATCCAGCCTACCCAGTCGTTCTTTGTTAAGAAGAATGCTGGCGCTACTATTGGAGAGGTAAGATTCACTTCTGCGATGTATGTTGACCGCACTATCACTCCTGGCCTTCTGATGGCATCAGACTATGTCAAGAGCATTGAAGCAACGACAGAGAATTCCAGCGGTCAGACCTCAAAGGCACGCATCGCTTTGCGTCCGGAGGCTTCTGCCGACTATGATGACCAGGAGGATGTGGATCTCCTCTATGATCAGAACCTGAAGGATGTTCCTCTGGTTTATACCGTTGCCGGTAACGAGGCGGTGGCAGTGAATGCGGTTCCTGAGTTGTCCTGGATTCCGCTCGGCATCGTGAGCCAGCAGGCTGAAGAGGTTTCACTTACCCTGAATGGTGTGAACAAGCTCGATGCTCCTGTTTATCTCTACGATGCAGCATCGGCAAGCTTTACCGAACTTCATGAGGGCGAAGCTGTGAAGGTGAAGGCGGGAGACCATGGAAGATACTTCCTCACCCAGACCCGTACCACAACCGGCATCGACCGCATAGAGGCAGAAGAGCAGAGTGCACCGGTGAAGGTTTATTCACCAGCTGCCGGCATGATTGTTGTTACTGCTTTGGGTGGTGAGAAACTCGACAGGGTGCAGGTATTTACGATGGATGGCAAGATGGTTCACAGTTATCAGTTGCCTGCCAAGCAGAGAATGATTCTGCGAGTTACATCCGGCATTTACATCGTGAAGGCATCTACCCAGTCCTGTGCTCAGGCTAAAGGTCAGAAGATTTCAGTAAGATAGTATATTCTGGTTTTTAAATATCAATACTTATTTTTTTAATACCCACATTATCTGATACCTTACTATATATAGGGGCATCTTTGTTTCTTTGGTAGAGACGAAGGTGTCCCTATCATTTTTATTATTTTTTTTAACACGCATAATTTGCTAGTTTCCAACAATTATCTTATATTTGCAAAGAGTTTCTGTGTCTCTTATGTAGAGATTCAGATGAACGACATCAAAAAACGAGCTTGATTCGCATGATGAAAGAGACAAATATACACTCACAGGTAACGTCCACTATTTCAGGGGACGACGGCGAAGCCGTGGCAAAAAGTGAAGAAAACGCTAAGAAAAAGGTTCCGGAAAAGCCTAATGAAGGGCTTGAAAAACCTGCTGATGCAGGATGGTATGTGGCTGTAGTGAGAGTGAATTGTGAAACGAGAATAGCTGATTCTATACGAATCAATCTTAATTACAATCATGTCTGGTTTGATTACTGGATTCCCAAGGTAAAAGTAGTTTATCTCGACAAGCGTTCCAATAAGCGAAGAGTGAAAGAAAAGCTGTTTCTTTCCACCTTCATCTTTTGCAATGTCTCTCAGAGACAACTTGACAAAATCCGCTTCCGTTCGGATGTGTATAAGATGCTGACGATGCCTGGACAAAGGAAAATATACCAGATGTAGTTTTGCCCATTTCTCCTGCATTATAATCAATGTCATCAGCAATAATCTGTGAAGGAACGTAGGTAGATACCTTTACGTTGCGGTTGAGGAGGAAACCTATGAATAAATCATCACGGCTCATTAACCAATTAAATGTATTCAACAAATAAAAAGGCTCTACAGTGTTTGGACATGTGCGGATACTCTTGTCTGTTGTGAAATCGTTGCTTAAGCTCAAGGTATAAGCAGACAAGTTGCCATCTGTATAGGTGCTCAGGAAATTTGCATCATCATTATCGGCAGCACCATTCTTCTTTACACTTACAAGATAACCGTTTGCATCGTAGCTCCATGTATAAGTAACATCTTCACCTGTCTGCATATCCATAGCAGTACTGCTGACAATGCGACCCTGGTCATCAAGAGTATAAGTGTACCCATCAACAGTCACAGTTTTTCCATTGTAATTGAAATCCCAAGAAAGATTACCATTTGAAGTAATTTTCTGAAGAGAGCCATCAGCATTGTAAGCCATGTTGAGTGTTAAAACACCTTCTGTAAGCCCAAATTTTGATGCCATCATGGTGAGAAACGCATTATCTGTAATAGTGATGCTCTCCACCTGGCGCTGCTGGTATGCATATACCTTACCCAATTCCCATGTTGAATTGCCACGAACCAGAGAAACTGCATACTCGCCTTCTGCCAAATCAGCTGGAACGGTGAACTTCACGCCATCTGTTGTAACAGTAGCGTCGATGGTCTTGTCACCAACAACAATCTTATCACCCTGAGCAAAACCGATACCGGCGATAGTTACCTCCTGACCAATGGCCATGTCGGCTGGCAATGAAAGGGTAGAGATAGGATTGTCAGCTGCAAGAAGATTCATGCTGCCCAAGGTGAAGCTGTCGTTAGCCACCTTCAAAACTACATTTACCTTACCTGGAGTCATGGTGTAAGGGATGGTGAATGTTGCACCATTAGAAGTCATCTTGGCATTGGCATTTACCTCTGCGCCTTGCTCAGGCTGGAGATAAATAGTCTGACCAGAAGCGAAACCATTTCCCTGAATGGTTACTTCGGAACCAATCTTTGCTGAAGATGGAACCACCTGATTGCTCACTGGGTTGCTTGGACCATCGTCATCTGACGAACATGCTGAGAATGTGATGATTGCACAAAGCATCAGCATCATTGAAATTAATTTTTTCATAATCGTTGGTTTTAATTAATGAATAAAAAAATATAATACTCTCATTTTTATACTACAAACCTGGCTGACTGTTCAGAATCTTCTCTGTATCCTCGCTGGATGGTCTTGTCATGTCAGGATTGACAATTCTTCCATTAGGATCGAGGAGGATGAAGCGAGGAATACCGCTGATGCGATAGTCGCTCTGGAACTTGGTGCCCTTGCCGATGTAAAGTTGGGTGCCACTCAGAGCACCGCTCTTCACGCGATCAGTCCACTTTGCCTTGTCCTGATCTATAGAAAGACCCACGAACACGATGTTTCTGCCCTTGTACTTTTCCTCCAACTTCTTGAGGAATGGCAACTCCTTCTGGCAAGGACCGCACCAGGTGGCCCACATATCTATATATACATACTTGCCACGGAAATCGCGGAGTGTCATCTCCTTACCGTTCACATCCACACCCTTGAACATTGGTGATGGACGGCCCACGGCAGCTTTGTCCCATTTGGCACAAGCCTGTTTGAAGATGGCATTGAGGCGAGGTGAGGTAACGTAGGTATAATAGAGGTTCTGAAGATCGGTGATGTTCTCCACACCATTTCCCTCTACGTAGGTGAATGCCAGGAAGTGAATCAGTGACTCGCGAACCTTATCACTCTGGATGTTCTCGCCGATATAACTCATCTCTGCCAATACCTTTGGATAATACTGGCGGATGTCCTTACCTGCCTCGTCGAAGATATGAGCCGTCTCAATCATGAAATTGCGGTATTCATCGATGTCGGCAAGATCTTCATCCTCCTTCACATACTGGCGGATGGCATCGTAATACTCCTTGCCCAGTACCATTGTAGTGTCCTGAGTGAGGTATGTATGACTTACTGGATACATCAGCATCATGTTGGCATAGAAATAGGTGATTCTGCCTTCCTCCATCTTCAGGAACTTGTCGTTGGCTGCAAACTTGCGTGCCTTCAGCAGGCGCTTCATCGAAGCCATCTTCTTATCCACAGCTGCCTTGAACTCACTCCATGGTTGGGCATAAGCCTCATTAGGAAGAGCCGTCAACTGAATCTTGTTCAGGTAATCAACAGCCTTCTCGTTGCCGCCTTTCACAGTGAAAGTGTTGTCGAAATCATGGGCATCGAAGGAAATGTTCATCTCGTCGCCCTTCTGGAGATAGACTACTTTGAACTTCTCGCCATAATATACATTGGCATAGAGCGCATCCATGCCGTCGAGCTGTACTGTGGCTTTGCCGTCGGTGAGTGCAAACTCGTTGACACTCATGTGGTAAACCAATACCACATTGGTCAATACCGGATTCTTGACATCAAACTTCACTGTAATGCCATCAGCGGCATGCATGTTCACTGCTGCAAACAGGAACAGAAGCAATGACAATATCTTATTCTTCATTTTCATTTTGTTTTAAAATTTTCTTTCTGTTGAAAGCATCTTATATATAATAAGGTGTAATTAGTTGGTACGCTCGCGATAGGTAGCATCCACAATCTTGCCGAAGCCTGAATAGCTGGTAGGGATTACCTTAGAGAAGTCGCCCTCTGAACTCATGCCGTTGTAGATGCGGAGTGTGCCGGAACCCTTACTGCTCTCTGTGCCCACGATAAGATCGTAATCATTGGCTGATGCGGAATTCTGATAGAAGTTGAACTTCATCATCGTGATGGTCTCGCCGCTGAAGCTAAACTGGCGCTCTGCCTTCAATGGCTTCTCTGAGAGATTCACACGATAAACCGTGCCGCCCACGGCATAATACATATAGTTCTTCAGCGAACTGAAGGCGAAGCAGGTAGCCTTGGCGATGTCGGTACAGTCGCTCAGGTCGCCATAGTAAGCCTTGCCCAGTGCGAATGTGCAGTCGGCATAACAGAGCATATCGCCCAACTGGATGCCATACACTTCATATTTCTTTCCGCTGCGGAGTATGGTATAGGTGACGCCCATCAATGCATTTCCCGGGTCATACTTAGTATTCTCCATATAAACGAAGTCCATACCGGTAGGGTATTCCGAAAAGGCATTTCCCGTTACCATCTCCGAACCCTTATAGCCCGTAGCAATCTCTTCCATCTCTTTCATGGTGTGATAAGAGGCGTCTGAAAGCGACAATCCTGGCAGGAACGGACAGCAGGACATGAAGCACTTGTTTACATTATCATAAAGTAGATAGATGGATGCATAAGAGGCGGCTCCGATGTTGGCTCCCACGGCAGGGGCAAGCACTGGCTGTTTATTGACAGCAGCAAAGAGTCCCTGGATTCCCATGTTGGAAGCAGAGTAGGCATAACCATCACTTACAATCATTCTCATCATGCCGCTCTGGTCGCATACCATGCTTTGAGGATGCAGATCCTGCTGCTTCGCCACCTCGTACTTGAAGGCATAGTCTTTCTGCCACATGAAACTGTTTTTTGAAAGACGGGTAGCGCCATCGGCTGTAAAGAGATAGAATGGAGAGTCAGCATATCCGCTATTGGGTGCATACTGGATGCGATAAGGATGATTCAGCTCTGGCATTCCGGTAGTCTTGAGGACATCGAAATAGGTTTGACCAGTAATCTTTGAAACGATGTCGAGACGGGTCTTGCCATCTACATCGCAAAGCACCATCCAACCCTCTGATGTAGTGTCGCTCACGGTGAGCTTATAGCTCTGTCGCCAGAACAGACCGGTGTTCTTCTCTGTGGCGGTGAAATAGAGGATATATTCTCCTGCAGGAAGTGTCATTTCCTGCAAGAGATGTTTTTCGTTGCTGAGTACCGTTACCTCATTATCGCCCGACTTGTTGATTACCTTCCATTCATAGTTGTAGGCATCCAGGTCGGTGATGTTATCGCCCAGATTTGGATCGAGGTCGATGTTGGCATGGGTGAGCACTGAGATGTTCTCTGGCACGCCCGTAATAGTAGGCTCGTTCAGGCTGTGATAGTCGTAGTTGCCCTCGTCTTGCGAGCAACCAGCTAACATGGTAGCCATCATCAGAGCCATTGCCCATATTTTATAATTTCTCATAATTCTTAATGTTTTTCTTTTAATTTCTCCTTTGAGAGTGAATGTCTTCCCATGGCTTTACTCACCATAGAATGCTAAAGCATTGCCCTGTGCATCGAAGGCATCGGCATCGTAGGTCTTGCCACTGTTGCGAAGTTTCTGCTGCTCCTTCACATAGCTTTGCATTTCAGAACTTACATAGCTCTGCATGGCAAGTGTCATCTTCGACTCATCGTTGAAATCGGCTGGATCCAGGTCAAGAACCTTGCAGGCCAACTCAAACTTCTGCTGGGTGAAGGCACCGAGCAAATCAGTTTTCCATGCCTTTGGTGCTGTGGTAAACTGGTCGGAGAAGATAATCTCGTAAGACAGGGTGGTCACCACGTCGCCATTAGCAGTAGTTTCCTCTGTCACGGGCAGGGTGAAGAATGCATTTGGCTGTAAACTTACCTGGATGTGCTTCTGCTGCGATTTCAGAATGGCAGTACGCTTCAGGGTAATCATATACTCCAAGGTTGTTTCGCCTGCTGGCAACTCAGCCTTCTCTGGAAGAACATAATCCACGCCTTCCTGTGCATCCTCCGAACTTACTGTCAGGGCAATCTCGCGAGGCTGGTCGGAAGGTCTGCCCACCAACTGAATCTTCACCGGCACCTGCATTTCGTCGCCTTTTTCATAAACGAAGGTCACGTTAGTCTTATCTTGCAGGATATTGGTATTGGTGCGATTGTTGAGATAAACGCCATTGATATCCTGGAATACATCCGGCTCCTGCTCACTGCATGAACCGAATGCGATGACCATCATCGCCCCAATTAAGAGGTTTTTTATCTGATATTTCATATAATTTCGTATGTTAAATTAATCTGGAAAACTCCTAATTATTAACGCTTGACTTTGAACTTTTTAATCTTAATTTTTGATCAGTTCTCAGTCTCAGAATCTGGCAATGGAACCACGAAGATTAAGTCGCTTGCCTTTGGATTCTTGTTCTTGTTAGAAGAGGTGATGATGTCGCAGTTCAATCGCTTGTAGAGATAGAACAACTGTCCCTCGCCATACAACTCTCTGATATACTCATACTTCAGCAAGTCTGGAGTCAGGGTCTGAAGGTTTGCTACACCACGGTTTCTGCGCAGGGCATTCACATACTGCAAGCCGTTAGCCAGATTGTCGCTCTGACTCTCTGCAGCAATCAGGAACATCTCGCCCAATCTTACCATCGGAATCATCGTGTTCTGAATGCTTCCGTTGGCCACCATGTCACTATACTTGTAGAAATAACGGTTGCTTCCCGTAGCTATCCAGTTGGCACGATAGCGGTAGTCGTCTTGATAGCCGCCAGTTGTCGCAGCTCCGCCATATACGATATTGCTCATCAGGTTGTCATCCATGCGGAATACATAGTTTGGCAGACGGGATGGATCGTAGAAATTCTTGTGGATGTTTCCACGACTGGTATTGGTCAGGGCGAAGAGTACTTCCGACGAGAATATGCGGTCTGGATCGGCTGGAGAACCGGTTACAAGACTCTTATCTACAAATGGGAAGATGCCCTGGTCGGCTGTTTTAATGACATCGGTGGCATACTTGAACGCATCGGGCTTGTCGCCCATGTAGAGATATACACGAGCCAGGAGTGCTTCCACTGCATAATAATTCAGGCGAAGTGCACGATAGCGCATAAAGTTGCTGGTGCCGTCCTGCGAACCGCTCATCAGGGTTCCTTCTGTCTTCACTGGGTCGTTGGCGAGCAGGGTGCGTGCTTCTTCCAAATCAGCTGTCACCTTCTCTGCCACCTCTTTGGCGGTAAGGATTGGTTCAGACGAATTGGTCTGCTTATTATAATAAGGTATAGCCTTCTTATCACTGTCCTTGGAATAAACCGGACCGAAAAGGCGCAGCATGTCGAAATGAAGCATGGCGCGCAAAGCCAAAGCCTCGCCCTTGACAACGTAATAGTTGCCACCGCTGAAGAGGTTCTGGTTGCCATCAATGGTTTCCAGAATCTTGTTGCAGTTGAGAATCAGGGCGTATGCCTTGTTCCAGGTCTGATCCAATCGGTTGCGCCAATATTCAGTAGCATACTGATAGGACGCCAGGTCCTTGTAGTTGCCCCATACACTGTTGTCGCTGCCGATGGTGTAGGCACCGCCCATCACCTCGATCATCTCTACCGAGAGAGACTGACCGTAGAGCGCAGTACTGTTCAGATCGATATAAATGCCATTGAGCATTTTCTGATAGCCTTCCTCAGACTTGAGAAGTTCGCCCTCCGAAATCTGGTCGTAAGGTTTTACCTCCAACCAGTTGTCACACGAAACCATCAGCGTGCTGCAGGCTATAATCATTGAATATATTATCTTTTTCATTTCTTGCTTTTTAGAATGTTGCACCTATAGAGAATGACACGGTACGGGCAAACGGATAGTCGATGCCTCGCTCTGCCTTCACGGTTGACCAACGGAAGATGTCGTTCATGTTGGCCTGAACGGAAAGGGCTTGCATGCCAAATTTCTTGGCGATGTTGAGTGGAAACTCGTAACCTAAGTTGATTGATTCGCAGGTGAGGGTGTTTTCATCCATCACGAAGCGGGATGACTTGTCGGTCTTCTGCACCATAGAGATGCCCTTGAACTGTGCATTGCGGTTGTTGATGCTCCAGCGGTCGTAGAGGGCACGGCGGTCCTGGTTGTTATATACATCAGCTGTTCCGATGTTCTCCACCTTGTCGAAGAGCGAACTGTTGAAGAGCTGGCCGCCATACTGATAGCGGAAGTAGCAGCTGAATGAGAATCCCTTATAATAGAAGGTGGTTCCCAACAGACCCTCTACGTCTGGTTCGGTATCACCGCATACCACCTCGTCGTTGGCATCATAGGTGAACGAATAGGTTCCATCGCGCTTGATGAAGAGCTCCTTACCTGTGGCTGGATCGATGCCCGCAGAACGCACTGCCCAGATGGCGGTAGGACTTCCACCGTCATAATAGCGGGTGGTGTTGTGAAGACCCGTCTTTCCGCTCTCATTCAAAGCACTGAAGGCATTGCCGATGTTGGCATACTTCGACTTGGAATGAGTGGCGCTCACGGAGATGTTCCAGTTGATGCGCTCGTGTGGCATGTAGATAGGAGAGAATTTAACGGTGGCTTCCCAACCGTTGGTTTTCTGCTTACCGGCATTCAGAGCCTCGCTGGTTACGCCCATAGAACCTGGGGTCGTAATGATGGCGAGCAATGGGTCGGTGTTCTTGATATAGTAATCAAGTGTCAGGTTCAGACGGTTGCCCAAGGTGGTGATATCAGCTCCAATGTTGTAGTTGATGGTTTCCTGCCAAGCCAGGTCGTTATTACCCAAGCCATTGATGATGACACCGGTACCGAATACGTTAGTCATCAGACTATTGAACATATAGGTGGTGTAAGCCTGATAAGCCGAGAAGTTCTGGTTACCTGGGTTACCCACAGAGGCACGCAGCTTCAGCATCTGGAAGATATCATTCTCCTGCATCCACTTCTCATTGTGGATATTCCAACCCAGACCCACAGACCAGGTGGTGCGGAAACGGTTGTCGGTGCCAAACATAGAGGCGCCGTCGTTACGCAGGTTGAAATCCAGCAGATAGCGGTTGTCGTAAGCATATCCGCCATTCAGATAGAAACTGGATGCATGCTTGATGTTCTCACGGTAACTTGGCTTGCCACCAGTAGGGTAGTTGTTGGCAAAGGATGGAGCGTCAAACTGGTCGTCCGTAAAACCTGTAGCCGAATAGCCATTAGTCTTGCTGCTGGTATTGCTGAAGTTGAATCCCAAAACGGCGTTAATCTGATGCTTTTCGGCTATCAGTTTACCATAAGTTGCAGAAAGGTCTCCTTCGTAATAGAGATATTTCTGCAGGCTGTGCTTGAACAGTCCCTTCTGGGTTGCTTCCTTATCATCGAAGTCGGTATGTTCTGGTGAGAGGCGCTGGTCCTGGGTATCATCATACTTGGTAATACCAAACTTGCCACGCACACGGAGGTCATCTGTGGCAAACCACTCGGCGATGAAATTGTTGGTAAAGCCGAAGCGTTGTCCCTTGTCATAATTGTTGAGATGGGCATTCCAGAGAGGGTTTGATACAGGATAGTCGTTCAATCCATCTTCCGGATAATAGAGATATTTGTTGATCTTGCCATTTTCCCCATATTTCTTGTAGTAAGGGTTAGCCTGGGCATATTCAGCGAAACTTACCGTAGGATTGTTGGTCTCCAGATAGTCGATGGAGAGTTTGTTGCTAAACTGGAACTTGCCTGTACGGTAGATCAGGTCGAGGTTACCGCCCAAAGTCTGTCGGTCGGAACCCTTCATCACACCGTTCACTTTTCCGTAGTTCAATCCAATGCCATATCTCACGTTACCTTCTCCACCCTCAGCATATACATTGTGCTTGTGGGTAAAACCGGTGCGCAGCGGCACACTGAGCCAATAGGTATTCACACCCTGCTCGATGTCGCGGAGACGGGAATTGTAGAGATTATCCAGTTTAATCTGGTTGAAAGGATCGTTGGTATTGTCCTTATATACACCAGCTAATTTCTCAAACTCCAATTTCTCACGAGCGTTCATCAGGTTGTAATCAGAGAGGTCGGCAAAGTCCATGCTATAGTCTCCCTTGTAGGAAATCTGCAGTTTACCCTTAACAGGCGCCTTGGTCTCGATGACTACCACGCCATTTGCAGCCTTGGAACCATAGATGGCAGTAGATGCAGCGTCCTTGAGCAGAGTAACTGAGGCTACTCTGTTCATATTGAGGTTCATCACGGTTTCCAGAGTTGTCTCGAAACCATCGAGGATAAAGAGAGGCTGATTAGGGTCAGAACCATATTCCTCTTTCAGACCAGCTACACTCGACTTACCACGGATTTCCACATCTGGCATCTTGTTAGGGTTGGAACCGGAGAGGGCATTATCCATGATTTTGAAAGAAGGGTCAAGGGTCTTCAAGCTCTGGAGCACGTTCTGTGCACCCACGCCCTTGAGTTCATCGCCCTTGAAAGTAGCAGAAGAACCGGTGAAACTCTCCTTCTTACGGCGATAGACACCAGTGACCACCACGTCTTTGATATTCTGAGCTTCCGACTTCAACATGATTTTGGCAAAGTCGGCTTGATTGTTACCCGTATATCGAATGACTGTTTTCTTATAACCGATAAAAGACAGTACGATGTTGCATTCCTTGTTGACTGGCAAGGAGAAATGTCCATCGATATCCGTTGTTACAGCGTTTGTAGTACCTTCGATTGCCACAGTAACACCAATCATCGGTTCATGGTCACCGCCATCAAACACCTTACCCTCAACAAATCCTTGCTTCACAGCGATCTCTGTTTGTGGAGTTGTTTCTCCATTTACATTCTGTGCGGATGCAGACTGAAAGAATGGAGGGGTAAGACAACAACTCAGCAAAATCCAGCGGCAAGCGCATGGAGTTAAATTGTTTATTTGCATAAAGTTACAATCTAAATTGAGTATTCTCGTATTAATATTATACCTGTTGGCGGAATTAAAAAACCGCCTGAAAATTAGTATATTTTTATGGAGAAAAAAGTTGTGCATCTCGTTGATTTTTAGTAACTTTGTAGTGTCCAATTATAAAGTTATATATTTCACGCTATGCACAACTTGTATGCAAATTTCGTAAAAATTCTTGAGATATGCAAGGATTTCTCCAAAAATTTAGTTAATGAGCTAGGAAATATTCCTCGCCCAGGAGTCGTACCACGTTTTTCAGACCTCGAAGTTGTTGCTTTGAGCTTGACAGCCGAGCATCTTAGTATCGACAGTGAAAACAACTTGTTCGATAGGCTGAAGGAGTATAAGGCAGATATGCCAAATCTGATTTCTCGACGCCAGTTCAATGACAGGCGAAAGTTCACTGCGGAACTATGTGAGAAGATTCGTAAGCGCATAGCGTCAAAGATGGATGGTGCAGAAGAATATTTCTGCATAGATTCCAAACCAATAGAGGTGTGTCGCTTGTCCAGAGGCTTGCGTTGCAAGATGAAAGGAACAGACGTAACAAACTCTCCTGCATTTGGCTATTGCGCTACTCAGAAGATATACTACTTTGGGTATAAACTCCACGCTGTCTGTGGGTTAAGTGGAGTTATCCACTCGTATGACCTGAGTCCAGCTAATGTTCATGACATTCATTTTCTTAAAGATGTAAAGTTTCAATTCCATGACTGTTGCATCCTTGGCGATCGAGCTTACCTCAGTGCGGAACTACAGCAAGACTTGTTTTCTTCTGTAGGCATCAAGTTGGAAGTTCCATATCGCTTGAACATGAAGAATTGGCGACCAACATTTAAGCCTTATGCTAAGGCGAGGAAGAGAATCGAGACAAATTTCTCTCAACTTTGTGATCACTTCATGCTCTTCCGAAACTATGCTAAGCAAACAATAGGACTGTTTACCCGAATCATCGGGAAAATCAGCGCATTTACAGTCTTGCAATATATTAATTATGTAAACAACAGACCGGTTGGCAGGGTTAAGTATGCGCTAAATTAATTCCGCCAACGGGTAATTTTAGATATAAGGAGGATAAAGACAATGATTAAGCTTGGAATGACAGATAATCTTATAGTAACTGATTCACAAACTGTGAAAGATATAAGTGCCTCAATGTATGCAATTGTGTCAGTATCTGGCTCTATGGAATCAATAGAGCATGTAGCAGAAATATTCAAAGAAAAGCTATCCGATAAATGTATGTCTTTAACTTCTTTTAAAGAATGGATTGGAGATATAGATAATCAGATCAAATTGCTTGATATGTTGACTTCGCTATATCTGGATTCTAGGCGCTGTTCTTTTCATTGTTATCTTTCTGATCATACATATTCTAAATTTCTTTTTGTTATAAAGTCTTTATTTCCAGAATTAAATCTTAGAGCACCGAAGTTACAAAGAGAAATCGAATCTTTATATGTTTCTTTTGATAAGGCTTTATTGCTATTGGAACGTTCTGATATTAACAAGGAGGTTATTGATAAGATATATTCATTTATTAGGCAAGAGGCACAACAAAAAAGATATGAGGGCTTATGTGAAGAATTGAATAAGAAACAAATCGATACAGTAAAGTTAATACAAAATTTGACAATGTTATCAATGGCTGATTTGGCGTTGTTTGATTATGCAAATTATTCACATATCCTTTTAAAAATATTGTCTGATTTTAAGGATGAAAAAAATGTATGGGCTTTTGAACATAGTTTTATTGGCTTGAATTTTTATAAAAATATGTCCTTGCAGACAAAAAATGTAGACAAGGATGAGTTTGAACTGAAAAGAATAGATTGTTCAGATTCAAATGTTGTTGATATATTTATAAGAAACTTACTGGTTGTTTTCCATTATTTTTGGAATCGACTTCATGCAGTTGACTCTGTAAACAGTTTACAGGTATTTCCATTTCACTTTTAGGAGGTATTATCATTGTTTGAGC
>OQVT01000637.1_pt1 | contig 20360 bp, 24 predicted proteins | sample 1691561 | NCBI WGS metagenome assembly OQVT01 (sample SAMN03418260, study PRJEB22391) | human gut metagenome | biome: human-gut; feature: organic feature; material: feces | host: Homo sapiens | place: Tanzania | collected 2013-01 | reverse complement strand
GATGGCGGCGAATAGGGGCGGCGGAGACGCCGCGCCTGCCCGCTGTCCTCGTCGGACGCGGGGGCAGGCGCGGGTTCGGGAGCCGGGGCGGGAGGCGCTTTCTCCTCGTCCTCGTCTCCGAGGCCCAGACCGCGCAGCAGCTCCTTGGCAAGCGATACGCTCATCACGTTCATGAACTCACTCTCAAGGGCGTTTTCGATCTTGAGAGAGAACCGCACGACCACAACCTGATCCGCGCCCTGGGGCAGATGGTCCTTCTTGAACTCGTCAAGATTCTCCAACTCAAAGGGCGTCGGTGTGGAAATATTGACCGGGTAGCCCAGGAAGTCCGACAGGGCGGTCGCCGCCGCGCCCATCATCTGATTCATGACCTCGCACACGGCACTGATGGTCAGCTCGTTGAGCTCGAACTCCTCGTCCGGCGTCTCGCTGCCCATGAGGATGTCCACGATGACCTTGATGTCGCTCTTACGCAGCAGCATGATGTTGCTGCCCTCAAGACCCTCGACATACTTGATCTCCACACCCATAGCAGGCTCCAGCTTGCCGATGGTGAAATCCTTGACATCTACGACAGAGACCTTCGGTGTGGTGATGTCCACACGATGATCCAGCATATTTGAAACGGCCGTTGCCGAGGAGCCAAGGCTGATGTTCATCATTTCCCCAATGGCGTCTATTTCCATTGGGTTAAACATTTCTTTATCCATTCGCCTGTTCACTCCTTTGTTCGGCCTGATAGCACACATTGTCTATTTTTACGGCCATATTTTTCTTATGTGTTCCGACCTTCCCGGTAAACCAGTGGTAACCGCCGATGTCGAGGTAGACCGATGAATCCTTCGGGCAGCCGAGGTCGATCACATCTCCGACATTGAGGTGATATACGTCGCTGAGGGACAGCCTCGTCTCCCCAAGGATCGAAACGATCTCCAGACTGGAATCACGGAGCTTGTCGAAGATCTCCTCCGACTTATCCTCCGCGGTCAGCTTGCGGACCGGGTTCTCCCGGCTGATCTCTGCGAAGATGTTGGTCAGCACCTCACCGGGCAGACAGATGCTCATGCGGCCCGTGATGTTGGTGAACTGCATCTTCATATCCACGATAATAACGGTCTCGTCCAGGCCAATGATCTGGCTGAGGGTGGGGTTGACGTCAGTTTTACTGTACGTAAACTCAATGGGGATGTAGTTCTCCCAGCTTCCTCCCATCACGGAGACCATATCGCTGACAATGTCCTCATAAAGCTGAAGCTCAATGTCCGTGTAGGTGTAGTCCGCCGGGAGGGAGGCGTCCGCCTCGCCCTCGCCGCCCATCAGCCGGTCCATCATGCTTAGTGCCGTGGGCGTGGAGAGGTAAAGCAGCAACGGAACATCCTGTTCCTTGCCCTTCACCGTCACCTTCACCAGCGCCAGCACGTCGCCCTCTGTCAGGGCGTTGGAAAACTCATAGTACCGCTGTTCCTCGATGCTCTCCACGGTAATTTCGCAGTTGGCGCGCAGCCGCGCGTTGAGGCGCGAGTTGATGATGCGCGAATACGTGTCGAAAATGCCGTTGAGCATTTTGATGCGGTCCTTGGTGAACTTTCTCGGACTGCTGAAGTCGTATTTTCGATATTTCTTTTCCTGCTCCACCGCAGGCTCGTTCAGATCCTTTTCTCCGCTTTGCACCGCGTGGAGCAAGGCGTCGATCTGACTTTGTGATAATACTTCTGCCATGCAAATTTCCTCATACTCTGCCGGAAGGAGCTACCCATTCTCCCGCCGGCATCATGAAATAAAAATGTACGGTATGCTCAGGTCTCAAACTGCTGGAGGCCGCCCTTGAGCTCGTCCTCGATGTTCCGCCCGCTGACGATCATCTCCACGCGGCGGTTTTTCGCCCGTCCCTCGCTCGTGCTGTTGTCCGCAATGGGCCGCCACTGGCCAATGCCCTCGCTCACGAGCCGCGCGGGGTCAAGGGTGGAGTGCTCCTGCACATAAATAACAACGTTGGTTGCCCGCTGGCTGGCGAGGGTGCGATCCTTTTTCGGGTTGTTGACCGCGTTGGGACTGGCCTGAGCCGTGTGGCCCAGCACCCGCACCTCGTCGATGGCATCGGACGCCGCGCTGAGCATTTCGCTCACCGAATCCAGCACTGGGAGGCTCTCCTCGCGCAACACGGGGCTGTCTCCGTCGAAAAATACGGACTGGTTGAAGGCGATGAACACCTTGCCGTCGCCGCGGGTAACGGAGATCTCACCCTGCGTCCCCTGCTGCGAGGAGACATATTCCTTCAGATTCTCATAAAGGTCGTCGATCTGCGCGTCCACCTGCGCCTGATCCATCTCCGGCATGCCCTCGCCCTGCTCGGGGTCAGCGCTGGGACCGTCTCCGCCCGGCGTTGCCGTGGGCGTTTCCACCGCGTTGGGATTGAAGCTCAGCACGATGGCCTTATATTTTTCCTCACTGATGGTGGACATGGAATAGAGCAGCACGAAAAAGCAAAGCAGGAGCGTCACCATGTCGCCATAGGTGTCCATCCAGTTTGCGCCGCCACCGCCCTTTGACTTTTTTTTCAAGCTACTTCCTCCATTCCCCGAGGCACGCCTCGGGTATGTGTTATTCCTCTTCGCCGCCCTTGTCGGCGCCCTTGCCCTTGCCCTTGCCGGAGCCTTCCCGCTGCTTCTGCGCCATATAGGTCAGCAGACGTTCCCGCAGGAACTTGGGGTTCTCGCCCGCCTGAATGGACATGATGCCCTCCACAATGATCATCTTGCAGAGAACCTCCTCCTCGTCGCGGTTGCGCAGCAGCGTTGCGATGGGGCCGAATACCATGTGCGCGAGGATACAGCCGTACAGGGTGGTGATCAGCGCCGTGCCCATGTCCGAGCCGATGTTGGAGGCACCGTCGCCGTCCAGACTCATGCCCTTGAGCATATTGATGAGGCCCACGAGCGTACCGACCATACCGAAGGCCGGCGCCACAGAGGAGGCTTTATCGTACATGGCCGCCGCGTCCTCGTGGCGGGCGGACATACACTCGATGTCGTTTTCCAGAATGCTCCGCACCTTGTCCTGATCGTAGGCGTCCACGATGAGCATGATGGCCTGCTTGAAGAAGGGGTCCTCTTGACTGTTGGCCTTCTCCTCCAGCGCCAGCAGACCGTTCTTACGGGCGATCTGGGCGAGATCGACCAGCTGGTCGATGTACTTGCCGGGGTCGTAGAGCTTGTTGTTCAGGATGATCTTAAAGTGCTTGGGCATCGCCTTGAGCATCTTCCCCGGGAAGCTGGCCACGACGATGAAGATCGTGCACCCGATGGTGATGAGGATACTGGCTGGGTCAAAGAAGTTTGTGATATTGTCGAAATTGATGGTGATTGGCGGCTGGGCACCCAGCTTGACGCTGGTGACCATACCGAAGATACAGACCACAACGGCGCCAACCAGGCCGATAATATAATTTAGGTTCATATTCTCTCGCTCCCCTTGGCCGGAGCACTCTTCCCTCCTGTTGTTTTTTTCTGTTTATCTGTTCAACGCTTGTCCGTCACCGTGATCTCACGGTGAATGTCCTGGACCTTGGCGTTGTAATTCGCAATTTTATCAATGATCTCCTCCACGCTCTCGCGCACAAGGAAGAAATCGTGGTTCATCATGGTGATCTTCACCTCGGGAATGCTCTCGATGCACTCGATCTGCGTGTGGTTCAGCAGAAATTTCTCTCGATTTCTTTTCGTTAAAAGGATCATGGCATTCTCGCTTTCCCGCTGGGCGGCGGGACGGCTCAGCGTCCCGTCGCCCGCGTATCGTTATAAATTAGGTTCGTTGCTTACCGCTTCATGTTCACCAGCTCTTCGAGCATGGAGTCCGTCACGGTGATGATGCGGGTGTTGGCCTGATAGCCGCGCTGGGTGGTGATCATTTCGGAGATCTCGGTGGCGAGATCCACGTTGGAGCCCTCCAGACCGCCGGTGTAGAGGGTGGTGGAGCCGGCGGAGCCGATGGCGGCCTTTGCGTTGGGGGTAAAGTCCGCCTTATCCCCCTTGTCCAGATTGCCGTTGACATGGGTGATGCCCAGATCCTCGGCCACGCCGCCCAGCATGGTGATCTTCAGATCGCCGGCACCGTCGCTGCAAGAGTAATAGGACTCGCCCTCGTGGGTCACGCCGTCGGGGTTGGTGGGATTGCCCACGGCCAGATAGCCGATGGTGACAACGCTGTCCGTATCCTTCACGGTGCCGGAAATACGGCCGCTCTTGGTGTCGATGCTGATGCTGTCCAAAGAGGCGAAGGGCAGCTCCACCGGGTCACTGTCAAGGTCAGTGGGGTCCTTGAGGCCCGTGGCGTCCTTCAGCGCGATGTACTTGCCATCCTTATCCTTTTCCACCGCGTACTTGATCTCCTTGCCGTCCACCTTGGGCAGGCGGATGGGCACCAGCTGGTCGCTGACCTGCGGGTTGCCGTTCGCGTCCACGCCGGTGTTCATAAAGCCGTAGACGGGGTTGCCCTTGCCGTCCACCAGATAGCCGTCCGCGCCGAAGCGGAAGTCGCCCACCCGGGTGAGCTTCAAAGCCTTGAAGCTGGCGGGATCCGTGCCCGTGATGGTCGCGGCTGTGGTCTTGTTGCCCACCAGGAAGAAGCCGTCGCCATAGAGCATGCAGTCCATGGCGTTGCCGGGAGAATAGTTGCCCGTGGTCATGTTCAGATCGATGCTGGACACCTGGGAGCCATAGCCGATCTGAGAGGGGTTCTTACTGCCGGTGGTGGTGGTGCCGTTCGAGCCGCCGCTGTACATGGTGTACAGGGCGTCACGGAAAACCGTGCGCTGGGATTTATAGCCGTTTGTATTGACGTTGGCGATGTTGTTGCCCACCACATTCAGCTTGCTCATGTGGCTTTTCAGGCCCGCGATCGCCGCATACATTGCTCCGGTCATTTGTTTTGCTGATCTCCTTTCGGTTCTGACGCCGCGCCGCGCGCTATCAATCGGACAACGCGCGACAGCCTCCGTAAACCGGTCCTGCTGTCTGTTATATTATTACAGGAACACGGCGCCGTCAATATTTGTGAATACGCTTTCTTTCATTTCTTCCTGTGTAATGGCGGTGATGACCTTGGCGTTGGGCACATTGATGATAAACGCCTTTTCCGCGTCCATGGCCAAAATGTTGGTCGCGCCCTTGGCCTGTGCCCGGATCATACTGCCCTTGAGCTGGTCGATCAGGTTGGGGGTGATCTCAATGCCCCGCTGCTCAGCCCGCGAGATCGCGTGCTTGGAGAATGCGACTTCCCTCGTCTGCTCGCTCCGTTGCAGCTCCTGTTGCAGCGCCGCGTGGAAATCGCCGCCCTGCCGCGTTTGCTGCCCGGACCGTACCGGCTCCTGTGGGGCGATCACGCCGCCATATATCCGGTTGACCATAGGTTCCTTCCTTTCTTACAGTTCCGGTTCCTCCGGCTTGGTCTCCTCCGTTTTGGGTTCCTCCGGCTTGTCCACCTTCGGCGGCGTCTCGCCCGGTTTGGTCTCCTCCGGCTTTTCCACCTTGGGAGGCAGGGTGCCTACCGCCAGAATTTCGCTGAGGGGGTAGTACTTGTCACCCACGAACACCACCTGACTGCCGTTGTAGGTGCCGGTGCCGGTAACGGTGCCGACGACCTCCTGGAGCTTGCCCTCGCTGTCGTACTGGCCTACCGTGACCTGCTTGCCCACGAGAGACGCGGCGTAGCTCATAACGGAGGCATCCGTCATGTTCACCAGCGCCTGCACCATCTGCATCTGCACCATCTGGTTGAGCATATCTGAGGTGTCCGCCGTCTGGTCGATGCTCTGGTTGGTCAGCTCCGCTACCATCAGCTTGAGGAAGTCGGTCATATCCAGCCCCATGCTGTCGCTTTTCGACTTCACTTTCAGATCCGCGGGAAGCTGATTTCCGGAGCCGATGGAGCCGATGCTGGAAATATCGCCCATATAGCTGCCCATTGTTTCACTTCCTTTCTCTTACGAGACTTCTTCCGCCGGGATCAGTCCCAGCCGAAGCTGATGCAGGAAATCCTGTCCGCTGTGGCGGCTGCTCTGCCGCTGTTCCTGCTGGTGATGCTGCTGTCCGCCGTTCTGACGGCCATCGTCAAAGCTCTGACGGGGGGCCTCCTGCTCACGGGGCAGTTCGACCTTGACCTCCTGCTGGGTCTCACGGCCAAGAAGTGTCTGCAAGCTGGCCATGTCCTTTTCCAGAAGGTTCTGGGTGCGGGTGCTTTCGGCGTGAAGAATCACGTGCAGCGCGCCCTCGTCGCTCCAGCGCATCTCTACCCGGATGCGGCCCAACTCGGCGGGCTGTAATTGCAGCTCCAGCCGGTTCTCGCCCCGGTCAATGGCCTGGGTCAGCGTGTCGCCAAGATCCTTGAGCTCCACCCCGTTCTCCACGGTCGGTTCTGCCTGGTACACCTCGCCTACCTTGACGGGTACGGCCTTGATGTCCCGGAATACCGGCTGGGGTTCCACGTCGGCCTGCTCAGCGCGGCTCTCCGCGTGAAGTTCCTCCATCGGCAGTTCGCTGCCACGGCTCTCGCCGCTGTCGGCCTTGCCTGCTTCGGTCTGGGGCGCGGTCTGTGCCGTTTCCACGGCCTGAAGCTGCGGGGCCTTCTCCTGTGCCGCTGCCGGGGCCTCCGTTTCCGCGTCAAGGGCCGGGGCCACGCTCTGCTGGGGTGCCTGCTCCGTCTGAATGGGCACAAGCTCCATCGCCGCGCCGCTCTCCTGAACTTCCGGCTGGACATCCTGCAGGATCACGACGGGATTCTGGGCCAGCGCCATTGCCGCCAGCAGCATCTGCTGCTCCAGTCCGTCCATATTGACGGTTGGCTCGGTCTCTGCCGTGTCGGCGGCCTTCACCGTATCCTGCGCAGTTCCGGCGGTTTTGTCCGCCGTCTGGCGGTCACGCAGCATGGCGCCGAAGTCCTTGGCGTTTTCGTCCTTCCCGGTTCGATTCCCGGATTCGGTTCGCTGGGACTTCCCCGCCGTGACCATCTGCATCATGCTAAGCACCGCCTGATTCATCTGTTCCATGTTCGTTTCCCTCCTTTCTATTTGAGAATGTATATTCCAAAACGGCGGTCACCCGCCGGATCGGACTCGTTTTTATCACGCCTGCTGCCGCGCCCGAACGGCGCTGATGAATTCCTCCACCGCAAGCTCCTCGCTTTTGGAGAACGCCTTGTTGTACTCGCCCAGCTTTTTCTCCTTCAGCTTTTCAAGGGAGGCCGTTTCCTTTCGGGCCTCCACCACTGCCTGACGCTTTTCCTCCGCCTGTTCTTGAAGCTGCTTGAGCTGCTTTTCGCCTTCCTCGATCTCCCGCTCGAAGGCCCGCAGGCGGCCCTGATAGGCCAGCGCCTCAAGGATGGCAAGGCCCGCCCCGCAGGCCGCCGTGTACTCCGCGCCGCAGTCCCGGTACGCCTGCCGGAGCGCCTCAAGGGTCTCCTCCTGCTCCCGCACACGGGACAGTGCCGCGCTGTATTCACTTTGCAGGGAATCCTCGATCTGCTGCTTGTAGGCCAGCACGGTATTCAGGGAAAATCGGAATTTCTGCATAGCTTTCCTTCCTATTCAGTCTCTCAGGCAAGGATGGCGCGCATCTGCTCGATGCACTGGTCATAGGTGAACGACTCGTCCACCTCCTGGGTCAGAAAGCCGTTGACCGCGTCAATTTTAGAAAGGGCGAAGTCCAGCTTTCGGTTGCTGCCCGGCTTGTAAGCGCCGATGGCGATCAAGTCCGCGTTCTTTTCATAAACGCTCAGAATATCCCGGATACGGGAGGCCAGCTGCCGGTGCTCAGGTGAAACGATTTCGTTCATCAGACGGGAAATGCTGGCGCTCACGTCGATGGCGGGGTAATGGTTGCTGTTGGCCAACGCGCGGGAAAGGACGATGTGGCCGTCCAAAATGCCGCGCACGGTGTCGGCGATGGGCTCGTTGGTATCGTCGCCCTCCACCAGCACGGTATAGACGCCGGTGATGGAACCCCGCTCGAAGTTGCCGCTGCGCTCAAGGAGCTTGGGCAGCTCCGCGTAAATCGAGGGCGTGTAGCCTCGCGCCACCGGCGGCTCTCCCACCGCCAGGCCGATCTCACGCTGGGCCATGGCGAAACGGGTCAGGGAGTCCATCATCAGCAACACGTGGTAGCCCTGATCCCGAAAGTATTCCGCGATGCCGGTGGCCACGCCGGGGCACTTCATCCGCAGCATGGCGGGCTGGTCTGAGGTGGCCACCACCAGAACGGAGCGGCGCATACCCTCCTCGCCCAGATCCTTCTGCACGAATTCCAGCACCTCTCGGCCTCGCTCGCCCACCAGCGCGATGACGTTGATGTCCGCCTGCACGTTCTTGGCGATCATGCCCATAAGGGTGCTCTTGCCCACGCCGGAGCCGGCGAAGATGCCGATACGCTGGCCCTTGCCGATGGTCAGCATCCCGTCGATGGCCTTCACGCCGAAGTCCATCCGCTCCCGGATGGGGGGGCGGTCGAGGGGGTTGATCTGCTTGCCGCTGACGCAGAAAAGCTCTCCGTCGGAAAAGTCCCCCCGGCCGTCGATGGGCTGGCCCAGAGCGTTGATGATCCGCCCCCGCAGGAACTCGCCCATTTTCAGCGTCAGCTGGCGGCCGGTGTTGCGCACGAAGTTACCGGCGGAAATGCCGCTCATGTCGGCGTAGGGCATCAGCAGGATGCGGTCATTCTTAAAGCCCACCACCTCGGCGTTGATCTGCTTGCCGGTCTCGCCGTTGTAAATGCGGCAGATGTCGCCCACGGCGGCGTGGCCGCCGGAGGCCTCGATGGACATACCCACGATGTTTTCGATCTTGCCGGTGAGGCTGTAAGTCTGCGCGTTATAAACCTGTCGAATCATATTGCGGAACATGACCCGGCCCGCCTCCTCTGATTTCAAACTCCTGCCGCGGCGCGTCCGCCGGAACGTCGGCGACTATGCCGCGAATATTGCTCAGCTGGGTAGACGCGCTGGCGTCAATGATCTCGTCGGGCATTTCGATGATACAGGTCCCCGACTCGTCGTCCGCCACCGGCACGATCCGCACCTGATCGGAGAGGGATGCCAGCGCCGCCGCCAGGGGCGGCGAGATGGGCTGGAGCCGCTTGGCGTCACATTCCGCCAGATAGATGCGCACCCATTCCCGGCGCTTGCGCTTGTCGATGGCCGTGTGGATCATCTTTCCAATGACCTCGGAGCTGCTTTTCAGACTGACGCTGACCACTTTTTCCGCCACCGCGATGGCAAGATCCCGCATCTCGTCCACATTTCGCTCCATCTGCTGATCCAGCGCGTTGTTGGCCCGCTCCAAAAACCGGCTGACCTCGGCGGACAGGGCGTCGCAGCTCTCCTGATAGCGCTGGCGGCCCTCCTCCTCGGCCTTGGCGGCGCCGTCCTTCTCTCCTTCGGAGAAGCCGGCGTCGTAGCCCTCCTTGCGGGCCTGCTCCCGCAGCTCCGCAAGTTGCTGCTCCGCCCCCCGCTCCGCCTGCTTCCGGATCTCCTCCACCTGACGCTTGGCGTCCCGCAGGAGCCGGTCGGCCTGGACCTGGGCATAACGGAGGGTATCTGTGTTTTCAGATGGCTCCTCCGTCAGCACCGGTTCCTCCTCAGGCAGAGGTTCCGCGGTCTCAACGTCTTCAACGGGTTCGGGAGCGGACGCCTGCGGCTCGTCGGACAAAAGCTCCTCCGCCTCGGCGAATTGATACGGCTCCGCCTTCGGGTGGGCAATGTATTTCCATAGGTTAGGCAATGATATCGTCCTTTCCGCCCTTCATGATGACAATAACACCCTTTTCCTCCAGGTCGCGGATAATATCCACGATCCTCTGCTGCGCCTCCTCCACGTCGCGCATACGGACGTTGGTGGTGATCTCCAGATCGTCCTTGATATTCTGCGCCATACGGGTAGACATATTGCTGAACAGCTTGTTTGCCACATCGGAGTTGGCGGACTTGAGGGAGAGCACCACATCTCTCGGGTCGCAATCCCGCAGGAAGCGCTGCACGGAGCGGTCGTCCATGGTGATGATGTCCTCGAAGACGAACATCCGCTTGCGGATCTCGTCCGCCAACACCTGATCGTGCTCGGAGAGGCCATCGAAGATGTTCTTCTCGCTGGCGCGGTCGATGTTGTTCATGATGGCTGCCACATAGTCGATGCCGCCCACCTTGACGTTGGCGCTGGTGATGATGCTGGAGAACTTCTTGCTCATCTCCGCCTCAACGATCTTGATAGCCGTGGGCGAGACGCTTTCGATCTTGGCGATGTTCTCCACCACCTGGATCTGCTTGCTCTCTTCAAGCTGGGCCACCACGCCGGCGGCCTTTTCCGCCTCCACATAGGAGAGCACCAGCGCGATGGTCTGGGGACGCTCGTTTTGCAGCGCGGAATAGAGAGATTTGACATCGGCCTTGTTCATGAAGGCAAATTCACGGTTTTTGAGCGTCCTGGTCACCTTGTTCAAAAGGTCGTCGGCCGCCTGCTCACCGTAGGCCTTTTCCAAAACAGAGCGTGCATACTCCAGCCCGCCCTCCGTGACGGCCTTATTGGTCATGCACATTTGAGCAAACTCGGTGAGTACGCTCTCGGTCTGCTCGGAGTTAAGGTAGCCGAGCCGCGCGACCTCAAGCGTGAGCTGCTCCACGTCCTCCGGGTCCATGTACTTATAGAGGTTGGACGCCTTTTCCGCGCCCAGCGCGATGACCACCGCCGCCGCCTTCTGCGGGCCGGTCAGCTCCGGCAGGGGTTTCTTTGCCGTATTCTGCGCCGCCTGCGCGGGTGCCGCTGCCTCACTCATTGTCATCGCCCCCTCTCATCCAACCACGAATCAGCTGCGCGGCAAGCTCGGGATTGTCGCTTGCAAACTGCCGCACCTCCTTACGCAGCTCCATACTCTTTTCGGTCTGGAGGGCCATCACATCGGCGCCCGCAGCCGGTGCCGCTGCCTGCGGGAAACCGGCAGCGGCAAGCAGCTCATCGAGCTCCCTGTCCTTCTCGGCCTTCTTTTTCCGCTTCTTGCGGATCCGCAGGATCACGATCAGCAGGATCAGGAACAGCAGCAGTCCGCCTGCCGCCGCGTAGATCATCCACATGGGCACCGGGATACCGGCATTCGGCAGGATGACCTCCGGCGAGTAGAACTTCATGGTAACAACGGAGATCTTGTCGGCAAGATTTTCCTTTCCGGTGGCGGGGTCCACGGTGCCGACAATGCCGGCGGCCCGCGCCACATGGGTGCGGATGGTGTCCGCGTCCATGCCGCCGGCAGCATCCTCGTTAACGCTGACGGCCACCGTGCAGTCCTTCAGATAGCCCGCCGTGTAGATGACGGAGGTCTCCGTCCACGGGTTATCGTAGTCAGTCTGACCGCTGCCGCTGACCTCTACCTCCGTACCGTCGGTATCGGTCTTTTTCTCCACATATTCCGGCAGGTCGCTGTTGGTGGTGGTGCCCACCACGCCGCCAACGCCGTCCTCATTGGGACGACCCACATAATACTCGTAAATTCGAGAGCCGATGATGCCCTTGCCGTCGGTGCTGCCGTCCTGTGCCCAGTCCGGGAGCTGCACGTCCCGGGAGTTCACCGTGCGCTGGCTGACCTCCACCTGACAGTTCACACTCACCCGGACATTGTCCTCGCCGAAAAACGGCGTGAGCGCCTGCAAGACGTCAGTACGGATCTTATTCTGGTACGCCTCCTCCATCTGCAGCTTGAGGGCGGAGGAATCGCTGTTGGAATTCTCGTCGGTGGCGGTGTAGGTGTTGCCCATCGTGTCCGTGATGATCACGGAGCCGATCTTCAGCCCCTGCACGGCGTGGGAGACCAGATTTCGGATGGCCTCGGCCTGCTGGTTCGACAGCTTCGCCGCACCGTTCATGGTCACCTGCACCGCGGCCGTGGCGTCCACCACGTTGCCGCTGTCCAGCACATAGCCACGGTCCTCGCCCTGGGTGATGAACACCTTGGCGTCCTTCACATTGTCGAAATTGCGAATGACGTTGCTGATGCTCTCCTGTAAAAACAGGAGATAGGCGTTGTTGCGCTCCGACTCCGTGGAGAGAGAGCCAACATGGTCATAATAGGTGGAATAGGCATAGCCGGACTGGGGGTAGCCCTCCATCACCAGCCGCGCCTTCAGCGCGCCCTCCTTCCCCTTGGGGACCAGAATGGTATCGTTATTCTCGACCTTATAATCCGTGACGCCCTGTCCCTCCAGGAAGGACAGAATGGACGATGCCTCGCTGGGGCTTACGCCCGTAAACAACACGCTGTAGGGCTTATTGTTCAGTGCGAAGGTCAGCGCGGCGGCCAGCACGACCACAACGACGCCGATGATGATGTACGCTTTTTTCGACACCTTTTTCAGGCGCGTCTTGACCGCTTCCCAAAGCTTCTTTATCTTCTCGCTCAACCGGGGTTGCCTCCTCCATCAATGCTCACGACGGACGCGGTGAAATTCGCCGCGTCCGCTGTATCCCGTTACAGGCTGATCCTCGTCAGCTCGGAATAGGCGTCCAGCGCCTTATTGCGCAGCTGTACCAGCAGGCTCACCGCGATCTCGTTCTTGGTCGAGGCGATGGTCAGCGCGGCGGGATTGTCCAGCTGACCGGTGGCAAGAAGATACTGCGCCTGTGTTTTTTCCGCGTCCGTCTGGCGGACATTTTCAATGGCGGAACGAAAGATGTCGCCGAAAGCGCCCTGCTCTCCCGAAGCGTTGACTTTTTCCGCGCTCCGCGCCTCAGGGACAATACTCGCGATCTGTTCAATAGGCGTGATCATACGCTAATTCCTCCTGTTCCGGCGTCAGCCGCCGATCTCAAGGCCCTTGGCGATCACGCTTTTCAGCGTGTTGAACGCCGTGACGTTGGCCGAATACGCCTGGGTCGCCGCCATGGCGTCCGTGATCTCCTTGACCGTGTCCACATTGGGCATTTCCACATAGCCCTCCTCGTTGGCGTCAGGGTGTGTCGGATCATATACCAGCTTCAGGGGAGAGGGATCGTCCACGATCTGCGTCACCCGAACGCCGCCGGCGTTGGCGCCGTTGTCCCGGTTCGCCACCGCCTTGCCCGCCGCCTTCGCCATGGCGCTGCGGAAGCTCTCCCGGCCGGACTGGGCCTCAAACACCACCATCTTGCGGCGGTAGGCCCCGCCGTCGTTCTCCGTTCGGGTGGTGGTAGAATTGGTAATATTCTCGGACACCACGTCCAGCCGAAGCTGCTGGGCGGTCAGTCCGGAGCCGATGATATTGATTGAGCTTAAAAAGGCCATTGTGTCTCTCTCCTTTTATTCTCCGTTACGCGCCGGTTAACCCTGGATCGCGGCTTTGAGCACCGTCAGGTCGCTGTTGATGGATTTCATCACATATTGTAACTGATAGGCGTTGCGGATCATTTCCACGCTCTGCTCGGTCACGTTCACGCCGTTGTCATCCATGCGGGTAGACACCGGCTTCTCCTTCACGGTAAATTCCGCGGATCGGATGGCCGCGCGGGTCTCCTTCCGGGGACGGTCCTTTTCCTGCGCCCGCTGAAGCTTTTCCCGCAGGGTCTCCTCAAAGGTGACCACCTTGGGCTTATAGTTGGGGGTCTCTGCGTTGCTGATATTGTCTAAAATGGCCGCCTGCTTGGCCCACAGGAAGTCCATGGACTTCTCCATCATCAGGAACGAGTTGCTTGACAAAAGTTCCATCCGTTTCCCCTCCATTTTTGGTGCTTTTGCCGACATTTTGTGGGAAATTTCTGCAGAAATCTCCATAGTTCGACGAAGTACCCTATATTATACAAGGTGATCATATAGATTTCAAGTAGGAAATTTCCTCAAATTTTGCGTTTCCAACCTCCCGTGCCTGAGAACATTGTCAAAAAGTTATCATTTTGAAAAAACGCCTTTCTCCAGCGTTTTACTCCTCCGTCGTGTTTCCCGAAAAAAAAGAAAGAGCCTTTTGGCTCTTTCTTTTAGGCATAGGTATCAATGAACTGCCCCTTCTGGACTACCGGCGGCGTAGCCGGCAGCATATTGAGCATCTCCTGAGCGGCAAGCTCTTGGGTATACATGACCTTTTTGGTCACCGCAATCGAATATTCCGCGGCAAGCCGCGCGGACTTCATATCCATCGCGGCACCGGCGATCGCTTCCATCATATCGGTCTCTCCTTTTCAGTCTCACCGTTTGGTTTCATAAAAAGCGCTCCGTGCTCCGTCATGCCGTCCAGCAGATCCAGCAGCGCCTTGGGATCGGACTCCTCCTCGGCGGAGTCCTGATTGGCCGCCGTGGCGGCTACCAGTTCGCTTCTCAGGACGGACACCTCCGGCGGGGCCGAGATGGCCAGCCGCACACGCTCGCCGTCCACCGACGTTATCGTGATGGAAATGTCCTCCCCGATGAGCAGCGATTCTCCGCGCTTACGTTGCAGGATCAGCATTCCTTCGCCCCCTCGCGCTTAAACTCTGAGAGCGGGTGGCGCATCCCGTAGCGGTCCGTTTCCAGAATGACCTGCCGGGCCTCATTGGTCCGGGGGTCCACCACCACAGGGCACTTGAGATTGACCGTGCTGGCGGAGACGGGGTTCTTCACCGCGCAGAGCACATAAAAGCACAGCGTTGTGATGTCCTCCGCACCGAACTGCTCCAGCTCCGCCGGGGTCAGCTCGGGGCTGTACTCTCCGTCCAGAGAGAAGGGGTCCAGCAGTACAAAGGCCAGCGGGCCGGTAGCGGTGCTTTGCAGGCAGAGCATCGTCCCGCCGCTCCCCTCGAAGGGAAGGAGCAGAAAGCTCCGCTCCTCCTCGAAGCCGAACAGCCCGTTGGGGAAGGTCAGCGCTTGGGACGGCTCATAGTCGATCTCACCGAAGTATTTGGTCTGAAGCTTCATATTGCTCCTTCTCTCAATCAGGCGTGTACATCCACCGGCTCATAATCCGGATCGGAGGACGGCGGAACATAGATCGGTCCACCGATGTATTTGATGATCACGTCGGGACGCTGCTTCACGGAGATCTCAATGTTGCCAGGGATGAACTCGAAGTTCCCCTTGGACTGCCTCCAGTCGAAATTCAGCTTATCCATTTCAAAGCGGATGTTCATCTCGCCGGGATCGCAGGAGATCTCCGGGCCGACGGTGGGCAGAAACTCGATGCCCACGTTGGTCTTCAGGTTCTTGTTCATCGCGTCCTGGGCGAACTGCGTCACCAGCTCCTCGCCCACCTGGGCCTTCAGCAGAAGCTGGCCCTGCTGGGCGTAGGTGGCCGTGGCCTGATAGGCCGCCTCCTGTCCCCGCTGGGCGTTTTGCCTGGTGGCCCGCATGGGTGAGGGTACGATGGAATTGCGGGCCTCAAAGGTGTCGATGTTCAAATGAATGGGTCTGCTCTTGATGCTCAGTCCGCCCTTGGCGCGGGAAATTTCCAGATCCGCCGTGGCTCGGGTATATTCCAGCCGAGCGTGAGAGACCTTCATTTCGATCTCGATCGGCACGCTCTGTATTTCAATCAGTGGCATCATGGCCGTCACGCATCTCCTTCCGATCGTCAAAATTTTTTATCCATCCCTCCGGCGTTCCGCCGGGAAAAGAAATCGAATTTAGAAAAATCAGGTGTTGATATAATCCATCAGGCTCTGAGAGAGGATGCTGTTGCCCACCTTGATGGACATGTTGTAGCAGTACTGCGCCCAGGAGAAGGAGGTGATAGCGTCCGCCAGGTCCACTTCCTCGATACCCAGGATCTGCTCCTGCAAGGTGTCGGTGTTGGCCTTGAGCTGATCCTGATTGCTCTTGATAAAGGCGGCCTGCGTGTCCATCTCCGTGTGCTTATCGGTCAGCTGCGAGGCGGCATCCTCGAATTTTTTGGCCAGACGGGAAAACTCCTCTTTATCCGCCGCGCTGGCCCAATCGCCGCTGTTTGTATCGCAGCTGCGGAGCAGCGTGCCGAGCCGGTCAGCGATGGAGACGATGTTCTTGGGGTCGCCGTCTGCATCCTTGCCGTAGCCGAGGAATGTGATGCCCTGAAGGCCCACATTGGCCACGCTGGAGCTGATGACATTGCCCTTCTCGTCCTCCTGCATGCCAAAGCCCAGGTCGGCGTTCTTGCGCTCACCCTTTGCCATGTACTCCAAGGCGTCCCATTCTTTTTTCTGCTTGTCGTAGTCCGCGATGTTGACCATCCCGTCCTTGGTCCTGTAGGAGACGGCTTTGGCGGGGTCTGTCGTCTCGGTCCCGGTGGCGTCAAACGTCTTGGGTGTCTTTCCATCGGCGCCCAGCTCGATCTCCGGCGGCTCCTTGGTGTCCACGGGGATGCCGCGGTAGCAGAGCTTGCGGTCATCGCCCTCGCCCTGCCATTCAAAGGGGACGTTCAGGCCGTCCGCCCCGGCAAAGACGAAGTTCTCGCCGTACCGGCAGTTCATGCTCTGGACGATGCCTGTGGCCAGGGTCCGCATGGACTGGCCCAGCGCCACCGCGCCGGAGCCGATGGTGTCGCTCTTGCCCTGTAAGATCATGGCGAAAGCGGAATCGCTGGCGCGGTTGTTCACGTCCTGCGTCACGGATTCCAGCGTGTTCCAAGCCACCTCGTACTTGTGCTTGACGGAATCGCCCACGTTGTACTGGCTGTCGGTCCGCTGGAGGGAGCGGCGGAGCTGGAAGGCCTTGGCCGCGGCGGCGGGATCCTCGGCGAAGGAGTTGAACTGCCGTTGGGTCTGCACGGTCTCCCGGGCCTTATTCATGGTGTAGCTTGAGCGCTGTAAATTGTAGCGATAGGTTTTCAGAGTGCCGTTTGTGGTTGAACGGATCATCGGAGCGTTCCTCCTTCTTTATCAAGCGCCCGTGCCGTTGATGAGCTTATCCAGCACCGAATCGATGGTGGTCATCAGGCGGCAGGCGGCACTATAAGATTTGGAATATTGCATGAGGTTCATGGCCTCGTCGTTGAAGTCCACGCTGGAAACGGAATCCCGGCTGGTGTCCAGCGAAACGGAGGATGCGTAGTAGGCGTCCAGCAGCGTGGAGGTTACCTTCATATCGTTGCCCAGCACCGAGCCGATGTTGGACCACATCTCCTGGAAAGAGCCGGTGAACATGGTGGTGTCCTTGCCTGCGGCGTCGCCTTGAACTGTTCCGGGCTTGTAGTCCTGCTTCTTTTCAAAGAGGTAGATCATGTGGTCGATGTTGCTGCTCTCCGTGGAGGGGATCTTGTCCATGGCACTGGGGAGCTGGAAGGAGCGCACGATCTGCGGCCCTTCGGCCCATTTCGCGGAGATGGAGATGTTGGCGGCGGTGATGTCCTTCGTATCGTTCCCATCGCCCCGGTTGCTGAACAGAGGCACGCCCATCGAGATGCCCTTGCCCTTGAGATATTCCTCCACAGAATTGGCGCCGCCCATCTGGTTCTTCACCCAATCAGGGAGCTTGTCCCATGTGTCATTCCGGTTGAGGGTATGGGTATTGGCACCGTCCGTGAACGTGAAAAGGCCGTCGCCGTCCCTTTTGATTTTGCCGTCGGCATCCATCGTGCCCTTGACATAATTGCCGTTTTCGTCGTAAACAAAGCCCTGATTGGCATCGTTCAGCGTCTGAGCAAACTGCCGCGCCAGCAGATCCAAAGACTTCTGGTAGTAGGGGATGCCCCGCTGACTGGCGGCGTTGGGGTCACTCTTGATGGCGGCATCCGTGGAGAACTCGCCGGATCTGGTCAGCAGCTCCCGCTGGGACTGGAGCGCACCGTAGAGGTCGTTGTCCTTCAGCGCCGTTTCCTTTGAGGGGGTGCGGACATATTCTGTGGAGTAATATTTGGTGCCGTCCTTGTGGTATACCGTTTCTGTGATGACGCCGGTAGCCGGATCCACCTTGGGCTTTGGCTCGCCTTTTTTGTAAACGTCTTCTTGAATCTCGGTCGGTTTCCCCTTCTCCGTGGTGTACATCAAGCCGCCCCGTGTATCGGTCAGGGCGGAGACAGTCAGACCGAGGTTGGGGTCGTCGATCTTGGCGGCCTTTTTCTCATCGTTGGTCTTGTTGCCATCTACATCAAGATAGCGCTGATTATCCGTATCGTTATTGGCTTTCGTTTTGTCAAAGTCCGGGTTGGGCTTGGGCACCTGCGTGGTGGAGAGCTGCGCGCCGTACACGCCGTCGATCAGCGTGGTGGTGTCCGTTCCGCCGGCCTTGCCGTCGGGGTTGGCGTCTCCCAGCTTGATGATGAGCTTCTCCACGGTCTGACCGCCGCCGAGCTCCTCGGTGGTGTAGGTCACATCGATTTTCATGTACTGGGAAAGCTGGTCGATCAGCACGTTCCGCTCGTCCCGCAGCTCCAGAGAGTTGTCGCCGTGGATCTCGTTCTTGCGGATGGTGGCGTTCAGGTCCCGGATGTTGGTGAGGATGCCGTTGACCTTGGAAACGTCCTGCTGATAGGACGCCATGTTGTTCTTATAGACCTCCTGCAAGCGGCTGGCGTAGGCGTTGAGCTGCTTGGTCAAGGTGTCCGCCGAAGCACGCACCTGAATGTCGTACAGGCTGTGGCCGGTCTGGTCGGAAAGCTGACGGAGCTTGGCCACCAGGTCGGAAAGCTGGGCCTCGATGATGCCGAAGGCGTCGTCGCCCTTGCCCACCTCGTCCAGCACCGCCTGAATGTTCTCCAAGCCACCTAACTTGGTATCCATGCTGCCCACGTTGGCCATCTCACCACGATAGCGGATGTCCAGATAGGGGTCCCGGAGCTGCGTGAGGCCGGTGCACAGAACACCGTTGCCCACCCGGGAATCAAAGCTGGAATAATACCGATCCGCGCCGCTGGCGCCAAAACTGGACTGCTCCAGCCGCTGGCGGGTGTAGCCGGTGGTATTGACGTTCGCGATATTGTTGCCCGTCACGCTCAGGCCCTTATGCGCCGCGTAGATCGCGAGGCGGGCCTGCGTGAACGAACCGAATGTACCGATGGAACCCATATTGTATCTCCTTTATCTCTCAGGCGCGGAAGTCTGTTTTCATCGTCTGGGGTGGCTCGGCCTCCGGCGGGGTGTAGCCCGGTCCGGAAACGCTCTCGGGCCCGCCGCCCAGCATATCGAGCACGTGCTCGACCTCCCGCAGGTTGCTCTCCAGCGCGTTCCGCGCCACGGCGCTGTTGGCCTGATAGACGCGGTAGCTGTCCTTCACGCCGTCCACGGCCCTTTGGGCAGCCTCCCGCCGCTCAGACGGGAAATGCGCCGGGAGGGCAGACAGCGGCACAGTGCTCAGTCCCAAGGCAGCAAGAAGCTGGCCCCGCTTCTGCTCCAATCCTCGGAATTGAAGGGCAATGGCCTGTTCCTGCCGCATGACGCCGTCCAGAGCCATCAGGTCGTCGCCGCACACGGCCTCGTTTTTCTTCCGCGCAAGGGCGGCGAGGCGGTCCAGCTCCTCCTTCAGCATCTCCAGAAGGGCGATATATTCTTCAAATTGGTCTTTCATGCTCGCTTGCTCCTTACAGGTGCTTATTCACCGGCCATGTAAAGGAGCCGCCCGGCGATGGCCATGCAGTCGGGCGTATAGGTGCCCGCGCTTACCTGCGCCCGCAGCGCCTGAATGTCGCCGGTGGTGTTCACCGTGCGGACCTCTCGGGTCAGACGGCTCACCAGCCCACGACGAAAATCGCTCCCGCTGCTTTCGGCAGAGAACTGCGCGCTGTCATAACTGTGTCCCGCAGCGCCCTTGGCCGACACGCCCCGCTTGGCCTCCATATAATATGCGTCGGTCACTCTCGTGGAGGAAATGCCGCCGGTCGAAAAAGTCAACATGAAGCTCACATCCTTTTCTACTCAGAAATTCAAGGGCAAAACGCTTATTCTGCCCTATTATATTATTTATATCGGCTGTCCTTTTATAAAAGTTAAGAAGTATCGCACCGGTTTTCCCTCAAAAAAAGAAAAAAAGTACCGCCCCGGGGGACGAAAAGTCCCCCGGGGCGGCGGCTCATTTGAAATCTTGCGAGGGTCAATGCAACGCCTTGAGGTGCCGGATCAGAACGCCGGCAATATCGGCGCAGGAGGCCTGCGCACAGACCGCGCCGATCTCGTGTGCCACCATGGGCATACCATAGACCACGCTGGAGGCCTTGTCCTGACCGATAGTATAGGCGCCCTTCTTCCGCATGGCCAGCAGTCCGGCGGCGCCATCCTGTCCCATGCCGGTCATGATGATACCCACCATTTTGCACTGCACAGTCTCCGACATGGATTGGAACATGGCGTCCACTGACGGGCGGTGTCCGCTGACCTTCTCCCCCGGCACGCAGGAGAGGGTGTACCGGTTACCGATCCGCACCACCCGCGCCTGCAAGTCCGCGGGAGCCACCAGCGCAAGGCCCCGGTGGATCTCGTCACCGTT
>OQVT01000636.1_pt1 | contig 20360 bp, 17 predicted proteins | sample 1691561 | NCBI WGS metagenome assembly OQVT01 (sample SAMN03418260, study PRJEB22391) | human gut metagenome | biome: human-gut; feature: organic feature; material: feces | host: Homo sapiens | place: Tanzania | collected 2013-01 | reverse complement strand
GAGTTTTGAGTTTTGAATTTAAAGTGCGTTCAGCACCTGTTCCTTAATCTGTTCCTGATTTCGTCCGTTCTGTAAACTTTCATATAGCTGCCTCCTTATTTTGGTAAAATCTCATGTAGATATTGTACTAAACTTTCTGTTTTTTTACAACACTTTTATACACTTTAACCATATTATTTTTGTATTTATTTTCAAATAAATGTGAATTTTCACTTATTTCAGAATTTTCTTTGCAATTTTATACTGCAGATTGTCTATTTTCTCGTTTCACCTCATTCACTTTTTCACTTTAAAGCATTATAGTATTGACAAATACTCTTACAACACGTTACAATATGAACTGAGTTTCTAGATCAAAGCACAAGGAGGAAACATCATGAAACACAAAATTGGTTTTATCGGGCTCGGACTGATCGGTGGTTCTATTGCAAAGGCCATCCGCCAGTATTATCCCGATTATGAGATTGTGGCTTTCGACAAAAACAAAGAATCCCTTGCACTTGCAACCCAGGAATCTGTGATCGATGTTGCCGCAACTACCATTGACAATAATTTTCAAAATTGTAACTATATATTTTTATGCGCACCGGTCGCATATAATACAGCCTATCTGAAACAGCTGACGGAATATCTGAATGATGACTGCATCCTCACAGATGTCGGAAGTGTAAAGACGAACATCCACGAAGAAGTGCAGAATCTCGGTATTGGGAAGTATTTCATCGGAGGACATCCGATGGCCGGATCCGGGAAGAGCGGTTACAGTAATTCCAAAGCTATGCTGATTGAAAATGCATACTATATTCTTACTCCGACTCCTCAGGTAGCTGAAGAAAAAGTACAAACTTATGAAAAATTCGTGGAAAGCCTGAAGGCCCTTCCGGTTATTCTGGACTACCAGCTTCATGACCAGATTACAGGAACCATCAGCCATCTCCCACATATCATTGCTTCTTCACTCGTTAATTTTGTCAAAACACACGATACACATGATGAGATGATGAAAAATCTTGCTGCTGGAGGATTTAAAGATATCACACGTATTGCCTCTTCTTCTCCGATCATGTGGCAGAATATCTGCCTGAAGAACAAGGACAATATTGTAGATATATTAGATCAGTATATAGACTCTCTGGAAGATTTCAAAGAAGCTATCGAACGTGAAGATGATCTGGATCTTTATAACCGGTTTGAATCCTCCAGAAATTATCGTAATTCCATGCCATCTTCTTCGGCCGGACCGATCAAGAAAGCATTTGCCGTATACTGTGACATCATTGATGAAGCCGGTGGGATTGCTGCTATCGCAACCATTCTTGCTTCCAATAATATCAGTATCAAAAACATTGGAATCGTACACAACAGAGAATTTGAAGAAGGGGTTCTGCGTATTGAATTCTACGACGAAGATTCCAGCAAACGCGCCGTAGGATTACTGCAGAAATTCAGGTATATCGTTTATGAGCGTTAGAACAATTGTACCCACAAGGGGATTAAAAGGAGAAGTAACCATACCGGGAGATAAATCCATCTCCCATCGTTCCATTATGTTAGGTTCCATTGCGCTTGGAACCACAGAGATCACTCATTTTCTGGAAGGAGCCGACTGTCTTTCCACGATTGACTGTTTCCGTAAAATGGGTGTTGAGATTGAAAGAAAACCATCCAGTATCCTGGTACACGGGAAAGGCCTGCGCGGCCTGACCGCCCCGGCTTCTACTTTAAATGTAGGAACCATCTGGCAGATGTCATCACCATAGATGAAAGAGCCTTTGTCTCCCATCTTTAATACAACGTATTTGCAATCGCTGCGTTCTTTTAAGATTTTACTTGCTGCGATGCATGTCTCATCATCTTTAGGAAGAATTCCAACAAGAGCTTCTGTTTCTGTTTCGTTAGGAGAGAGGATAGTGAGGCCCTTGAATCTTTCTAATGGATAATCCTGTGCCGGACCTGCATCAAGACAAGTGATCATTCCTCTTTCATGAGCAAGTTCAAATGCATGTACGTTTGTTTCTAAAGGAATTTCCAGCTGCATCATTAATGCATCATATTCTTTTCCTTCAAAGGCAGCATCAACAGCTTCTGGAGCAACGCCGGCAATGTTCAAAGCGATAGGAGCAGTAGCGGCAATGTGCATAGCGATGTGTTTGCCGAGTTCTTCCAATTTTGCTTTATCTGCGGTAGATTCCAAAGCAACCAAAACGCCGATTTTGCCCAAGCCGTTGCGAACAGCATTGTGAACATAAGAGCAAACAACGCCATTGTTTACGCTGATAACTTTAGCACGGCGCAGGTTCATATTTTCACCGATTTTAGCAATCATATCGGTCAAGCGTTCGCCAAAAGTTTTGGAGTCTGCACATTTAGGGCAAACAAAAGCCTTCATAGCTTCAACATCGCCGTTGCAATGCAAAGCAACTTTAGCTGCGTCTTCAACATATTCTTGGAAAATTTCATTTTTAGCAACAAAGTCTGTTTCTGAGTTTACTTCTATTATTGCTCCTATTTTTCCATCTATATTTCCTCCCCATGCTGCACGCATTATACTTTCCTGATTAAAGGTCCTGCTTCCGCGCTCTGTAGTTCCCATTATCCGGCCACCGCGCATTACTATAACGCGGTCACTCATTCCGAGTATCTCCGGCATTTCCGAAGAAACCATTATTACGCATTTGCCTTCCTTAACAAGTTTGTTCATTATATTGTAAACTTCTATCTTGGCGCCTACATCTATACCTCTCGTAGGTTCATCAAATATGAAGATGTCGCAGTCTGTATTTATCCATTTTCCGATAACGACCTTCTGCTGGTTTCCTCCCGAAAGCTGACCTACACGTTCCTCTTCATCAGGAGTCTTTATCTTTAATACCTTTATATTTTCCTTAGACAGTTCCTCTATCTTTTTTGCATCAAGAAACATATATTTTGAAACGCCCTTCATATTAGAAAGGATAAGGTTGTTTTTTACCGACTGTGCAAGCACGAGCCCCTGTCCCTTTCTGTCTTCGGTAAGGAATGCGATTCCGTTTTTTATCGCCTGTGCCGGAGATTTGATACGAACCTCTTTACCGTGTATGAATACTTTCCCCGAATCTATCGGATCAGCTCCGAAGATAGCTCTCATCGTCTCTGTACGCCCCGCTCCTACAAGACCCGCAAAGCCTAATACCTCTCCTGCATATGCCTCGAAGCTGACATCGCTTATAACACCGTCTTCTGTTAAATTCTCGACCTTTAGAGCACAGTCACCCTTTTTGGCAGTTTCCTTTGGATACATGTTGTCGAGAGTTCTTCCGACCATCGCCGCTATAAGAGAATCATTGTCCCATTCTTCTATATCGCGAGTGTCTATATATTTTCCGTCCCGTATAACCGTAACTCTGTCGCAGAGTTCAAAAAGCTCCTCCAGCTTGTGTGAAACAAAAACGATACCGACTCCCCTGTCACGAAGAGCCCTGCAGGTCTGCATAAGCTGCTCAACCTCTTTTTCACCAAGCGATGACGTCGGTTCATCCATGATTATCATTTTTGCATCGATAAGCACCGCCTTGGCGATCTCTATCATCTGCTGGATTCCCATGCCGAACGTTCCCGCTGCTTTTGTAGGATCTACATCCTGACCGAGTGAAAGCATTATCTCCTTTGCCCTATGGTTCATTTCCTTGTAGTTAAGAAGCCCTCCCGCTCCCTTTATCCACTTATTTATGAAGATATTGTCCGTTACGCTCAGCAGCTTCTCGATATTGAGCTCCTGATAAACGCAGGCGATACCTGCTGCTGCGGAATCGTTCGGATTTTTGAATTTCTTCAATTCGCCGTTTACATAGATTTCACCCTTATCTGCCTGATAAACACCTGTAAGTATTTTTATCAGAGTTGATTTTCCGGCTCCGTTTTCTCCTATAAGTCCAAGTATCTCACCGGGTCTTACCGCAAGCTGCATTTCGTCAAGAGCCTTTACTCCCGGGAATGTTTTCGTACATCCCTTAAGCTCTACTATATATTGGCTCATAAACTCCTCCTTTCCATTTTTATACGCTCCCTCCGTTTCTGACTCTGCGCCGGTTTGTTTTAGCTATTTTATACAACGCCGTCGAAACATTTGAATTTCCTTGAGTAAAAATATACATGAACCACAAGGGTATATCATTACATGAGACAACTGTATTCTATACAAAAAATGCTAAGCTATCATTTCAAGGGAGTATTTCATCCACATTTTGTATAGTTTATTCTTGTTATTTTTTAATCATGCTTGTCAATTTAATGTCAATTTTCCTTTTTCTTATCCGATCATTGTCTATTTTCATGAATTCCAAGCGTATCATTAAGGAAGAAAATATACATCGACGTCACCGTTTTATATCTTTGAGCATTTTTTGTATAGAATACAGTTGTCTCGTGTAATGACCGAACGGCTTTTTAACATTATATTGTGTGTAACAAATAACGGACGACAACAAAACACAAACAGGTCATCCCAGTTTTATCTTTTTATATCAGGAGGAAACAATCATGAAAGAAATCAGAATCGGTTTAGTAGGTTCCGGATGGATGGGCAAGGCTCACTCTTCAGCACTTGCAGATGCACAGATGCTTTTCGGACCGGAGTACGGAATTGCAAAGTTTATCGTTGTTGCTGACACAAACGAAGCTTCGGCAAGATCCGCTCAGGAAAAGATAGGATTTGAGCGCATGACTACAAACTGGCATGATGTAGTAACAGCTGACGATGTAGACCTTGTTGACATCGCAACACCTAATGCTTTCCATTATGAAGTAGCTAAGGCAGCTCTTGAAAACGGTAAAAACGTATATTGTGAAAAACCGCTTTCAATTTCAGCAGACGAGTCAAAAGAGCTTGCTGAGCTTGCCGCAAAAAAAGGTGTTATCAACTATGTTGGATTCAATAATACAATGAACCCGGCCAACGCATATGTACGTGAGCTCGTACAGTCAGGTGCTCTCGGAAGGATCATGCGTTTCACAGGAACATACGATCAGGATCAGCTACTTGATGAAAATCTTCCTATTACATGGCGTCATGTAAACAAGCTTGCAGGATGCGGAGCTATGGGTGATCTTGGTTCACATCTCCTTTCTATCTCCCAGTTTGTAATGGGTGATATCAGCAAGGTAAATGCAATGAGCACAACCGTATTTCCTAAACGTCCTAAATCAGCTGGTTCTTCAGAAATGGCCGATGTAGAGAATGAAGACATCATGACCTTCATGGCAGAATATGCCAACGGTGCAGTAGGAACGATCGCATGTTCACGTGTTGCTACAGGACGCAAAAACTACTTACGTTATGAGATCCAGGGAACAAAGGGTTCTGTATTCTATGATCTTGAGCGTATGGGTGAGGTTCAGGTTTACTTCCAAGCTGACAACGAGCGTGACCGCGGCTTCCGTACCGTTCTTCTCAACCCTAAGATGAAAGGCTATTCGGCATTCCAGCCTGCAGCAGGAATCTCTATCGCCTACAATGATATGAAGATCCTCGAGGTTCATGAGCTCTTCTCAGCTCTTACCAAGGGAACACCTTATGCATGCAACTTCGAATTCGGATATAAGATCGACCGTACTATAGCTGCTGTATTGAAATCAGCTGCTGATCATGCGTGGGTAGATGTTAAATAATTAAATCGGTGAAAGGAGAAATTTGATTATGGCAGTTAGAATCGGTATTGCCCCTGATTCATGGGGTGTATGGTTTCCGGCAAGTGATCCGAACAACGCAAAGCAAACACCATGGTGGCGTTGTCTGGATGAAATGAAGGTCGCAGGATACGAAGGCTGCGAGATAGGCCCATGGGGCTACATGCCAAATGATAACCCTCAGCTTCTTAAGAATGCTATGGATGCCCGTTCTCTCGAGCTTGTAGGTGCTACCGAAGGCGGAAACTTCCTCGATGAGGCATCAGTACAGCAGATGCTCAAGGACATAGATGATATTTCAGAGCTTTTAAAGGCTTTTCCTTCGGCAAAGTATATCGTTCTTCTTCCTCCTATGTACACCAACCTCGCAACGGGAGAACTTGAAATGAACCCGACCTTAAGTGACGAGGAATGGTCTACATATTGTAAAAATGTACAGCGCTGTGCAGACCGCTGTGCCAAGAACGGTTTTATCGGATTATTCCATCCGCATGTTGACAGTCATGTTCAGACCGAGGAGCAGATAGAGCGTTTCCTTAACGATACAACAGTTGATCTGTGCTTCGATACAGGACACCATGTATACGGCGGCGGAGAACCTATTTCATTCTACAAGAAATGGGCTGCACGCATCCCTTACATACATATAAAGGACTGCGATCTTTCAGTAAAAGCAAAGATGGATGAAAACAAATGGTCATTCGCAAAGGCTGTAACAGAAGATATCATGGTTGAGCCGGGCAACGGAAGTATCAATTTTTCAGAGTTCCGCAAGGCTCTTGATGAAACAGGCTATGACGGCTGGTGTGTGGTTGAGCAGGATCTTTTCCCTGTTAAATCATTTGACATTCCGCTCAAAAAAGCCGTTATAGGTTTCGAGAATCTTAAAAAAGCAGGATTTTGATTTTAGCACTCATTAAATTTAATTATATAAAGGAGGAATTATGATCAAAAAGAGATTGACAGCAACACTACTCACAGGAGCTTTATGTTTATCCCTTGCAGCATGCACATCAGGCGGATCTGATGCGTCTTCAAAAAGCAGTGCAAGTAAATCTTCAAGCAAAAGTGAAGCAGCAAGTGCAGACAACGGAAACGAAGCAGCTGCAAGCACAGACGGAAACGCTAAATATAATTTAAGCGTTATCCTTAAGACCTTGTCTTCAGAATACTGGCAATATGTAAAGGCAGGCGCAGAGGCTTATGCCAAAGAAAATCCCGATCTTGTATCTGTAGACGTAAAGGGTCCGTCCTCAGAGACTGCCTTTGACGAAATGCAGAATATGATCGAAACGGATCTTAATTCCAACAGCTACGACGGTATCCTTATCTCTCCTCTTCAGAGTGATACAGCCGCTAAGCTTGTAAGCGGAACCGATCTTCCTATAATGGCACTCGATACCAATTTCGAGGCTCCTGAGGTAATCTCCTTCGTCGGAACAGGAAACCAGGCTGCTGCAAAGCAGGGTGCTATAGCTGCAGTAGAAGCTGCAAAAGCTGCCGGCTGGGAAGAGATTAAGTGTATCGAAATTGCCGGCGTTCAGGGCGATCAGACAAATACCGCCCGTATGACCGGATACGAAGAAGGTATCACAGAGGCAGGCGGTGAATTCCTTTCAGACGAGGTTAAATATGCCGAAGCAACGGCAGACCGTGCGGTAACGTCAATGGAAGCTATAATGCAGACGCATCCTGAAGGTATAGCTATCATCTGTGCAAATAACGATGACATGGCAATGGCTGCAGCACGCACCGCTGCCAAGAATCCGGCTTATGCGAATACTATTTTCCTCGGATTCAACGGTGACCGTGCAGCCTGTGAAGCTATACTTAACAACGAGCTCACAATGTCTGTAGCTCAGATGGCTTATGAAATGGGCTATAAAGCAGTCGAATCAATGGTTGCACACCTTGAAGGTGAAACCGTAGACTCCTTTATAGATTCAGGCTCTGAGGTTGTTACTATTGATACTGCCGAGGAGAGGCTTGCTACTTTAGATAAGCAGCTTGGCAAATAAAATTTCCTCTTATATGTGCTGTTGGGGCTGTCGCACAATGCGTCAGCCCCCTTTTTTAAAAGCCGCCGCTTGATGCGCGGAAGGCGTTAGGTGTAGTGTTTGTTACACTTCTGAATTCGCGTACAAAATGCGATGCACTGTTAAAACCGCACTGCTCTGCTATCCTCTCGACCGTAAGGTCTGTTGTTATAAGCAGACGCTTGGCCTGTCTTATACGGTAAAGGATCAGATATTTATGTGGCGTACATTCTACATAACGGTTAAAGGTTCTAATAAAATGAGATTTACTTATTCCGCAACGCTCCGCCAGCACATCGCTTGATATATCCTCCATGAAATGATTGTGGATATACATAAGGGCCGGCGTAATAACACAGCTGTCCGCTCGTCTCTCTTTTCCAAGCATGGTCAGTCCGCTTAAAACGGCATGGATATTTGATGAAACAATGTGCTCATTGGTGAGCGGATTCTGTGCCGAACGGATCACATCCAGAAAAGGCTCTCTCAGCATCAATATATCAGCTCCCGAATACACAGTGCCATAGTTTTCTATCAGATAGTCTCCATACATTTCTGCCGCAACACCATTAAAATGAAACCAGTAAAAATCCAGATTCTTACCCTCTGCATTTCTCTCGCCGTAATAGGAGTGTGCTTTCCGGCAATCTATCAGACCGATCTGATTTTTTTCAACCCTATAGCTGTTTTCCCCACAGTTTACTTCCATAGCTCCACCGTATACATATACCATCAGGAACTGATTCAGATATTTCCTGTCTATTCGATAGCTCCTGTCGCATATGAAATGGCCAAAGGATTCACTGTAAAAAAGAGCTTTTCGCGCAAATTCCGTCGGAACATAAAAGTCCATGAACGATCCGTCCAGAACACCCTTATCAATAATCTCCATAATCTCATCTCCTACTTTTCACTGATATGTGCACATGCCTGTACAGCTAACCATGACAAAAGCACACCTATCATCGGCATCAAAAAAGCTGCATAAAAGATAACTTCTATTGCTCTTTTTTCTTTGGATTCCAATTACAAATTGCTGTTTATTTTTTAATTTTCGATTTTTGTCTTACGAGTATCTTATCATACCCGAAAAATTCTGTATATATCTGCAATAAGCAAGTTAATGTCACGTTACTGTCAAGTAATCGTTGGCAAATCTTTCATACAGATTAACTATTCCGTAATCAAAAAAATCAGAGGAATGACATTCATCAAACCTCTGACTTTATTTAATCAATTATATTTAATCTTAGCTGAGCTTAAGATCTCCTTCTTTTATCCATCCGGCTTTTCTTTCCATCTGGCAGAATATCGTGCTCAATACTGCCGGGAGTACAAAGCATATAAGGATGAGTCCGAGCCAGTCAAAGCCTGTGATAGCAGCTTTTGTTCCCTCTGCTATATCGTTGAGCCAGCCTGTATATACACCTATCTGTCCTACAAGTCCGCAGGTTCCCATTCCCGATGAAACCGCAGGTCCGTTCATAGTAAGGCCGAATACACATGTAGCTAACGGTCCCGTTATGGCTGAAGCAAGTGTAGGTGCGATCCATATCTTAGGATTTCTTACAATGTTAGGCATCTGAAGCATCGATGTTCCGATTCCCTGAGAAACAAGGCCTCCGACTCCGTTCTCCTTAAATGACATCACCGCAAAACCTACCATCTGAGCACAGCAGCCTGCTACTGCCGCTCCGCCGGCAAGTCCCGTAAGTCCGAGCGCCGCACATATAGCTGCTGAAGATATCGGAAGTGTAAGTGCCACACCAACGATAACCGATACAAGGATTCCCATGAAGAATGGCTGAAGGTCAGTTGCCCACATAACCATCTTTCCGAATGCAGATGCTGCTGCTCCTATCGGTGCTGCAACAAGCGCTGCGATACCGATACCTGCAAGTATAGTTACAAGCGGTGTAACAAGTATGTCAACCTTGGTCTCCTTTGAAACAAGCTTACCGCACTCCGATGCCACTATCGCAACAACAAATACAGCAAGCGGTCCGCCGGCACCGCCGATTACATTTGTAGCATATCCGACCGGTATAAGTGAAAACAGTACCAATTGAGGTGCCTGCAGGGCATAACCTATTGCCGCAGCCATAGCCGGTCCTACCATAGCCGATGCGATCGCACCGATCGTATATGCCGTTTCTCCTATCGTGCACACTGTCATGCTGAATAATCCTATATGGAAAGAATTTCCGAGAGTATTCAGGATGGTTCCGATGAGCAATGTACAGAAAAGTCCCTGTGCCATCGCACCGAGTGCATCAACTCCATATCTCTTTGCTGAAAAGATGATATTCTTTTTCTTCAAAAACGCTTTGAAAGCTTCCATTTCTTCCTCCTCATTTTCGTGTCAAATTATGTGTCTTGACACATGCGAGTTTTATTATAATGAAATTTTTACTTTTGTCAAGACACCTATCTTGACTATTATTTAAAATATGGGTATCATCATACAGAAAGGCTTTCAGGATACGGAAAACTTCTTATAATTACTATGTCTTATATAATACGTATATACAGCAGCCATATCCTGATCTGATAATTCCCGGAGGTACGCATGACAGCAGAAGAAAGAAGAAGTGCTATAACTGATATATTAAAGGAAAGCGAGAAACCTGTAAGTGCTTCCGCACTTGCAAAGAGATTCAATGTCAGCCGACAGATCATCGTCGGTGATATCGCTCTTCTTCGCGCTCACGGCTGCTTTATACACGCTACTCCGAGGGGATATATACTCGATTCTCACGACCAGAACGAAACGACCTTCACCATAGCCTGCAAGCACGATCATTCAATGACGGAAAGCGAGCTTAATGCCTGTGTTGACAACGGCTGCAAGGTCATAGATGTCATAGTTGAGCATCCGTTATACGGACAGCTGACAGGAAATCTAAGCATTTCCTCAAGATATGATGTAAAGCGTTTTCTGGAAAAGATCGCCACTCATAAGGCTCATTCTCTCTGTGAACTGACAAATGATATCCATCTCCACACACTTTCATGCCCCGATAAAGAGTCATATGACCGTGTATGCCATGAATTAAAAGAGCTCGGAATCCTTATCGACCATTGACACGGCTATTTTAATTTGGTATTATGCCATTGTTGCTTACTTCAATGCTTTAAAGCGGCGATGAGCAGTTTTATCAATATATTCAATGGGGGAGAAATAAAATGAACTTAGTATTGTTGATAGTCTACTTTGCAGTAATGGTAGGCATCGGTATATACTGCAGAAAAACAACTACCGATGTAAACGGATTTGTACTCGGCGGACGAAATGTAGGTCCGTGGCTTACAGCCTTCGCATACGGTACTTCTTATTTTTCGGCCGTTGTATTTATAGGTTATGCCGGACAGTTCGGATGGAAGTACGGTATTGCAGCTACATGGGCAGGTATAGGAAATGCCATCATCGGTTCTCTCTTACCATGGATCATCCTCGGAAAAAGGACCCGTATCATGACGCAGCATCTCAATTCAGCCACAATGCCTCAGTTCTTCGGAGAACGTTTCAAGAGCAAGGGATTAAAAATATGTTCTTCTATTATAATATTCGTATTCCTGATCCCTTACACTGCTTCGTTATATAACGGACTCAGCAGACTTTTCGGAATGGCATTTAATATCGACTATTCGATATGCATCCTTCTTATGGCAGTACTGACAGCTATATATGTTATTGCCGGCGGATACATGGCAACGGCAATCAACGACTTTATACAGGGTATAATAATGCTCTTCGGCATAATAGCCGTTGTTGTAGCTGTAGTAATGAGCCGCGGAGGACTCCATGCAGCTATCCAAGGGCTTGCAAATATCACCGATGAAACGGTTTCATCCACACCCGGTATCTTTGCATCCGTATTCGGTCCCGATCCTTTAAGTCTTTTATTTGTAGTCATACTTACAAGTCTCGGAACCTGGGGACTTCCTCAGATGGTGCAGAAATTCTATGCAATAAAGAGTGCTGATGTTGTTAAGAAAGGTGCGGTTATCTCTACCGTATTTGCGATCGTTGTCGCAGGAGGCAGCTACTTCTTAGGCGGATTCGGCCGTCTTTTCTCGGATCAGGTCGATGTTGCGGCAAACGGATATGACTCTATCATACCTACAATGCTTTCAACGCTTCCGGCCATATTGATAGCACTTGTTGTCATCCTTGTGCTTTCCGCATCGATGTCAACTCTTTCGTCGCTCGTAATAACATCTTCATCAACGATCACGATAGATCTTTTGAACAAAAATATAATAAAAGATATGAGTGAAAAGAAACAGGTGCGCTCGATAAGGATACTCATAGTCGTATTTATCGCTATTTCTTCGATATTGGCTCTTATACAGTATCACAGCTCGATAACATTTATCGCACAGCTGATGGGAATATCCTGGGGAGCACTTGCAGGCTCGTTCCTTGCACCGTTCCTGTATTCACTTTTCTGGAAACGTACTACAAGGCAGGCATGCTGGGTATGCTTCTTCTTCGGTGTCGGCTTTATGCTCTTAAATATGTTCGCAGGCTCTGTACTTCCTGCCATCTTAAAGAGCCCTATAAACTGCGGTGCGATAGCAATGATAGCAGGGCTCATCATAGTACCTGTCGTATCACTGCTCACACCAAAGCCTGACTCAAAGCTTGTAGAAGATGTCTTCTCCTGCTGCAAATAAAAACGTATAAAATTCTTTCTTCTATACTTAAACAGAACCGCCGCGATAGTTAATGTTATTGCGGCGATTCTGTGTTTATATTTTCATTTTCCTCGTTCAATGTACTCTCTAACCGGATACATTACCATAAATCTTCTTTCCGTTAATAACACCTCTTCCCGCAACGGCTATGGGCGTGGCATAAGGATCAAAAATCATAAAAATGCTGACTAATCGAATACATGGCAATAAATCTTCTGAAGGAAACATCCGCAGCGTCGGTACTTCCCGCCTGCAAGCATACGCTTGCACAAGGGTTAGTACCGCTGCGCGAGGACTAAGCGAGAGCGGTCACTGGAGGAAATATGCTTCTTTTTTAAAACTTTTTATTTCGGTTTCTTTTTTTTAGAATCCCAAATCTTCATTGACGAGTATCACCTTGATCCTTCCTTTCGTCCTTGAGAACCTCGTCACAACAAACTGACAGCATATGGTATCCGGCGACTTGCAGTCTATGCAGTATCCCGTCTTTACACAAGGTGTCTTTCCAAACCTCATAGCGTTTATAGGAGAAGCCTCATTCCTTGCTCTCTTCATCGCACTGTCAAGATCATTCGTCACCTTATTCATTCCCACTATCATAATGACATTTTCCGGACCGTAGCAGATAGCCGCAACCCTGTTAGCACGGCCGTCTATATTAACTATGATGCCGTCCTGTGTCATCGCATTTGCGCTGCTTAAGAAATAATCCGCATTAAAACAGAAGTTTTTAGATACGTCTTCCGATGCCTTTGTAGAAGAATCATAGGCTAAGAAGTCATAATTACCTTCTTTGAGTGCATCCATAAGTCCGATCTCTCGAACAGACTCTGTTCCGCCCTTGCATACCTTACTGCCCTCAGGTATCAGTTCAAGAGCGGTCTTCAAGGCCTTCTCCTTTGTCTCTGCATAATACCCTTCCATATTTCTTGATTCAAGATTTTTGATAATATGCTCCGCAAGTATTTTATTTCTTTTGCTTCTGTTGATTTCCGACATCTTTTCTCTCTCCTTTCAATGTGCAAACTGGCTCTGATACAGATCATAATAAAAGCCCTTCTTTTCCAAAAGCTCCTCATGCGTTCCCTGCTCTACTACTTTTCCGGAATTCATTACCAGTATAAGATCTGAATTGATAATAGTAGAAAGCCTGTGGGCTACTATAAAGCTTGTATGTCCCGCCATGAGTCTTTCAAAAGCCTTTGTGATCCTTATCTCAGTCATTGAATCTACGCTTGAGGTTGCCTCATCCAGTATAAGCATCGGCGGATCATCCAGCATGACCCTTGCTATACACAAAAGCTGCTTCTGTCCCTGCGAAAGGCTTCCGCCGTCCTCGCCTATTATTGTATCATATCCGTTCGGCATCTTCTCTATGAATTCGTGAGCATATGCATTTTTTGCCGCATCTATTATCTCATCCATGGATGCCTCAGGTCTTCCGTATGCTATATTTTCTTTTATTGTCGCATTTTTCAGCCATATATCCTGAAGAACCATTCCGTAATGGCTCCTCATCTCTTCATATGACATATCCCTGATATCTTTTCCGTCTATCTTTATGGCTCCGCTGTCAACATCGTAAAACCTCATAAGAAGGTTGATGAGCGTCGTCTTTCCACAGCCGGTCGGACCCACTATAGCTACCCTCTGTCCCGGCTTTACCTCAAGGTTAAAATCCGTGATCAGCGGAACTTCTTTATTATAAGAAAAGCTTACATGCTCTATCGATACGCTTCCGGTAGAGATTTCCCCGTGAACCGTTTTTTCATCCGAAAGCGGCTCTGCCGAAGGCGTATCTATAACCTCAAATACGCGTGCAGCGGAAGCCAGTGCATTCTGGAATTCCGTTATCGTTCCCGTTATCTCATTAAACGGTTTTGAATACTGATTGGTGTATCCAAGGAATGCCGAAAGACTTCCGACCGTCATTCCTCCGCTTATTACTATAAAGCTTCCCGATATCGTTATCAGCGCATAGAGCACGGAATATATAAGCCTTGTTGACGGATTTACAAGCGATGAAAAAAATGTGGATTTGAGACTGTATTCCGATAATATCCTGTTTTTCTCATCAAACTCCTTCTTTCCCTCCTCCATATGGTCAAAAGCTATAACCAGCTTCATGTTCTCAAGTGCCTCATCGGTAAACGCCGTCAGATTTCCCCTGCTTATAGACTGCAGCATGAACATCCTGTGAGTCTTTGATGCTATGAATTTGGTAAGCATAAACGAGAGAGGGCTCAATATCACTACAATAGCCGTTATCAAAGGATTTATCCTCAGCATGAAGATTATCGTGCATATGATGGTCAGAACACCGTTAAAGACCTGTGAGAATCCCATCAGAAGTCCGTCCGATATCTGTTCTATATCCGTAACGCATCTGCTTACCATCTCTCCGCTCTGCTTTGAGTCAAGATATGAAAGCGGAAGCTCCTCTATCTTTTTAAAGATCTGTTCTCTTAAATCCTTAATGATCCTGAACGTGATCATGTTGTTGATATATCCGATAAACCACTGGCATATCGCTCCTGTCACTATGATGATACCCATTTTTATAAGAATATCAAAAACCGGACCGAATTCGACGATTCCCTTATCAATAATATGATCTATCGCCTTTCCGGACATTACCGGGACGAACAGTGAACATACTACCGACAATACGGTCAATATAAGAGATATTATAAAAAGGAAGCTGTACGGTCTTATATATGAAAGCAGCTTATTTACCGTAGATCTGTTTTTATTCTTCATACCGCTGCCTCCTGTTTAAAATGCTGCGACTGGCATATCTCAATGTAGACAGGGCAGGAGGTCATCAACTCTTCATGCGTACCCATACCTGCAAGCCTGCCGTTATCCAAAACAAGTATCATATCCGATGCATGGATAGACGATACCCTCTGAGACACCGTAAGCACGGTGCAGTTTTCCTTATTGGTAAATACCGATCTTTTTATATTGGATTCGGTCGCAAAATCGAGTGCCGAATAACTGTCATCCAGTATCAAAAGTGCACATTTTTTTATAAGTGCCCTTGCAATAGTAAGACGCTGCTTCTGTCCACCTGAAAAATTCTTTCCATTCTGCGATACCGCAAGCTCAAGACCATCTCCTTTTTCTTTTACAAAATCTATGGCACAGGAATCCTTTAATGCATCATAGCATTGTTCATCCGTAGCCTCCCTGTTTCCCCATTTAAGATTTGACCGAAGCGTACCCTTAAACAGAACCGCTTTCTGCGGTACAACAGCTATGCCATCCGTAAGAGAAGCCGTATCATACTCCTCTATAGGAATATCGTTTATAAGTATCCTTCCGGATGTTCTTTCATAAAACCGGCAGATAAGATCTATAAGCGTGGACTTTCCGGAACCTGTAGCTCCTATTATACCTACATGCGTTCCGGGCGGTATATGGCACGAAATATTGTCTACTGCATTTCCGGAATCGTCATTATATGAAAATGAAACATTTTTCAGCTTGATATCCGCAGCCCTTTCCTTATCAAATGCCCTGCTGCCGTTTTGAAGCGACGGCTCTATAGCTATAATACTCATTATCCTCTTATAGCTTGCTATCGCCTTTGAGAGCATGATTATAACATTTGCAAACTTTATTATCTCGACCAGGATCTGAGACATGTAATTTATCAGTGCTATAACCTCTCCCTGAGAAAGCGCACCCGTATTTACCTGAAACGACCCGCAATACAATATCACTACTATCGCAAAATTTATGCCTGCAAAGGTGAGCGGATTGAACAGTGCCGATATGCGGCCTGCCCTTACCTGTCTTGCATAAAGTTCATCATGTCTTTTTGCAAATTCAGCCTGCTCCTGATCCTGTCTGTTAAAGGCTCTTACGACCCTTACGCCGAGCAGATTTTCCCTGAAGGACTTTGTTACAGTCTCCAGCTGCTTCTGGACTCTTACATTCATCGGAGTCGTTATACTCATTATAAGAAACACTATAAATATAAGTACGGCTATCGTGATCCAGAATATCACGGATGCCTTTACGCTGATAAATGAGGCCATTATCGCTGCGCCGATCACGATAAAAGGTGACCTCAAAAGCAGCCTTAAGACCCAGTTTATACCGTTCTGTACCTGGTTTATATCACTTGTCATCCCCGTTATAAGGGCCGATGTGCCTGTCTTATCAAGCTCCTTATAATTAAGCTCATTTATATGATAAAAAAGATCCTGCCTTAATGCACTGCTGACTCCTATAGCACTCTTAGCCGAAAAATACTGTGCTACGATCGTAAAAGAAAATCCTATCAGTCCGAAAGCCATCATAAGGACACCTCTAAGAACTATATATGAAGTATCCCCTCTCGCAATGCCTTTATCTATGATATCCGCAACGATGAGCGGGATTATAAGTTCAAAGGTTGCTTCCAGCATTTTAAATACAGGTGCAAGTATGGTCTCTTTTTTATTCATAAAAAGATATGACCGGATATTTTTCTTTTTCATGATCAAAACCTCATTTGTAATTTGCCGTTTATAATTATATACCAAAAAACACACATGCCAATATCTTTTTTGTCTAAAGATAAAGTCATGTGTGCTGATATAAGCTGTATTATTTTTTATCTGTTCTGCGGCTTTAAGACTGTTTTCGATGTCCCAGCCTTCCAAACAGGCCTCTTCCTGCGGTTTTTGCTGTCTCTGAAATAGTCAGTTCTCCAAGCTTATAGCCTGTATTATCAAGATGTGCTTTAAGCTCATGCTTTAAGATCGGTGTCGGCAGCTCTTCTTCTATTGTAAAAGCAAGCTCACCCTTTGCTGCTGATGCATTGATCTTTTTTGCATCCGGAAAGGCCTGACGGACAGCGTCCTTAACATGTGCCTCGCACATTCCGCACATCATACCGTCAATTTTTGCAGTTATCTGAAGCATTTGATTTTCCTCCATTCACGCCGCAATGAGACATTTCAGTATTGCTGCTGCAATGAGTACATCCTGAGCAGCCTGCACATCCCATGCTGCATCCGCTTTTCTTACTCTTTATCAACGCTCTTATACACAAAATACATATAACAGCTATTATAGAAACAATAATAATGTCTATGAACATTGCCTTTCCTCCTGTCTGTTAATTTTTAATCTGTCTGAGCCTCTCCTATCTGAACAGTTCTCTTGTTCGGATCTTTTCTGCATAACAGATATATAACAAGTGCAAGTATGATATATGCAACTACTGTAGCCGGTCCGAAAGCAACCTGTCCTGTCCATGTACCCACAAGCTGATAGATGATAAGAGCTACGCAATATGCTGATACATTCTGGAATATGAGTGACAGCCAGAAATATTTTCTGCTTCCCATTTCCTTTGCGGTAGTTGATATAGCTGCCAGACAAGGTGAGTCAAAGCAGTTAAAGAACAGGAACGAGATCGCAGCGATCGATGTCGGGAAGAAAGCTGCAAATGCTGCGTGCATCGACATTTCGTATGCTTCTATCTCAACTCCGAGAGCTGACAACTGTGACATTGTTGAAACGATTCCCTCTTTTGCGACAAAGCCTGAAAGAGAAGATGCAACTGCCTGCCATGTACCAAATCCAAGCGGTGCAAATATAGGTGCAAGTGCTCCGCCTATAGCGGCAAGTATTGAATTTGCGGTATCGTCCACAAGTCCGAACGCTCCGTCAACAAATCCAAACGATCCGAGGAACCACATAACTGTACAGCAGAGGAACAGTATTGTTCCGGCCTTCTTGATGAATGCCCATACTCTTTCCCATACATGTAAGAGAATACCCTTTAATGAAGGAATGTGATATGCCGGAAGCTCCATAACGAAAGGAACCGGATCTCCCGCGAACATCTTTGTCTTTTTAAGGATTATACAATATATAACTACAAGAACGATTCCGGCAAAGTACATAACCGGTGCCATCCACCATGCTCCTCCCATAAGGAAGCCTGCGATAAGTGCTATAACAGGAAGCTTGGCTCCGCACGGGATCATCGTTGTTGTGATCATTGTCATTCGTCTGTCTTTTTCAGACTCTATAGTTCTTGTTGCCATGATACCCGGAACGCCGCAGCCCGATGAGATAAGGAAAGGTATGAAGCTCTTTCCCGATAATCCGAACTTACGGAAGATCCTGTCCATGATAAATGCAACACGTGCCATATATCCGCAGTCCTCAAGGAAGCTTAAGAACAGGAATACGATAGCCATCTGCGGAACGAATCCTATCGGTGCACCGATACCTGCTATGATACCGTCGCATACAAGTGATCTTACCCAGTCCGAAGCTCCGAGCACATCCATAAGGCTCTGTGCTCCGCCGGTTATCCATTCTCCGAAGAGGACGTCGTTTGTCCAGTCTGTAACTATGGTACCTACTGTTGTTACCGCGATATAGTAAACAAGGAACATTACGCCTGCAAAGATAGGAAGTGCAAGGAACCTGTTAGTAATGATCCTGTCGATCTTATCCGAAAGCGAAAGCTCTCCCTGCTTTTTCTTTTTCCTTACTGTCTTTGCTATAAGCTCTGTAATGTAATCATATCTCTGGTTTGTTATGATGGATTCCGAATCATCATCCATCTCCTTCTCACAGCTTTTAATGTGCTCCTCGAGGTGATCTTTCAATTCCTCTGTAAGTGATATATTCTCAAGAGCCTTGCTGTCTCTCTCAAAAACTTTTATCGCAAACCATCTGAGTTCTCTATGATCAACGAACGGCTCTATCGACTCTTCGATATGTGCGATGGCATGTTCAACAGGTCCATGAAATACATGCGGCATTTCCTGCTTTTTGCTGTTCTTAGCCACCTCTATACACAGCTCGGCAGCCTCCATTATCTTTTCTCCCTTAAGAGCAGACATCTCGACAGCCTTGCAGCCTAAAGCCTTACTTAATGCATCAAGATCGATAACATCACCGTTCTTGCGGACGATGTCCATCATATTTACCGCCATAACTACCGGTAGGCCGATCTCTACAAGCTGTGTGGTAAGGTAAAGGTTACGTTCGATGTTCGTACCGTCAATGATATTTAAGATAACATCGGGCTTTTCCTGTACCAGATAGTTTCTTGTAACCACTTCCTCGAGTGTATATGGGCTGAGTGAATAGATTCCCGGTAAATCCTGAATGATCACATCCTTATGATCTTTAAGTTTACCTTCTTTTTTCTCAACTGTTACACCCGGCCAGTTTCCTACATACTGATTGCTTCCCGTCAGGGCATTAAACAAAGTTGTCTTTCCGCAGTTAGGGTTTCCTGCCAAAGCAATTTTGATGCTCATTAAATTCTCCTCCTCATATTATTCCATCTCTAAAATATCGGCATCTTCTTTTCTGAGTGAAAGCTCATAGCCTCTTACAGTTATCTCAACCGGATCACCAAGCGGTGCTACCTTCCGGACATAGATCTTTGTTCCCTTTGTGATGCCCATATCCATGATTCGTCTTTTAAGAGCGCCTGTTCCGTGGATCTTTACTACTTCTGCAGTTTCTCCAACCTTAACATTTCTTAACGTTTTCATTCCATCTCCCCTTTCTTCTCATTCGTTCATATCTACCATTATTTTTCGGCTCATCTCTTTTGTGATCGCAAGTCTCGATCCCTTTAGATTGACAATGACATTTCCGTCACCGGAGGCGCTTATCACCTCGGCCTGAGCTCCTACAACAAAGCCAAGATCCTCAAGATGTTTTTTCATCTCCTGATTGCCTGATATCCTGGCTACCAAAATCTTCGTACCTGTTTTTGCCAGCGTTAATGGTAACATTTCTTTTCCTCGCAAATTCTTTGAAATATATTTCCTTTTTGACAGTGCAAATCAGTTAGCGTCAACTAATTTGCTATTGCTAACTATAGCATTATTTTTCCGATTGTCAACATTATTTAGCAAAAAAAAATCGGCTTAAAGCCGGTGTTATATATATTTTGTAGGATATGACATTTATTAAATTGAACCT
>OQVT01000634.1_pt1 | contig 20389 bp, 16 predicted proteins | sample 1691561 | NCBI WGS metagenome assembly OQVT01 (sample SAMN03418260, study PRJEB22391) | human gut metagenome | biome: human-gut; feature: organic feature; material: feces | host: Homo sapiens | place: Tanzania | collected 2013-01 | reverse complement strand
CACCGGTGATCATGTTCTTGATATAGTCAGCGTGACCCGGGCAGTCAACGTGAGCGTAGTGACGCTTCTCTGTTTCGTACTCAACGTGAGCAGTGTTAATTGTGATACCACGCTCTCTCTCTTCAGGAGCCTTATCGATATCAGCATAGTCCTCGAACTTAGCGAAGCCCTTATTTGCAAGATACTTTGTGATAGCAGCTGTAAGAGTGGTCTTACCGTGGTCAACGTGACCGATTGTACCAATGTTTACATGTGGCTTGGTACGATTAAAATGTTCTTTTGCCATTGGAATTTCCTCCCTAAAATTTTCAATAAAAATTTTGTTACTGATATTCTAACAAAATAAAGTGTAAATATCAAGTGTTTTTATAAATATTATTAGTCTTTCTTAGCTCTGTCACTGATAATTGATTCAGAAATTGACTTCGGTACCTGATCGTAGCCGTCCGGCTCCATAGTGTACTGTCCACGACCCTGAGTCTTTGAACGAAGGTCGTTTACATAACCGAACATTTCGGAAAGCGGAACTCTGGCGTTAATCTGCTTAGCACCTGTTCTGTCTTCCATACCCTGAATCTGTCCACGACGAGAGTTAAGGTCGCCGATAACATCGCCCATGTATTCCTCGGGAACAATTACAGTTACCTTCATCATAGGCTCAAGGATTACAGGCTTAGCCTTCTTTGCAGCATCCTTAAATGCCATAGAACCGGCAATCTTAAATGCCATTTCGGAAGAGTCAACCTCATGATAAGATCCATCATAAAGTTCTACTCTGACATCCACTACAGGATAACCTGCAAGGATACCGCTCTTCATGGCAGCCTGAATACCTGCGTCAACAGCCGGAATGTATTCCTTAGGAATAGCACCGCCGACGATTTGATTTTCAAACTCGTAACCCTTACCTACGCCGTTTTCGTCGAGATTAGGATACAAGCGAATCTTACAGTGACCGTACTGACCGCTACCGCCCGACTGCTTTTTGTACTTCGTATCGGACATAGATTCTGTCGTGATAGTTTCCTTATAAGCAACCTGAGGTGCGCCTACATTTGCCTCAACCTTAAATTCACGAAGCAAACGGTCAACGATGATTTCAAGGTGAAGTTCACCCATACCTGCGATAATGGTTTGTCCTGTTTCTTCATCTGTATAAGCCTTAAAGGTCGGGTCTTCTTCTGCAAGTTTTGCAAGAGCAATACCCATCTTCTCCTGGCCTGCCTTTGTCTTAGGCTCGATAGCAACACGGATAACCGGGTCAGGGAAATTCATCGACTCAAGAATGATAGGATGATTTTCATCGCAAAGAGTATCACCGGTTGTAGTGTTCTTAAGACCTACAGCGGCAGCGATATCACCTGCATAACATACAGGAATATCCTCTCTGTGGTTAGCGTGCATCTGAAGAATTCTGCCCATTCTCTCCTTATTGCCCTTTACAGAGTTGTAGCAAGGAGTACCTGCTTCGATTGTACCTGAGTACACTCTGAAGTAGCAAATCTTACCTACAAACGGGTCGGTTGCAATCTTAAATGCAAGAGCGGCAAACGGCTCGTCATCGGAAGAATGACGATATTCTTCCTCGTCTGTATCGGGGTTAACGCCCTTGATTGATTCGATGTCGGTAGGAGCCGGCATATAATCAACGATAGCGTCAAGGAGCGGCTGAACGCCCATATCTCTGTAAGCGGTACCGCAACATACGGGAACCATATCGCCGGAAATTGTGCACTTACGGATGTACTTCTTGATAGTGTCAACATCAATAGCGTCTTCACCCTCATCAAAATACTTCTCCATAAGTTCCTCGTCCTGCTCGGCGATGAACTCGATAAGTTCTGTTCTGTACTTAGCAGCCTTCTCTTGGAGTTCGGGACGAATCTCTCTCTCCTCAAAAACGGTACCCAAATTCTTAGATGGGTCGATATATACGATTTCTTTGTTGTTTACGAGGTCAACAATACCCTCAAATGTATCCTCACTGCCGATAGGAAGCTGGATAGGAAGTGCATTACACTTAAAACGCTCCAGTACCATATCGAGAACATTATAGAAGTTTGCACCCATAATATCCATCTTGTTTACAAAAATCATACGAGGTACATTATATTCGTCAGCCTGACGCCATACGGTCTCAGACTGTGGCTCAACGCCGCCCTTTGCACAAAGAACGGTTACGGAGCCGTCAAGTACACGCAGTGAACGCTGAACCTCTACAGTGAAGTCAACGTGTCCCGGTGTATCAATGATATTAATTCTGTGGTTTTTCCAGAAACAAGTTGTAGCAGCAGAAGTAATTGTGATACCTCTCTCCTGCTCTTGCTCCATCCAGTCCATAGTAGCGCCGCCCTCATGGGTCTCACCGATTTTGTGATTAATACCGGTGTAGTAAAGAATACGCTCTGTGGTTGTAGTCTTACCGGCATCAATGTGCGCCATAATACCAATATTTCTTGTTTCTTCAAGAGCAACTTTTCTTGGCATAATATCCTCCTGTCAGGCAGATTAGTATCTGAAGTGAGCAAATGCTTTGTTTGCTTCTGCCATCTTGTGTGTATCCTCACACTTCTTAACTGCACCGCCGGTTTTGTTTGCAGCGTCCATAAGTTCTGCTGCAAGGCGTTCCTTCATTGTTCTCTCACTTCTCTGTCTTGCATACAAAGTGATCCATCTGAGTCCTAAGGTCTGTCTTCTTTCCGGACGAACCTCAAGCGGAACCTGATATGTTGCACCGCCGACACGGCGAGCCTTTACTTCTAATACAGGCATAACATTTTCCATAGCAGCTTCAAAAGTTTCTACTGGATCATTACCTGTCTTTTCTTGGATGATGTCGAAAGCACCGTAGACAATCTTCTGTGCTACGCCCTTCTTACCATCGAGCATAATGTTGTTGATCAAACGGGTTACAACCTTTGAGTTGTAAAGCGGATCGGGTAATACATCACGCTTAGCGATCTGGCCTCTTCTTGGCATCTTCGCTTCCCTCCTTCATTAAAATATAATATGAGTTCATAGGTACTCGGTTTTTTCCGTGGAGCCAACAAAAGCCATTTTATAATCAAATAAACTATTGTCGGATTTCCTCGATTTAGGCTGATTACTTCTTAGCCTTCGGCTTCTTAGCGCCGTACTTTGAACGGCTCTGCATTCTGCCGTTTACGCCCTGGGTATCAAGTGTACCACGGATAATGTGGTAACGAACACCGGGGAGGTCCTTAACTCTTCCGCCACGAACCATAACTACGGAGTGCTCCTGAAGATTATGGCCTACGCCGGGAATGTATGCAGAAACTTCCATACCGTTTGTAAGACGAACTCTGGCAATCTTACGAAGTGCTGAGTTAGGCTTCTTAGGTGTAGCTGTCTTAACTGCTGTACATACGCCACGCTTTTGCGGAGAAGCGTTATCTGTCATAACGTTTTTCTTAGTGTTGAGACCTTTGATAAGAGCAGGAGTCTTAGACTTCTTCTCAAGTGACTTACGTCCGGTTCTTACTAATTGGTTAAAGGTAGGCAATAGTTTATTCTCCTTTCATTTATTTATGCACCGTTGCACAGAGCAATATGCACATATCATACAGTCATACATAATATATACGACTGTATCAAATGCAAATACTGCAAAACAACTGCGTCAGCCGACGGAACATTTCTGCTCCGTCGGACGATTTTAACAAATTAAAGCGGTAAAATTTGTGCAAAAGCACAAAAACATTCACACGCAGTTAAATATTATAACTTAGTTGTTGTTGTTTGTCAAGAGTTGTTGTAATTGTTCGAGGTCCTTAATTTCCATACCGCCTTCGGCAGAGAAATAACTGGGGACAACATCAACATCTCTGAACACGCTCATACCGGTACCTGCCGGAACGAGCTTACCGATAAGAACATTCTCCTTAAGACCGAGGAGCGGATCAGACTTACCTCTGATGGCAGCGTCTGTAAGAACTCTTGTGGTCTCCTGGAAAGATGCTGCGGAAAGGAATGAATCCGTAGCAAGTGAAGCCTTTGTAATACCGAGAAGAAGCGGGATGTATGTTGCGTGCTTAAGTCCCTCTTCGCCTGCGGCGATTCTTGCGTCAACCTTATCATTAGCCTCTGCAACTGCGGCAACATCAACATTGGTGCCCGAAATCAAATCGGTATCGCCTGCCTCATCAACGATGCACTTCTTAAGCATCTGACGAACGATAACCTCGATATGCTTATCGTTGATATCAACACCCTGTGTACGGTATGCGTACTGTACCTCTTTAATAAGGTAATTATATACAGCCTCCTCGCCGAGGATTGCAAGTACATCGTGAGGATTCTTAGAACCGATTGTGAGTTCCGTTCCCTTTTCGATATGTGCTCCGTCGACAATGTTTTCGCAAAGTCTGAAGCCGTAAGGAATAAGGTATTTCTTCTCCTCGCCTGTTTCCTTATTAAATACAATTACATGGCGAGCCTTCTTGATTTCCTCAATTCTGACCTCACCGTCAATTTCGGAAAGCATAGCAAGCTGCTTTGGCTTTCTTGCCTCAAACAGTTCCTCAACTCTCGGAAGACCCTGTGTAATATCCTCACCGCCTGCAACACCGCCGGTGTGGAAGGTTCTCATTGTAAGCTGAGTACCCGGCTCACCGATTGACTGAGCAGCGATGATACCTACTGCCTCACCGACCTGAACAGGCTCGTTAAATGCAAGGTTTGAACCATAGCACTTGCGGCAAACGCCGTGGCGTGACTTACAGGTGATAAGTGAACGAATCTTAACGGAAGTGATACCTGCGTCGGTAATTCTCTTTGCATCATCCTCGTTCATCATTCTGTCGGTATCCATAAGAACCTCGCCGGTCTCAGGATGAACAACAGGCTCCGAAACGAATCTGCCGACAAGTCTTTCCTCGAGAGACTCAAGAACACGGTTACCGTCTTTAATAGCGTAAACTTCAATACCGTCATGGCATCCGCAATCATCATCACGAATGATAACATCCTGCGATACATCAACAAGTCTTCTGGTAAGATAACCCGAGTCAGCAGTACGAAGAGCCGTATCGGTAAGACCCTTACGGGCACCACGAGAAGAAATGAAGTATTCCAAAATGTTAAGACCCTCACGGTAGTTAGCCTTAATAGGAATTTCGATAGTTGCACCCGAAGTATTTGCGATAAGACCTCTCATACCTGCAAGCTGACGAAGCTGGGAAGTACTACCACGAGCACCCGAGTCTACCATCATGTGAATCGGGTTGTGAGTACCGTCAAAGTTATTTGTAAGTTCATCAGATACCTTATTTGTGCATTCCTCCCAAGCCTTTACAACCTGTGAGTAACGCTCGTCATTGGTAATCAAACCGTAGTTATAGTTATTTGTAATTTCATCAACCTTTGCCTCTGCCTCTGCAAGGAATTCCTTTTTCTTTTCAGGAATCAATGCATCGATAACGGCAACGGTTGTACCCGATACTGTCGAGTATTTATAACCCTGATTCTTAATATCGTCAAGAACTCTGGAAGCAACGGAAACGCCGTGAGTACGAATACAAGCGTCTGCGATTTTACCGAGTCCGCCTTTCTTAACAACAAAGCTGATTTCGGGAACAAACTCGTTACCCGGCACGCTTCTGTCGATAAAGCCCAAATCCTGCGGAATAGGCTTATTAAAGATTACACGGCCGATTGTTGTCAAAACGATTGACGACTTCTGCTCGCCGTTAATCTCGCCGGTAAAGCGAATCTTACATTCCGTATGAAGTCCGAGTGAGCCCTCCTGATAAGCCATCATTGCCTCATCAACGTCACGGAAGATTCTGTAATGTTTAATCTCCTCGCCATCGATAATTTCGGTTTCAGCCTCGCCCGGCTCACCCTCTTTAATCATAGTTAAGTAGTAAGAACCGATTACCATATCCTGTGACGGAACTGCTACCGGCTTACCGTCTGACGGTTTAAGAAGGTTATTTGAAGCAAGCATAAGCATACGAGCCTCTGCCTGAGCCTCTGCGGAAAGCGGTACATGGACAGCCATCTGGTCACCGTCGAAGTCGGCGTTGAACGCTGTACAAGCAAGCGGGTGAAGTTTAATTGCTCTGCCCTCAACAAGAACCGGCTCAAATGCCTGAATGCCGAGTCTGTGAAGTGTGGGAGCACGGTTAAGCATAACCGGGTGATCCTTGATTACAACTTCAAGAGCATCCCAAACCTCGCTGCGGTTAGCCTTTTCTACCATCTTTCTTGCCTGCTTAATGTTTGAAGCGATATTTGTCGCAACCAAACGTTTCATAACAAAAGGCTTAAAGAGTTCGATAGCCATTTCCTTAGGAAGACCGCACTGGTAAATCTTAAGTTCGGGGCCTACAACGATAACGGAACGTCCCGAATAGTCAACACGCTTACCGAGAAGATTCTGACGGAAGCGTCCCTGCTTACCCTTGAGCATATCGGAAAGAGATTTAAGCGGTCTGTTATTCGGACCGGTAACGGGTCTGCCTCGTCTGCCGTTGTCTATAAGTGCGTCAACGGATTCCTGAAGCATTCTCTTCTCGTTTCTGATAATGATATCGGGAGCGTGAAGCTCCATAAGTCTCTTAAGTCTGTTATTTCTGTTAATAACACGGCGATACAAATCATTAAGGTCCGAAGTGGCGAATCTGCCGCCGTCAAGCTGAACCATAGGACGGATATCCGGAGGAATTACCGGGATAACGTCGAGAATCATCCACTCAAGTTTATTGCCGCTGTTTACAAAAGCGTCAACTACATCAAGTCTTTTGAGAAGTTTTGCTCTCTTTTGACCTGTTGCACCCTCAAGTTCTGCCGTAAGTTCGTCACGAAGTTCCTTTGCGTCTATCTCGGAAAGAAGTTCCTTGATAGCCTCAGCACCCATTCCTGCCTTAAAGTCATCCTCGTACTTCTCACGCATATCCTGATACTCTTTTTCGGTAAGAGTCTGCTTCTTCTGAAGCGGAGTATCGCCCGGGTCTGTTACGATATAAAGTGCGAAATAAAGCACCTTTTCAAGATTTCTCTGGTTAATGTCAAGAACCTGACCGATACGGCTCGGAATGCCCTTAAAGTACCAAATATGCGATACCGGGGCAGCAAGCTCGATATGGCCCATTCTCTCTCGGCGAACCTTTGAGCGTGTAATTTCAACGCCGCAACGCTCGCACACCTTGCCCTTATAGCGAACTCTCTTATATTTACCGCAATGACACTCCCAGTCTTTCATGGGACCGAAAATTCTTTCGCAGAAAAGTCCGCCGGTCTCAGGCTTTAATGTTCTGTAATTTATGGTTTCGGGCTTTGTTACCTCTCCGTAAGACCATCCTCGAATGGCCTCGGGAGAAGCAAGTCCGATTTTAACCGAACTGAATTCATTTGTTGAATTATTATCCATAACGGAAGCACTCCTTTACATTTTATAGTGGAAAGTTAATCAGAATTTACAGATAGGATCAGTCCTCATAATCCTCATTGTCTGCACTGTTGTCGGCAAACAAATCATCATATTCGTCATCCTGATTTGCTTCCTCGATTTCCTCGCCGTTTTCATCAAGAAGACCGTAGCCCTCCTGACCGTCGAAGTCATTTACCTCTGTAAACGCCTTATCGTCGCTTACTGTCGGTATGCCGTCATCATCAAGATCCTGCTTAAGAATAACCTCATTACCGTCATCGTCATAAAGTCTTGTATCAAGACCGAGAGCCTGAAGTTCCTTAAAGAGTACCTTGAATGCCTCCGGAGTACCTGCCGGCGGAATGTTCTCGCCCTTAACGATTGCCTCGTAAGTCTTAACTCTTCCGACAACATCGTCCGACTTAACGGTGATAATTTCCTGAAGGGTGTATGCAGCACCGTAAGCCTCGAGTGCCCAAACCTCCATCTCACCGAATCTCTGTCCGCCGAACTGAGCCTTACCGCCGAGCGGTTGCTGAGTAACAAGGCTGTACGGACCTGTTGAACGGGCATGAATCTTATCGTCTACGAGGTGATGGAGTTTAAGGTAATACATATAACCTACCGTTACACGGTTATCAAACTTCTCACCGGTTCTGCCGTCTGTAAGCTGAACCTTACCGTCGTAAACCTTATTGCCGTTTTCGTCTACATAATATCCCACATCGGCAAGTTTAAGACATTCTCTGATGTCGTCCTCGTGAGCGCCGTCGAATACCGGAGTCATCATCTTCCAGCCGAGAGCCATAGCCGCATAGCCGAGGTGAACCTCGAGTACCTGACCGATGTTCATACGAGACGGTACACCGAGCGGATTAAGCACGATGTCAAGCGGTCTGCCGTCGGGAAGGAAAGGCATATCCTCCTGAGGAAGTACACGGGAAACAACACCCTTGTTACCGTGACGGCCTGCCATCTTATCGCCTGCCTGAATCTTTCTCTTCTGAGCGATATAAACTCTTACTACCTTGTTTACGCCCGGATTAAGTTCATCGTGGTTTGCTCTGGTAAATACCTTTACATCAACTACGATACCGTATTCGCCGTGAGGAACTTTAAGGGAAGTATCTCTTACCTCTCTTGCTTTCTCGCCGAAGATTGCACGCAAAAGTCTCTCCTCGCTTGTAAGTTCGGTTTCTCCCTTAGGAGTAACCTTACCTACGAGAATATCACCGGAATGTACCTCTGCACCTACACGAATAATACCGTATTCGTCCAAATCCTTAAGTGCATCCTCGCCGACATTTGGAATGTCACGGGTAATGTCCTCTGCGCCGAGTTTTGTGTCACGGGCTTCAACCTCGTGCTCTACAATATGAATAGATGTATATACATCATCACGAACGATTTTTTCATTGATAAGAACAGCGTCCTCGTAGTTATAACCCTCCCAGGTCATAAATCCGATAAGTGCGTTCTTACCGATTGAGATTTCACCGTTGCAGGTTGCCGGACCGTCTGCAATAACCTGTCCGTCCTCAACATGCTGATGAAGTGAAACTATCGGTTTCTGATTAATGCAGGTTCCCTGGTTAGAGCCCTGATACTTAATCAGTTCATATTTATCTATTTCGCCGCCTGCGGTTTTAATCTCGATTGTCTTTGCATCAAGAGCGACAACCTCACCGCCACGCTTTGCGATAACCACTACACCGGAGTCATAAGCAGCCTTATACTCCATACCCGTACCTACAACGGGAGCCTCTGTTTTAAGAAGAGGTACTGCCTGACGCTGCATGTTTGCACCCATAAGTGCACGGTTTGCGTCATCGTTTTCAAGGAACGGAATCATTGCCGTAGCAACGGAAACTACCATCTTAGGAGATACGTCCATGTAGTCTACCTTTTCGGGCGGAACAGTAAGGAATTCGTCTCTGCAACGGCAGGTAACTCTTGCGTTGGTAAATCTGCCCTCATCATCAAGAGGTTCGTTAGCCTGTGCGACAACATAGTTATCCTCGGTATCGGCTGTCATATAAACAACCTCGTCGGTAACAACGCCCGTCTCCTTATCAACCTTACGGTAAGGAGCCTCGATGAAGCCGTATTCATTAAGACGGCTGTAACAAGCAAGATATGAAATCAAGCCGATGTTAGGACCTTCGGGAGTCTCGATAGGACACATACGGCCATAGTGTGTATAGTGAACATCACGAACCTCAAAGCCTGCACGGTCTCTTGAAAGACCGCCGGGACCTAGGGCGGAAAGTCTTCTCTTATGAGTAAGTTCCGCAAGCGGGTTGTTCTGGTCCATAAACTGTGAGAGCGGTGATGAGCCGAAGAACTCACGGATAGCGGCATTTACAGGTCTGGTGTTGATAATCGCCTGAGGTGTAATTGCGTCTGCGTCATCCTGAGACTGGACATTCATACGCTCCTTGATAACTCTTTCCATACGGGTAAAGCCGATACGGAACTGGTTTTGCAAAAGCTCGCCTACCGCACGGATACGACGGTTGCCGAGGTGGTCAATATCGTCTGTTGAACCTACGCCGTTTGCAAGGTTGAGAAGATACGAAACCGTTGCAAAAATATCGTCAACAATAATGTGATTCGGAATAAGGTCATCGTGATGAATCTTAAGTTCTGCAACGAGAGCGTCTTTATCATCGCCTACCCTTTCCAAAATATCGGAAAGAACACGGTACGAAACCTTTTCGTTAATTGCAAGTTCCTTCTTGTCGATTCCGTCAACATACTTATCGATGTCAACCATACCGTTGCCGATAATCTTGATTACCTTGCCGGACTCAAGTTCAACATATGCCGACATAACACCGGCATCCTCGATTTCCTGAGCCTTCTGCTTAGTAATCTTTTCGCCTGCGTCTGCAAGAATTTCGCCCAGAGGAGAAATAACAGGCTGTGCAAGAATCTGACCGGTAAGTCTCTCGACCATACCGAGTTTCTTGTTGTACTTATATCTGCCGACTCTGGAGAGGTCATATCTTCTCGGGTCGAAGAAAAGACCCTCGAGATGAGCCTTTGCGGTATCTACCGTCGGAGGCTCGCCCGGACGAAGCTTCTTATAAACCTCGAGAAGTGCTTCCTCAACATTCTTTGTGAGGTCCTTTTCGATGGTAGCCTCGAGCATTTCGTCGTCGCCGAAGTACTCTCTGATTTCCTCATCAGTGCCTAAGCCGAGTGAACGAAGGAAAGTGGTGATATAAATCTTTCTGTTCTTGTCGATACGAACATAGAAAATATCGTTTGCGTCCGTTTCGTATTCGAGCCATGCGCCTCGGTTAGGGATAACGGTGTTGGTGTAAAGTTCCTTACCTGTCTTATCGTGATCCATAGCGTAGTACACACCGGGAGAACGAACAAGCTGAGATACAATACATCTCTCCGCACCGTTGATTACGAAAGTGCCTGCATCTGTCATTAAAGGCAAATCTCCGCAATAAATAGTGCTTTCCTTAACCTCGCCCGTTTCGGTATTTCTCAGACGAGCCTGAAGTTTAAGCGCTTTAGAGTATGTTACATCCCTGGCTTTGCACTCCGAAATCGAATACTTCGGGTCATCATCCATACTGTAATCGATAAAGTCGAGAATAAGTTTCTCACTGTTATCGGTTATTGAGCCGATGTCACGAAATACTTCCTTGAGTCCTTCGTCCAGGAACCATTGGTAAGACTTCTTTTGCACTTCAATCAAGTTGGGCATTTTCATAACCTCATTGATTTTGGCAAAACTTTTTCGTGTGGTAGTGCCGAGCTGCACATCCTTCACATTTACCATAAAAGGTTTCACTCCGTTTCGTTTGTTATTTGCAATGATAGACCGAGAGGTCGGCGTAATTATATATTATATAAGCCTTATATTATGCACCCACATAAGCACATACTCCCAGTTTACAATCGTGGTAATATATTACACACTTTGTAATATAAAGTCAAGAAAAAAATAAAAAAATTAGAAAATATTGTCCTATTTTGGTGGTTATTGCGAGTTTTATTAATTGAGACAATCTTTTTTTGATAATATAATACATTTTTCGCCAGAATATAGATTGGAAAAAGATGAAGATGCAGAGAAAGAGAAGGAAAATAAATATCCTAAAAATCCTCAAGTAGAGGGAGAAAAAATTATAGGTCGGGCAAAAGCATGCTGTTATGTAAATTTGCATGAAAATATATATAGAATTCATTTTTAAACATTCCATCATTGTTTCTTTACTTCCGCTAAAACAATGGAAGATGATAGTGAAGTTACGCTGGTTACGTATTACAAGATGAGCGATGGTACGTGGAAAACAGATGACTACACATATCAATATCGTTTGGAAATTACGGGAAGAATGGGTGGTGCGGAAAAGGATAGCACTTTTGTTTACCTGAGTAATCAAAAAGAGATTACATTTGAACAGGCATGGAAAGCATGCGGGTTAAGCAGCAATATGAATGACTATTTTAAGGAAGAAGATGCAAAATTTGTTGGTTTCAAATAATTGTAAGAGCAGGGGGGGAATCAGAACATGAGTCTATTCGATAGATTGCGAAAAGGAAAGAACACGGATAAAACGAAAAAAGAAGAAGCAGGTGCAGAAGGATGGGATGCAATCACCCGGGAATGTGAAAGAATTTATCCGGAGCAAACGGAGCCGCTGCATTATGGAACATTAGTCAGCTGGCAATTCGGTGGAAAAGACCCGCTTACGGGAATTAGTGTGTATGACGGAGGCGATTGCTGGCATTTTGTGACCTACGGGCTGTCCGAATTGTATGAAAAAGAAACGGATGATAAAAATATCAGCGGATATGGGATGGAATTTACGTTTAAATTAAGTAAAGCCAGCTGCGTGAATGAAGAGGCAGAGATAAAGTGTATTTGTGGCATTTTACAATCCATTGCCCGGATTACATTTACACGGGGAGAAATTTTTCAGGCGTATGAGTATTTATATACCGGGCAGACACAGGGAATCGATGTTGAAATGAAATCAAACATCACAGGATTTATTACCATACCAGATACAAAGTTTTCATCGATTACAACACCAAATGGAACAGTTGATTTCGTGGAGTTTATCGGGGCAACGAATGAAGAATTACTGGCATTGAAGAACAAAGAATTAGATGTCCGGGCATTATATGCAAAAATAGGCAGTGATATAACAAGCTATCACAGAACTTCCGTAATATAGTTTCCATATTTCCGATATTGCCAATGGTGGTGACTTTGTTGTAGAATGGGAAATCGGGGCAACCATATTACAGAAGAAAAGGAGAAATTAGAAATATGCAGCATATAGCAAAGAAATGGTAGTCAAAGAAGAGTTTGTGATGACGTTTGATTCTGAGAGTGAGGATCCACAGGAAGATTACTATTACTATAAAGAAGATGTAGAGACTGTTTATGGAACGGGAAAATGTTATCTGGAAGTAATCGATGGAGAGGAGTTTGGAACAGAAGTTGTAGTTCTGAAGGTCAATGACAGAGGGGCTGTTGTCAACTTCATACTTGGACTGAATGCCTATACTATTTCAAGTGGCATTTTCCCGAAATATTTGAACGGAGAAAATATCATCTCCGTTCCGCTTGCAGAAAATGAAACAATGCATATTGGATATGTGCTGAATGAAAATCAGGAATTAAGTGAACTTGGAAAAAGCTATCTGGAAGAATTACGGAAATGTGCTCCAGCCAATCCATAGTCGTAGGCTATGGATAATCATATAAAATAGGTGTTATGTATGTACCGCTGTTTGCTGATATAATAACAGCAGAAAGGTGGTTGATGATTATGCCTATGGCGGTACGCGCAATTTTTGTATATGGGGTTAGTTCTTTGCTTCCAAATGTAATGGAAGTGATGAAGTACATCGGGGCAGCCTATATTCTGTGGCTTGCGATTCATATTGCTTTCAGTAAGACGACCTCAGAAAACACAGAGCAATCCGCATCGTTTCTAAAAGGCTTCATGCTGCAATTTGTCAATGTGAAGATCTATATGTTCGGAGTTACCGCACTAACGGGTTATGTTGTAGGATATATGTCCTCTTTTCCGGCTTTGCTGTTTTTTGAGCTGGTTATTGCAACGATCGGAACCATCGCAACCTGTACTTGGATTGGCTTGGGCGTACTGATTCAGAAGTTTTATCTGCGGCATTTTCGTGTTATTAACATTATCCTTGCACTAACATTACTGGAGTGTATTTGGGGAATGTTAAGATAATTGTTGCTTTGAGAGCAATTCTAATTAACAAATTCCAGTTTGCAGACCTAAAACAGAATACCGTTCCTTACATAGCAGTCATGCGCTTCGGTGCCTGGCTGCTAATTTTTTTGCGAAAGGAGCAGTATCGAATGAAGCTTGTATTAGCGGAAAAGCCCTCGGTAGCCATGAGCCTCTCGAAAGTGATCGGAGCAAATCAGCGCGGGGATGGTTATATGGAGGGCAATGGCTACATTGTCAGCTGGTGTGTGGGGCATCTGGTGGAACTTTCCCAGCCGGAAGCCTATGATGAGAAGTATGCCAAGTGGAGGTATGATGACCTTCCGATTTTGCCGGAACATTGGCAGTATCAGGTGTCCACCAGTACGAAAAAGCAGTTTGGAATCCTGAAAAAGCTCATGCTGCGGAAGGATGTAGAGAGTCTGATCTGTGCAACCGATGCAGGCCGTGAGGGAGAACTGATTTTCCGACTGGTTTACCATCAGTGCGGCTGCAAAAAGCCGGTGGAACGACTTTGGATTTCCTCGATGGAGGACAGTGCTATCCGGGAAGGCTTTCAGAAGCTCAGACCGGGAACAGAATATGATGCCTTATATGAGGCGGCTTTATGCCGGGAGCGTCCCACTGGATTGTCGGAATCAACGCCACCCGGCTTTTTTCATGTCTGTATGGGCAGACCCTGAATGTGGGGCGCGTGATGACACCAACCCTTGCGATGGTGGTCATGCGGGATGCAGCAATCCGGGCGTTCAAACCTGAGCCGTTCTACTCGGCAGAATTAAAATTTCGGGATTTTCAAGCGGGTGGTGAGCGGATGAAAGAAAAAGCAGAAGCAGAAAAACTGGTGGCAGAGTGCTGTCAGGCAGGTTGTGCCGTCATTACCAAGGTGGAGCAGAAAGAAAAATCAGAGAAGCCTCCAGCCCTCTTTGATCTGACATCGCTTCAGCGAGAAGCAAACAGGCAGCTGGGATTCACTGCCCAGCAGACACTGGATTACACGCAGGCTCTGTATGAGAAAAAACTCGTAACCTATCCCCGTACCGACAGCCGGTATCTGACGGATGATATGGCATCGCTGGTGCCGGAACTTGTTTCTGTGATCCAGCAGAGCTTTCAGATTCAGCCGGATGAGACAGCACCGGTGAATGCAGCGCAGGTCATCAATTCCAAGAAAGTCACCGATCACCATGCCATTATTCCTACAAAAACAGCGGCAGGTTATGACATTTCCTCTCTTCCCAGCGGAGAACAGGCGATTCTTACCATGCTGGCGGTGCGGCTGATTTGCGCGGTAGGAACTTCCTGCCGCTATGCAGAAACCATAGTAGAAGCCGAGTGTGCCGGTCAGAAGTTCAGCACGAAAGGCAAAACAGTTACGGATATGGGCTGGAGGCGATATGCAGGAAAGCCGGTTGAAGATGCTGAGAAGAATGCGGAGGCGGGTGATCTTCCGGAGCTTTCGGAAGGCATGACACTGGAACTTGCCGGTGTCGATCTGAAAGAGGGCAAGACCAGCCCGCCTAAGAGATTTACCGAAGATCTTCTGCTTTCAGCGATGGAGAGTGCCAGCTCGGATGAATTTCCGGCTGGTGTAGAGCGAAAAGGCATCGGCACACCGGCCACACGCGCTGCCATCATCGAAAAACTGGTGCAGAAAGGCTTTATCGAGCGCAGGGGCGATAAGAAAACGAAATACCTTTGTTCTACGGACAAGGGAAATGCGCTGGTGACGGTGGTGCCGGAACAGATTCAGTCCCCATCCATGACGGCAGACTGGGAGGAAAAACTGCTGAAAATAGAACACGGCGAGTATGACAGCGATGCCTTTATGGGTGAAATCAGCAGCATGGTCAGCGGACTTGTTAAAACCTACGAGGCTGTAAAAGGTGCTGATGTGCTGATGCAGCCGGAACGGAAAGTCATTGGCTCCTGCCCCGCCTGCGGCAGTGATGTCTGTGAAACGGCAAAGGGATGGTTTTGCAGGGATAAGGACTGTAGATTTGCGCTCTGGAAGGAAAACAGGTTCTTTCAGACACTGGGAAAGCAGATGACGGAGGAACTGGCAAAGCAACTGGTAAATCAGGGGAAAGCACGGCTTACCCATTGTTATTCCAAGAAATCTGGACGTTACTATGACACAACCGTTTATGTAGAGACCGGCGAGGACGGTGCAGCAGCATTTAAGCTGGAGTTTGGAGGTAAAAAATGAGCATGAAAATGATGAATGCAGCTTATCTGGTGGATAATGCTGCACTGCTTTCCTTGCAGGAAAAGCAGGACGGCGTGGAATTCCATTGCTTTGATATGGACAGCAAGGTGCAGATTGCCGAGGGACACATTGGCTGGGATGTGTTGGATAAACAGCCGTTTTCTACGCTGGAAGAAAGCGCGAGGATGGCGGCACTCCAGCAGATTCTCCGGCTTGACGGTCTTGCCGTTGCGCCGGTAGCCCCGGAGATGCTGGAGCAGGTACGCGGCGGTAGAAAGGTTCTCTGGCAGATGAAAAAGGCTGATCCTGAGCTGGAGAATGCTAAAAATATCCGGTTTATCACCAGCAGCTACGAGGATCGGTTCAAAATTCCGGATGGCAGTGCGGTGGAGATTGAGTATCCGAATCGGAAATTTTCAGCCCGCTGCGAATATATGGACGAATATCATCTGCGCCTGGGGTATGATGTTCTGCACATCTGTCAACTGGCAGAAATGCTGGAACGCGGCGGTGGCACCTGCCGCCCGGAGCCGCTGATTACGGAAGAACGCTGTGCATGGGATTTGGGAAGCAAGGGCTTTCTTGCCATTCAGACCTGTGAGGACGGTTACGACTATACCTTATATCATAAGGACTTCACGGAAATTGACGGCGGACAGATCGACAACCCGGAAATCAGCATGAATGCAGCCAGAGACCAGATTCTTTCGGATTATGGGTTCGGTGGCCGCACCATGACGCGGATTGACTATGATGAACTTTGTGATCGTGCAGAGGAAGCGGAAATCAGCAGACGGGAATCTGTGCTGGGTAAACTCTCGGATTTGTCTTCCAGAACGGATACGCCGGTGAAAGCTGCCAAGGCGAAGGAGGCGGAGCGATGAAATACAAGCTTACGAAGGCAGAGCAGGAAACCGTCATCAATTTTGATAATGAACTGGATACCGCCAGCATTTATACCCATGACAGCCGCCTGATTAAGAAGCTTCGGGAACTGCGAAAACAGTATCCGGAGCAGTTTATTTTGGAGCGCCGGGAGCATGGGTCGGTCACTTATACGATTCCGAAACGCTGTGTTGGTATCCGACCGCCGTACAGTGAAAAGCGGCGGGAACAGCAGCGACAGGAAGCAAAGGAAAACGGCCTGCCGTTTATGGAGAAGGGAGAAATGAACGATGACAAGAATTAAAAAATGGAATGAAGTGCATGGAAATCAGGCATCAGACGAAAGAATGATGGCATTTCTCGACAGTGCTACCGACCAGTATGCGATTTTGCAGCTTCGCCGCAGTGAGGATACGGTATATGAACGCTTTTCGTCTATGCGCGAACTGGAACGGATGGGGCTGGAACCGGATATTGACCATTATGAGGTGGTGTATACGGCGCCGCTTCTTCCCTACAAGGATCAGAATACGATGTTGGAGGAACTGTATGCGAAATTCAATGTTTCCCGCCCTGATGATTTTACTGTGCATAGTCTTTCTGTGTCTGACATCGTGGCTTTACGGCAGAATGGTGTTGTAAGCTGTCACTATGTGGATTCCATCGGCTTCCAGGAACTGCCCGGATTTTTGAAACCGGAGAATTACCTGAAAGCCGCAGAAATGGCAATGGAAGACGATTACGGCATGATTGACGGCGTAATCAATAACGGAAAGAAGGAAGAACCGGCGGAGAAAGCATCGGTTCTGGATCAGCTGAAGGAAAAGCAGGAGGCGGTGCCGCCTGCACCGCCTCGCAGGTGCTGCGAAGAAAAGGAGTTGTAAATGCGTTTTACGGATGACGAGTGGATGCTCATGATGCTTTACAGCCCTGGCACACGGACGGGGCTGATTGCAGAGCTTCAGACGATGCAGAAAAGTCTGACGGGCAGAGATAGAAACCTGCGTAGGTGGACGGCCTCGCTGCTTGCGAAACTGGCTGAGATGACAGATGCAGAATATGAGGCACTGGATTTGTATCCGGACGAATAAGGGAGAGGAGGAAAAAGACAGATGATGACGAAAACGGCTTATTATATGCAGATGGCGCAGGAAGCTGCGGCGCAGATCACTGGCAGCAAAGAGCAGTGGACAGCGTTTTTAACCACATCCGCGCGGCTTTATAAGTATCCTTTTGCGGAGCAGCTGATGATCTATAAGCAGAGACCAGAAGCAACGGCCTGTGCAGAGTACGATCTCTGGAATGACCGGATGAATCGCTATGTGAAGCGCGGCTCCAAGGGCATTGCTCTTTTGGACATGCGCGGTGAGCAGCCGAAACTGCGGTATGTATTTGATGTGGCAGATACCGGAGAACGGAAGAATTCCCGCCCGGTACAGCTCTGGAAAATGAATGCGGAGCATGAGCAGCCGATCATTCGGGCACTGGATGCAGCATTTGATGTTCCTGCCGGTGCCGGGTCTCTGGAAAATCACATTATGGAAGCAGCAGAACGCCTTGCAAGGGATTACTGGGAGGAAAACCGCAGGCAGATCAGTGACATCGTTGCAGATTCTTATCTGGAAGGGTATGATGAACTCAACATCGGAGCTTCCTTTAAGAGAGCTGCCGCTGTCAGCATCGCATATTCCGTCTTTACCCGGACGGTGGGCAATGCAGATGACTATTTTGAACACGAGGATTTTCTGGACATCTTTGATTTTAATACGCAGGCTGCTGCCAATGTGCTGGGAACTGCGGTCAGCGAAATGTCCAGCCAGATCTTCCGGGAAATTGAACGCACAATCCGAACTTATGAAAGAGATAAGCAGGCAGAAAGGAGCCAAAACTATGATGGAGCTGAATTACACGAAGAACGGCGATTACCTGATTCCGGACATCCAGTTGTCGGTGCAGGAACAGAAGCCTCTGGGCAAGTACGGGAGGATGCGCAGAGCATTCCTGCAGGAGAACAACACGCTGCTGTACAATCACCTGATCCTGACCGAGAAGCTGTACCCGCACCTGTGGGAGATTCAGGAGACCGCGACCGCACGGATGGAACAGATGATGGCGGAGCTTCTGAAAGCGAATCCGGCACCGGACAAGAAATTGAACCAGATGGCCTGGGTGCAGCACATGAACATGCTGAAAGCGCAGGCAGAGGAAGTCATTCTGACGGAACTTATCAACAGTTGAACTTTATGAGCCTGTTTCAGTCCGAAGCAGAGCAGATTCAGAAAATTGATGCGGCGGCAGAGAATGCAGCCAGAGAAGCGGAGAGCGAAAAGCCCTCCGCTTTTGTAATTTCTGAGGATGAAATCGACCGGATGCTGCGGACAGGCTCTAATTTTGAAGGCGGAAAAATTCGTATTTATGCGCTGTATCAGCAGCAAGGGGACGCAAAAGAACGAGCTGCATTCCTGAAAGCGGAATATGGTCTCGGTGGTCACAGCTATACCTTTATGGATGGCAGTCGCGGTTTTGCCGATTATAACGGAAAAGGCATTCTGCTTCGCAATTATGACCATGACCGGGAAGTGCGCCTCACATGGTCGGCGGTGGATAAGCGGTTAGACCGGCTTGTGGAAAATGGTCAGTACCTGACCGCGCTGGAAATGGAAGAGTATCGGAAGCTGGAGCAGGAATATGGTGCGTCGCTTCCTATGCCGACTGCCGCCCATGTATTTCCGCCAACGCCGCCGGAACGCTACGATACCGGAAATGAGCATGTGGATAATATGCTGAATACGGCTGCGGATATCTATGCCCGTAGCGAGTTGGCAGCACCTCAGCGGTTTACCGTGATGGAAACTGACGATGGCTATGCGGTTTGGGATGATATTCAGGACGGCATTCATGTGGAGCCGGATGGTGTCAGCGAAGAGTTTACCAGCGAATGGGAGGCAGAGACCTACCGCCAGCAGTTGATTAAAAAAGTCCAGGAACGGGAAGCCAAAGACTGGCTCTATGTTGAGCAGAGCAAGCAGGATTTGCAGCAGGACATTCCATTCCCGGATGTGGAATCCGAAGAAGTACAGGAACCGGCTCACGCAAAGGCAGATCCTCTGGTGCTGGAAATGCAGGAACACGCCAGAGAACTTGCCAGAGAGTCAGGCTATGCACCGGATGAACGGTTTGTAGTCACGATGACCGGCGATAATTTCCCGGATTCTAAGGATGCGTTTGCCATCTGGGATTATGTTAAAGAAGAGTATTACGGATATTCGGACGGAAAAGTGCAGACATTTGCCGATTATGTAAGCGCATCAGAGGCGTTGCAGGAGATTCGCGGCAGGAACATGAAGGCTGAAAAAGAGCCTGCAACTGTGCAGCCAGAACCCGCAGCTCCGGTGCAGCCGGATTATCGTGTCGGCGATACGCTGTATCTGGACGGAAAGGCATTTACGATTGAAAAAGTCGGGCTTTTCGATGTGGAGCTTCGGGACCCGGATTCCGTGTATCCGATCTTCCGCTCGGAAAGCAAGGAAAATCTGGCAAGACTTTTGGGGCACGAGGATAATATTCACCTGCACAATCTGGTGGTTGATCTAAATTCTGGAAAAGAAGCAGCGTCAAAAGATATTGAGAATACAGGTACTGTATGGTCGGATGAGGCGTTGG
>OQVT01000631.1_pt1 | contig 20459 bp, 16 predicted proteins | sample 1691561 | NCBI WGS metagenome assembly OQVT01 (sample SAMN03418260, study PRJEB22391) | human gut metagenome | biome: human-gut; feature: organic feature; material: feces | host: Homo sapiens | place: Tanzania | collected 2013-01 | reverse complement strand
CATAAGCGTTTAAATTTGCCTTTGAATTTGTCAAATTTTCGCCTGAATTTGCCTTTGAATTTTGCGTTAAAGTTGTTGTTGAAACCGCTGAATTTGCCTTAAAATTCACGCTTTTTTTAAGTGTCCTTGCGTTTTTAACCCCAAAAATCACGCTTGTCGCACTCAGTGCCTTTCTAAACGCTGATTTGGGCGCAAGCGGCAGTTCTTTGGTGAAAAAAGGCGTGGCTTTTTTGTAGAAATCACTCTTTTGATGAAGCCCAAAATAAGGATACAAAAAGCGAACAGAGCGGAGTTTATCGACATTTTTACTTAAAAGCTCTGGGTAGTAGGCGACTACGGGGCAGTTGTAGTTGCGAGTGCTTGTGTCTTCGTGCTCTGTACTACTTTCAAAGCCGTTGCTGTGGCAAGGATAAAAAATCGTCCCCACGCCCCTTTCAAGCAAGTCCTCGATATGCCCGTGCATTAGCTTTGCGGGGTAGCACACCGTGTCGCTTGGTATGGAGTATTGCCCTTTGGCGTAGGTTTTGCGCGTGCTGATAGTGGAAACTTCGACTTCATAATCAAGTGCAGTAAAGAGAGAGTGCCAAAAAGGCAGGTTCTCATACATATTTAGTCCTAGCGGAATGCCGATTTTACCGCGTGGTTTAGCGGGTTTGTTGTAAATTTTGTAGTTTATCAAATCTTTAAGCCTTTGCAGCTTATACTCATACATATTAGGCAATGCGGCTTGTTTTTTCACGCCAAGTGGCTTTTCGCAGCGGTTGCCCGAAATAAACTTGCGCGAAGTGCCATCGCCGCTGAATTTGTTTATGGTTAGGTTGCAGTTGTTGCCGCAAATTTTGCAGTTTGTCGCCATCGCGCTGTGAGAAAAATTCGCCAGCTCGCCTGCTGAAATGATACTTGAACGCTCTAAATTTAGGCTTTTTGCGTATAAAGCCGCTCCATAAGCTCCCATTAAAGGGGCAATGCTTGGTCGAATGACTTCAAGCCAGAGGAACTTGTTGCCAAAATCAACGAAGCATTTTGAAAAGCCGCTTGCCTGCATCAACACGTATCATTAATACTAAAAGAGCAAAAAAGTAACAAATTCCTTCCAAAATATTTGGAAGTAACTAATATTTTTCTTATTTTTGCAGCATGGAAGAAGAAAACATACGGCAGGTTATATATTCTGAGGAATTTAATGACTTTTATGATAGCTTAGATTCCAGGATACAAGATAAGTTTGATTATGGGTTACGGCTCATAAAGACTCAGTATGTAGTAAATAAGAAGTTTGTTAAACATCTTGAAAACACAGACTTTTATGAACTGCGTATATCTATCACCTCTGATGAGTATAGGACGGTATTGTTTGCAATAGACAATGCTAGTTTTATACAATGTAAAAGAGTTATTTTGCTGAATTCCTTTATAAAGAAAGGGACAAAGCAATACAAAGCAGAAATAAAATTAGCAGAAAGGTTATTAAAGAAATATTTGGAGGATTAGTCTTATGTTAAAATTTAATGAAGAAAAATTAGCTAAATTGCGAACATTTGATGATGTTTTGCAAGAAAAATATGGCGAGCCTGGCAGTGCGGCTCGCAAGGAGTTTGATGCAAGAGCCAAGGCATGGTATTATGCAGAGTTATTAAGGGATGAACGCAAGAAGCAGAAGATGACTCAGAAAGCTCTTGCAGAGAAAATCGGAAAGAAAAGAGAATATGTTTCTTCTTTAGAGAAGGGGCAGACGGATATGCAACTCTCTACATTCCTGAGCATTGCTGATGCCTTAGGTATGCAATTCTCTTTGGTTGTAGGTTAAACCAATTATGTGATAAGAAAGGGCTAGGGTTACTGCTTATAGTCCTTATTTAAAATGAACTCATAAAAAAATGGCAAAAAAGAAAAAAGGTAAAGGTAGCGGCAATCCTGTGCTGGATGCGCTAACCGAAATGTTGAGCGCAATGTCGCCCGAAGAAAAGATGCAGCTGATGGCTAATCTCGAAAACATCGCACAGGCGGGAAGCCCTATGGATGATATCCTGGAGGCTTCGTACACTTATCAGTGCCCGGACTATACCAGGGAGGTAAAGCCTCTGGCGGGTTATCTGCAGTCTTTATTGGGTGCAGCCTTGCCTAGCGATGTTCTTCATGCGTATGAAGTGGCTCATAAAGAGTTGGAGCCCCTTTCGCATCAAGAGCAGGAAGATGCAATGCGTAACTTTTTTATGCACATTCTTGCCGGCGGATTGACTCATTGTTTCGCACAGGAGGCAAACGCCACCGCCTTGCCTATGATAGCCGGCTTCCAGCTGGTAGATGATTTCAAGCTTACAGGTCTCTTAGACGTCATCCTCGAATTATTGAAGCAGAATATGGACTTCTATGAGTTTTATTTCGGTGCATTCGAAGAGGCTATTACCCTGATTTTGGCTCATGTAGGTGTGGGACATCTTGAGGAACTGAAAGAGATGATGAAGACCGAAGGATTCTTGCCTGAAGCTTATCCGATTATCTTCAAGGCTGTGGTACAGATGGCCGTGGAGGATCCTTTCTGCCGCCTGCAGGTATTGGGATGGGCTGCGGATGTGTTGAAATCATGTGTAGAGGTGACTTTCCCGGCCATGGCGATGGATTGGCTGGTAGAAGCTCTTGCTGAAATCAAGGCGGTAGATTTGTTGCCTCTGGTTAAGGACATCTATAAGAAATTTGACATACAGCCTATGATCATCAAGGGTGGAATCAAGGAAATTACCAAGTTGCTTTCTAAGGGAACTGATCAGCGAATTGTCGGTTTTGCAGATTGCAAGGAATTCTTGAATCTCTTGCTTGAAGGCGAAGCCTGCAACTTTGAAGTGGATGACGACTGGTTTAATGATGAGGATGACGATAACTGGTGTATTGATGATGATGATGAGCGAGACGCTGATGCCTTGTTCTTTAAGGAGTGTGGTTACAAACCAGCCAAACCAAAAGCTAAAACTGCGAGAAAAGGCAAGCGTAAGTATGCACTCACCCTGGATGTTACCTTGAAAGGTTCTCCTCGCAAAGTTTATCGCCAGTTGGTTGTTCCTTCTGATTTGACATTGAATCACTTGGGCGAAATCCTGGTTCGGGCAGTGGGCTGGGAAGGCTATCATCTTAACCAGTTTATAGCCGGTAAGACTTATTATGCAGAGCCTAGCGATGATGACTGGATGATGGACATGCAGAAGGATGCTGGCAAATATACGATAGGTAGCTTGCTGAGCAGGGTGAAAAGTAAGATAAAATGGGAATATGACTTCGGAGACAGCTGGGTTCATGAGATAACTCTGGTAGAGAAGCAGGCCGTAGATGATAACGAAACGGTGAAAGTAGAGTTGCTGAAGGGAAGTGGTGCCTGTCCTCCAGAGGATTGTGGTGGAGTTTGCGGCTATCGCCATTTGCTCAATGTGCTCAAGAATCCTGCTGATGAGGAGTATGAGGAGATGATAGAATGGCTTGGAGGTGGATTCGACCCTAAGTCCTTCAGTCTTACTGCTGCCCGAAACAAGGTAAAGGGATATCTGCAAAACTGAGCATTCCATCTATGAATTATTGTTTATATGAATTTTTTCTTCAAAATAATATCACTATTGTCACCACTCAAGAAAGCTATCTGATAATCAGCTGTTTACGGGTGACATTAAGGGCTTTTTCTAATGTCACCTAATGTCACCTAATGTCACCCGATGCCACGCTACGGCAAAAAGACAGATCTGGAGGTTTTTGAGCCAACCTACGATGTGGAAAAAGAAGGTACGGCGCATATCTGGTGGTCAGAAATAAAAAAACAGCCTCCTCCTCCGATGCATAAATATGCACTTTGAGTCGTATATTTATTCAGTTTCCCATTAAGCCCATTTGACAAAATGAAAGTGCCCATTTGACGTTGTCAAAGAGGCTCTTTGAGGAGCTCATTAAGCCTCTTTGACGACCTCAAAGAGGCTTAATGACAAAAGAGGGGTGTATTTAAGAACCGTTAACAATTCGTGATTTGATTTTAACTATAATTCTGTGCATTGTGAAAGAACAAAGCTCTGTTTGCTATCTTTCTGTCATTCTGTATATTTATGCAAAATTAGGGTAAAAATGCTCCCGTTTTAACATTTTTGCATCCTTTGTAAAGCATGTTTGTAAGTCACATCGTACCAGGGTTTAAAAGCAAACTGAGGCACTTAGACCTCGTAAATGCGTCATTTACACTTGCTAAATACGTCATTTACGAGGTCTAAGTGCCTCACTTTTTTATATCGTCTCTAAACAGTTCGTGTCTTCCATTCGTCTATAGTGCCCTTTTGTGAAGAGAAATATTTTCTTTCGTCTTTAGGTAGCTGTTGGCAAGCAATGTAAGCAAGCCTTCACTCACTTCATTGTTGGGTATGTCAAGCATGTATGAGGCTGTGTCGCGGTCATAACCTTTTATGGTAAGATAGCCGCTTTGGTAAATCATAGGCAGCGGCATTTCCATATCAGCTTTGTAGTCGTCAAACTGGCTGGTGGCATAATACTTTCCAATAAGTTCGTTAAGGTTTTGGTCAAAATGCGACAGCAGTCGTACAAGATAGGCTGGTGTGCCACTCTTGAACCAATAGTTGCCGAGATCCATCTGGCTGAAAGCGTTAAGTATGCTGAACGGGTTGAATATGTCGGTCATGTGTTTGCTGAAATGATATCCGTCATATTTCTTCTTCAGTTTTTGTAGCATCTCGTCATAGCTACATTCATATTCTTTGGCCAGTTCTGCAATCTGTTCCGCAAAATATCCCTTCAGCTCGTCTTTTGTTATTCCGCAGATTGCTTCATACTTGCTGTCCAAGCTGATGTCGGCAGGTTGGTTGAAGCCACTGAACATGCTTACCTGCGAAAATTTTGTAACACCCGTAAGCAGCACAAAGCGCAGGTCGGCATCTGCTCCTTTGAACGTGGTGTAGAACGACTTCATTATGTTGCGGTGCTTTTCCTCCAGCGACACCTGTTTGCCAAGATGCTCAACCTTGAAGTCGAGATCGAGCACGTCAAGAATAGGCTTGTCATATTCGTCAATCAGCACCACAGCTCCAAGCCCAGTTCTTTCGTGAGCTGCTTTCAGTATTTTTGCAAACCGTATGTTTATGTCGCGGTCGCTGTTTATAATGCCATACTGTTTCTCCCATTCTGTAAGCTTGCTTGAAATAACCTCTTCCAGTGTGCCGTCGTTAAGATAATTTCCGATGCTGAAATCTATGTGAAACACCGCGTGTTGTTTCCATTCTTTTTCAAGCTTGTAGATTGCCAGTCCCTTGAACAGTTCTTTTTTGCCGAGAAAATAGCTTTCGAGAGTCGATACAAGAAGGCTTTTCCCGAACCGTCGTGGACGGCACAGAAAGTAAGTCTTGCCACCTACAGCCAGATTGTATACCAGGTCGGTTTTGTCGATATAGGCAAAACCTCCATCTATAATCTTTTCAAAAGTCTGGATTCCAATAGGATATTTCATACGGTACGATATTTTCCCACAAATTTACAAAATTTATTTGTTAGGATGGTGCTCAAAACTAATTTAAATGAATCTGTGCTCTATTTTTGTAAGTATGTTCAGCTCCGACATGGGAGTGTAGCCTTTTAGCGTCACTTAGTGCTAAACCCTTGTAGTTTCAGAACTTCTTGAAATGGAGACGTAGCGTCTTTGAGCGTAGCACCATCCTGCCGCCTGTCAGCTTCTCTTTGGCAAAGCCTTCTTCAAGGTTGTTTATGCCGTAAGGGGCCAGCAGGGTGGGGTCGTCGATGGGGTGGTCGCCGCCGTTGTCGCCTTTGTCCTCATGCCAGTTGTCCTTATAAGGAGTGCTGGTTATTATGCTGTCGCCTGTCTGGCGGAAGCGTAAATAATAACCGTGAATGCCTTCTTTGTCGGTGTCGCGCACGCGTATGAGCTTATATTGCACGCCCCAGAACACGCGCTTTCCTGACATGTCGAGCGTGTTGCCTGTGGCCAGCGTGTCCACTTGTTCAAGATGCCAGAACCCGTCAAAGTTGCCGTTGTCGCTGGTTTCTATCGTGCATGATGTCATGGCCGCAATCATGGTTGCGCCAATGGCTGTATATATCGCTTTTTTCATTGTTTCTCAATTAGCCAAGCTATAAGATTTTCCCTTTTCCCTTTCGTTTTTCCCTTTTACCGGCGTCAGTCTTTTTTACCTTTAAAAAGTCTATAGGATTTTTCACTTTTCCCTTTTCGTTTTTCCCTTCTACCGGCGTCAGCCTTTTTTACCTTTTTACTTTTTTACCTTTAAAAAGTCCCTTCTTGCAAACCGTTATCTGTCCTCCTGCGTTATGGCCGAGCATCAGGTTGCTGCCGAAGTCCATGCCATAAGCCGCTGTGGCTTGCCAACCGTTGTTGAAGCGGTATGTCGACTCGAGCATGAAGCTCACGTTCTGGTGCGCCTTTGTGAAAGGGTCTGAGTAGGTGCCCCATCCCTTCTGCCATGTGGCGAGGGCGCGGTACGACAGGCGGTCGGTGGGTTGTCCGTCAAAGCCCAAGTGGAACGCCACGAAGCGGTTGTCGTAGACACCTATCTTCTCGTTGGTGTTGTATATTGGCGAGCGGAACAGCGGGTTGCCGATGACCTGTCCCCAATGTTGCCATCCGGTGTAGGCGCTGTGGTTATAGTAGTCGTCGGTGCCGGCAATATGGTCGCTGATGTTTTGCGTGCGGTCGTGGTTGTATGGTCCGCTCTGATATTTTGTGTAGAGATACTCGAACACGATGTTTCGCAGCCATGTGCCATACTTAATGTTCATCTCTGCTCCGAGCATCATGTCTTTGAGGCTATACATGAAGTAGCGGCGGTCCTTCCATGTGTTCCACTCCTCGCCTTGGCCGTAGCCGTTATAGTCGAGCATGAACATCTGACTGTGGTCCTCGAAGAAATGGTCGGCATACACGCCCAGTCGCCATGTCTCTGAGTTGTAGTTTATTCTCATCACCCAGCTGCCCAAGATGTTGCCCTCCTTGTTGCCATACATTCCGTCCGTGTTGTCTTGTCCTCCGGGAAGGAACGCGTTCCAGAACGCTTTGAGGCCTTTGTTGGTAGGAACGGCAACCATCTCGCCCTGTCCGTTGCGCTGGTATGGTGTGCCGCCAAACTGGGTAGCCATCTCCAGGCCCATCTCCAGGCTCAGCGGATAAAAGTCCTCGTCTTTGCCTATGCGCAGGTATCCAGCTTTCGAGTGGTAGAGCACGTTGTCGGCGTAGCGGCTCTGCTTATGCGTGAAGTCGTGCTGCCACGAGTCGTCTGTCATCATGCCGTAGGCAATGTGTCCCTTCAGCTGCACCCATCCGTTAAGCAACGGGAGGGTCCAATAGCGTGGCAGGGCCAGCCTGACCTGTGGCACAGGGCGCGCGTTTATGCCAAATGTCTGTGAGCCCGAGCTCAGACGGTTGTTCTTAAGCTCCATGTCCCACTCTTTGCTGCCCACGGTCAGCGTGCCGTGCAGCCATCGTCCTTCCACATAGGCTTGCTGCACGATGAAATGGCTTGTGTAGTGGAGTGGTGCCACGAGGTCCAGCCCGTAGCCCAAGCCCCAGCGGCGCAACGAGTCGGTTTGCAGCGGTCGCTCAATGGCTGCCCTTATGTAACCGTTGGTCTTGTCGAGCGAACTGAGTCCGTGCCTGTTGGCGTTGAGCCACAGCGGCGTCTTTCCTTTCGACACCGATGCCTGCATCTCTACCTTGTAGGCAAGGTTTTTGGTCGGCTCAGCCTTTATCAGCGAGTCGCTGTCGTGCCAGTCGGCCTGTGCCATTATTGATGGTGTGGCCAGCAAGAGCATGGCTGTTATTGAAGTTATCTTCATGATAATGAAATTCAGTTTTTTTTCTTTAAACGTCTGTTAGTTCTTTAAATAACGTTCGCGCGTGGGTTTTATTGCGTTATGACCATTGATGATGTAGGGATTTTCCACCCCGATATAGGGAAAATCCTTTTGCAAGCTTATTTTTAGTTGCTACCTTTGCATCAGAGAAAAGAAAACAACAGTAAAGAACAAGTTTAAAGATATAAGATTATGAAAAAGTTTATATTCGCCCTTATAGCAATGGTCATGATGACCGTGTCGGCAACTGCTATGAGTTATGAGCAGGCCCGTCAGCAGGCGCTGTTCCTCACCGACAAGATGGCGTATGAACTTAACCTCACCGACGAGCAGTATGAGGCAGCATACGAGATAAACCTCGATTACCTGATGGGTGTGCGCACCGTCGACGACCTGTATGGTCCCTATTGGGAGCGTCGTAACCTCGACCTCAGCTACATTCTGCTGTCGTGGCAGTATCGCGCTTTCTGTGACGCCGCCTATTTCTATCGCCCTCTCTACTGGAACGCTGGCTATTGGCATTTCGGCGTTTATGCCCGCTACCCGTATCGCGACTATTTCTTCTTTGGCCGTCCCACGGTTTACATAGAGTATCGTGGCGGTCACAGCTGGCACATGAACGGTGGCCGCTCATGGTATCGCGACCGTCGCATCTGTCCGCCGCATCATAACAACTATTTCGGAATGCGCGACGGTTTCCGTCGTGGCGATTTCGGCAACGGCTATAGTGGCAACCCCAGCAGCCGCACCCAGTTCGGCACGGCACAGCGCCCGCCGATGATGAACAACGGAACCATGTCGTTCGGCAATGCCAACCGCAACAACAGCTCGTTCGGCAATGCCAACCGCAACAACAGCTCGTTCGGCAACGCCAATCGTAACAACTCGTTCGGCAACGGCAACCGCAACAACTCGTTCGGCAACGGCAACGTTAACGGCAACAACGCTCAGTTTGGTTCAGGTCGCCGCTCCTCAGCTTCTTCTCGTGGCAACAGCACTTTTGGCAGCAATGGTCGCGAGAGCAGCACCCGCAGCACCGTAGGCAACTCGCAGAGCACCTTTGGCAGCAGACGCTCAGGCTCAACGACAAGCACGCCTCGCAACACGTTCTCACCCAGTCGTAACGAGGGTGGCTCATCATCATCAGGCTCAAGCTTCGGCTCAGGTCGTCGCTCTTCGTCATCGTTTGGCGGCGGACGCGGTAGCTCTTCGTTCGGAAGCAGCAGTCGTCCAAGTGCCCCCAGCGTAGCACCAAGCCGCGGCAACAGTTCGTTTGGAGGCGGTAGCAGCTCGTTCGGCGGTGGCCGTAGCGGTGGAAGCTCGTTCGGCGGAGGCCGTAGCAGCGGTGGCTCATTCGGTGGCGGCAGCAATGGCGGCGGCAACCACGGTGGTGGCGGTCATGGCTCGTTTGGCAGCAGAAGATGAATTAAGTGAAGAGTGAAGAGTGAAGAGTGAAGAGAGAAGAGTGAAGAATTTTGATTGGATAAAGAAGGTAATTTTAAAAAGATAATTAAGGGTTATAGAAGAGACAATTAAGGGTTATAAAAGAATATTATTGGTCTAATTTGTTTCTCACGACTTGCAAGGGATAAGTGCTCCTGAGCAGGTCGTGAGATTTTTTATGTCCTAAACCGTCTTTATGTTCCAAGCCTTCATCCTCAAAGCTCCAGCACGCGCACCTCAGCGTTTTTCATCGGCACAATCTTGTTTGTGGGCTTGTCATAATAGACGCTTTGTATGGCCTTGTTAATGATGCCGTGGCCCACGGCCAAGACCGTCTTTCCGGGATAGCTGCGGCGTATGAACTCGATGAAGCGTGCCGCACGCGCTTTCAGGTCGTCCATCGTCTCAATGTCGTCGGCCCACGGTTCACCTTTAAGGTCGGGTATGTAACGCCCTGTGAAACTTCCCCAGTCGCGCTCGCGCAGCAGAGGCGTGGTCACAACAGGCGCTTTGTGGGGTAGGGCTATGATGTGGCAAGTGTCGATGGCGCGTTTGAGATCGCTCGACACGAAAGCGTCGATCTTCTTGTCGGCCATTTCCTTCGCCACCACCTCAGCCTGTTCGCGTCCGTGGGTGGTGAGCTGTCCTTGAGTCTGTCCTTGCATTATCTGGTTCACGTTGTCCACCGTTTCGCCGTGGCGCGTGAGCAAAAGGGTTGTATGTGTCATAGCTTGTTTTTCTTTTTTTGTTTTCTTTGTTCCTTTTCTTTTTTTCCGACTGCAAAAGTAATGATAATTCGCGATTTTTTGATAATTTTGCCAATGTAAGTTTTGCTTACGAAACAGAAACAATTCTATCCCCCACAAACACCTTTTCATTATGGACAATCTGTTGCTTAGCGCAGCCATTGGCGACATCGCAGGAAGCGCATACGAGTTTAATGCTACAAAGAAAGAGGAAGACGTGGTGTTCTTCCATCCGAAAGCCAAGTATACCGACGACACGGTCTGCACCTTCGCTTGTGCCGAAGCGCTGCTCCGCGACCTCGACATGGGCGACAACCTGCACACACGTTGCCGTCAGCACCCGTGGGCAGGCTATGGAGGCAACTTCATGAGATGGGTCAGCTCGTCCAACCCCCAACCCTACAATAGCTTCGGCAACGGCAGCGCCATGCGCTGTTCGGCGGCAGGATGGCTGGCAGAGAGCGAGGCCGAGTGTGTGAGCATGGCATCTCTCACCGCCATGCCCACCCACAACCACCCCGAGGGCATAAAAGGAGCGGTGGCGACAGCCCTCACCGTCTTTTTCTTAAAGACAGGACGTGGTGCCGACTATGTGAAAGAGAATGTGCTTCAACGTTATTATCCCGAGTGGGCATCGCTCTCTTACGACGACATAAAGCCGCGCTACACCTTTGACGAAACCTGCCAGAAGACCGTGCCCGCGGCCCTCATCTGCCTTCTCTCTTCTTACGGCTATGTCGACTGCCTGCGCCGTTGCATAGCTCTTGGCGGCGATGCCGACACGCTCTGTGCCATTGCCGGCCCCATGGCCTATGCCATGTATCGCGAGATGCCTGCCGCGTTGGTCGATGCCGCTCTCGACATGTTGCCCGAATGGATGCTGAAGGTCAATGCCGAGTTTGACCGAGAGTGTAGGCGTCATCTCATCATACGCGAAAAGCGGTTGCCGCTGCCCGCCTTCTTCACGAGAAAGGTTAAGGGACAGATGCGCACGCTTGTCGACATGCTTGCCGCCCTGAACGCGCGACAGGGTTTCTCTTCGCCCGATGAGGCTTACAACGCGCTCATAGAGATCTTGGAGATGGCCCGCTTGGGAGGCGATGCGGTGGCGTTCAACTGTAGCTTGCGTGCCATGTGGAGCTACGCCAAAGAGTGTTTCCGCGATGGCCATTTCGATATAGACCTCCTGCGCGAGCGTCTTTCGCCCGTGGGCTATCATGGCGTGTATGGCGCTTACCGCGACTATGTGGTCGACAAGACCATCCGCCTGGTGGCTTATCTCAACGAATTCAGACGTTACACCTGTGCCGACGACCTGTGCAACGATTTCTTTAAAGCCTCGGGTGGCGTGAACCATTGCGGCCCCAACCCCGAAGACTATTATTTTGCTTTTAGTCCAGACATAAAAGAGACGTTCCGCCGATACCTGCAACGCTTCTGGCCGGAGCTGGCACCCACAGGACAGCTCGATGGCAACCTGTTGCGCGAGTTTATGTATCGCCGTCATGAGCGCGGTGTGCGCAAGTATGGCTTGGCGGCTGTGCTGCAACGCAACTTCCGCGATGAGGATGTAAGTTGTGGCGTTACGGTGAAGAAAGCCTGGCGTGGCGGAGCGGCCCCCACCTACACGCACGGCAAAAACGTGTGGGGCAGAGACCCGCGCTACCCTGACCGTCATTACGTCAAAGCATGTGTGGCAAGACCTTATGGCGCCAGCGACGTACAAGACATGTATGAGTTTGGCTTGGTGAGAAGCATTCTTAAGGAAGACAAACATTATGTTGAGACAGGCAATTGCTTTGTGCCGCTCGAAGACACCACCTTGCCCGTGTTCATCTGCTATGGAGGCATGATGCTCTTCGACACCCAAGAAGAGAAAAACATGTTTATATGGAGCATGCTCGACGACTGGCGCAAGGCAAACAACGGGGGAGACGAGTGATGGCAGTAGGCATTTTCGGACATGAGATAAGCGTCAAGACCACCGACTGCTGTCATGGCGACACACCCGGAGCAAGGGTGCCGCCCGCCGTTAACCTCTTTGTCAAGGTCACCGATGGCTGCAACGCCCATTGCCTGTTCTGCTCCAACGCTGGCGCTCCTCACACCACGGGGGCGTTTGACACGGCGAAGCTCTTCAGTGTGGTTGATGAGCTGCAACGCAACCGCATCATCATCAACCGCTTCAACATAACGGGTGGTGAGCCTGCTGTGGTGGCGCCGCTGGTGGAGGAACTGCTTCAGGAGCTGTCGAAAAGCCGGTATGACGACATACATGTTCACCTTAACACCAACGGACTGCTGCCGTCGTCGCAACGGCTCATGCAGCACCCTCGCTTCGATTCTGTCTCCATGTCGCTCCACCACTACGACCGCCAGCGGCTGTCAGAGCTTTACGGTACGGAGATCCTGCTGTCGGCGCTTCGCTTTGAGGGCATTGACATGATGAAGCTCAACGCCAGCTGTAACCTCGTGCGTGGATATGTCGACTCCACCGTCGAGGCTCATCGCATGATGAACTTCTGCCTCGACCTCGGCATCACACGCCTCGGCTTTGTGGGGCTTATGGATGTTAACGCCTATTGTCATGAGCGGTTCGTCCCTCTCTCTGCCTTGCAGCTCGACACCATTCCTCATTGCTATTTTACCGAGAGCCGCAACCGTGGGCGCAACTGCTGTTGCAGCAATTATCTCTATAACCGCAATCTGCGGGTGCTCGACATCTACATGCGCCATTATGCCAACCGCGCCTACTGTGAGTCGTCGCTGCTTTTCGACGGCAAGCATCTGAGGCAGGGGTTCGGGAGCGATAACATTATTTTTTGACTGAAGCTGCTGGTGATGGATTTTATCGGGAGTTAAAAGGAAGTTAACTCGCTTTGCGAGTGAAGATAACGGACATGTGCATATTTTTTTGAGATTTAAAGGTTTCCAAAAGCATAAAGAACTTGATGAAGACAAACGACAACATAGCAGCGCTGTTTGAGCAACGCAAGCATCAGCCACAATGGAACACCTCTTATCCGTTGCGTCCTGACCATTGGGCACGTTACCGATGGGGTGGGGACGGGCTGCCTTTCGATGGCGAACAGCCCTGCGATGGTGAGCAGCCTTTCGATGGCAAGCAGGTTTTGCCTTTCGATGGTGAGCAAGAGCTGTCGATGTATGTCCACGTTCCTTTCTGCAAGAGGCTGTGCTCGTTTTGCGAATACACGCGCATGGTGCTGCCCGATGAGGCCACGCAAACCCATTATGTGGAAGTGTTGCGGAGCGACATAAAACGTTTCCGTGGGCAGATGGGACCCTTTCGTCTTGCGGGCTTCGACATCGGCGGCGGCACCCCCATGGCTCTGTCTGACCAAGCTTTCGGCTTGCTCCTCGACGTCTATGATGAGGCTGTAGACGGCCTGCTGCTTGCTGCCGATTATGAGCCGAGCATAGAAGGCACGTTCGCTTCTGTGTCGCGTCAGAAGCTGGAGCGTGCAGCGGCAAGTGGCGTGCGCCGCCTGTCGCTTGGCTTGCAGACCGCCAGTGGCGATGTGTTGTGCCGTCAGAACCGTGCTGTGGAGAGCGTCGCTTCTATGGCGCGTGTGCTCGACATGGCTGCCGCTTGCGGCATGTCCAAGGTTAATGTTGACCTTATGTATGGCTTGCCGGGCCAAACCCAGGCGAGCATTGCTGCCGACCTCCGCATCCTTGGCACGCTTCGCCCCCAACAGGTCACGCTCTATGAGCTTCGCACCAACATGATAGCATGTAAGGCGTTGCCCTCAAAAGATGTCCTTTTTGCCCAATACACCCAACTGTTCGAGGCCCTCACCGCCATGGGTTATCATGCGCGGTTTGGTCAAAACACCTTCTCTTTGTCGCCCGTCGACGGCGGCGTGTCGTCCTACCTCCGCAGCCGCATGCTTCACGGCACCTCCTATCGTGGCTTCGGCGTGTCGGCGCAGAGCATGAGTAGGCGTGGTGTGGCTTACAACGTGGGCAAGTCGGCCTCTGCCGACAGCCTAAAGAAAATCCTGCCCGGCAACAGTTATGCCGAGCAGGATGTGTATCTTCTTCCACCCGCCGAGTGGGTCTCCAAGTATGTGTCCATTGCCGCCTATAACGGCGCGTTCTCCTTACGTCGAATTGAAGAGGCTGTAGGCTCCGAAGCCATGTCTCCATACCTCGATGCCCTTCGTTTTTGTCTTGCCGAGAACCTCATGACCGTTGACAACGCCAACAATTGGGTGCGCATCACCCCTCACGGCTTCAAACACTACGGCGCCGTCTTCTCCCTCTTCACTTAAACAAAGGTAAAAGGCTTTTTTACCTTTTTACTTTTTTACCTTTTTACTTTTTGACCTTTAAAACTCCTTTTTCGTACTGTTCTTTTATAACCCCGTCCGCCCACGAATAATAGTCGGCAAGGGCTTTATACACGTTCTTCTCGTTGCTGTCTTTCTTGTTACCGCCTTTCTCGTTACCTTCTTTCTCGTTGCGCAGATCGTTCACAAGCGCCGTTCCCTTATCCATCAGTTCGTCTTCGATCGGCCGAATGAGTTGCAGAATGCCGTTCCCCTTGCGGTTCACCAGCTGAGCCACGTCGATGTAGCTTGAGCGCGTCTTCGTGCGAAGAGGGAACAGTCGTTCCTTCAGCTTCAAGCCATATCGGCACAACGCGCTGCCTCCCGTGGTGCCACGCCCTACGGTCTCCGGCAGCTTGTCGTTGGGCAGCAAGACCAGCGGCATGGCCACCGTTGCGAGTGGAGAGCCGATGATGGTCCAAGCCACGGTGTGCGACGGGTCTTCTTCCTTGCTCACCCCTTCAATGAGCTGGGCGCAGGAGGTGCTGAAGCGCGGAATGAAGTCAACAAAATTGGCAAACCTCGGCATGGTGTTGTCTTCAGGTGCGAGGTCAAGGATGTTGACGTTCGTCAGTCCGTGGGTCAGAATGCGCGGCACGGTGCGTATGAGGCTCGGCGCATCGAAGCATCCGGCAAAGGCCTGTTGCGTCATAAACTTGTTGATGGCGAGGTAACGCTCCGTGCCGAGGTCCATGGTGCGGTCGCCACTGTAGGCGTGGTTGGTGCGTATAAGGAAACCGTAAGGAGCCACGTTAGGGTCGTTGGCATCAAACTTTGTCCATTTGTGCAGCCCCACCTCATAGTAGGCGCAACCTCCTTGCGCGTCGATCACGCCAAAGTTGGCGTTGTTGTTACGCAGCGACGTGGTGTCGAGTAGCGCCTCAAAATCTTTCAGCGTGGCGCATAGGGCCAGCGCCTGGCGCATGAGCATGCCCTCCGTCTCGACCTCAAACTCGGTGTCGCCGTTCAGGTTATAGGCAGCGGTGTTCATTATGGCAAAGCCCGCCTCGTTATGGCCCGACCATATCTCGGCGTTGGCCGAATCTTTTGCTGCCGCCACCCCCATGAAGCGGTAGCGCTCGCCTTTCACCGTGACCATGCAGTTGTCGAGGTTTCCTGTGTCGCGGTTCTTGAAAATCATTGGCCGTCCGCTCTTTGTTGCCTTGCCAGAGACGATGAACGATGTGCAGGCCAGCGACGGGAGAACAGACAGAACACACAGCGTTGCTGTGGCTATGATGTGGTGCATTGATAATTTCATGATGTTGCCTTTTTAGAATGATTTAATTTCAGATGTTGCAAAATTACGTTTTTTTTATAATATATTATTCAGCTTTTTCGCTTTTTATGGTAATTTTGCAACGAAAATAACGATGCTTGTGGCATCTTTGTAATAATAAGGTATTAGAAAAAGAGAAAAACAAAATCTAAAAAAAGATTATGAAAAAGATTTTTATCATGGTATGTGCTGCCATCGCTCTTGTGAGTTGTGGCGGTAAGACAGCACCTAGTGCTGCCGATGTAGTGAGCGACACGACAGAAGACGTGACCGCCGTTGCGGCAAAGACCGCCAATGAAGCTGCCGACAAAGCTGTTGCGGCTGTAACGACAGCTCTTGACGAGCAGCTGAAGGCTGGCGATGCGAAGACTCTTGCCAAGACGTTGGCTTCTGCCAAGGCCGCTGTAGAGAAGTTGCAGAGTGAGGGCAAGACCGAGGAGGCCGCTGCCTATGCGTCAAAGATCAAAGAATATGTAGACAAGAACAAGGAGGCTCTCACCACCGCTGCCAAGGGCGACATGACCGTTGCTGACCTGGTCAACGGCATCGCCAACCTGCCAGCAAGCGTTCAGCAGGGTGCTGCCGCCGCCAAGGCTGCCGTCAATGCCGATGCTGCCAAGGTGGCTTCTGACGCCGATGCTGCTGGCAAGGCTGCCAAGCAAGCTGCTGAGACAAAGATCAAGGAAGATGCCGCTGCCGTCAAGGCTCATGCCGAGGCTGCAAAGAAGGCTGCCGAGGCTCACGTTGCCGCCAAGGTGGAGGAGGGCAAGCAGAAGGTTCGCGATGCTGCCAACAAGAAGGTCAACGAGGCCCTTAACGAGGTGCTGGGAAAATAATTGTTTTTTTTAAAAAGACAATAGGCCCTTACGCTTTTTTTAAGACAATAGGCCCTTACGTTTTTTTAAGACAATAGAGACAATAGGGACAATTTTTGGTTTGTGCTGATGTTCTGCACAGCTACCAAAATGTTGTCCTTATTGCCTCTATTTTTTTTTGAACTTTCTAAAGAAAGCGTCTCTTATTTCTCTTCCTCAATAAGCTCAGGCATGATAAACACAGCGTGGACCTTTTGTTTCTCCTTTGGCGGAATGTCCATATAGTTGCGGTAGAGGTCAGAGAGATAAGCGTCGGGGTTGCAAGGAGCAGCGAACGTCTTGCCCTCAAAGCTGATGGTGCCTATGGGGAAGATGCTGTCCTGTCGGTGCATTATGCCGTAGCCGTTGTTTATGAGGACGTTAGACATGAAGGTGTCGCAACGTTTTGTGGCGAACGCCCATTTCCATCTTAGGCTGTACCACATCTGTTTTGCTCCAAACCACAGCAGCTCGGCTGCAGCCCGCCATGAGTAGGTGTGCGAGTGGTGGAGGATCGAGTAACATTTTGACATGCCCTTGCCATATTTCTTGCAGAACCCCTTCGACACGTTGGGGTAGGCAATGAACGGAAAGATGTCTACATACAAGCCCTTGCCGTAGGGCATGGAGAAGTCGTCGTTGGCCTCCACATAGAACGAGTTGTTGTCGCGCACCTTCATTATAGGCTCGCGTGTGGGTTCCGTCTCCGGACTCTGTAGCGTCAGTCCCTCTCTCAGCTCCCCAGGTGCTATCTGTGCGAAGCGTCTGGCATCGTCTAAAGGCATGGCAATGTCGATGTCGTCGTCCCACGGAATGAATCCGCCGTGACGCACCGCCCCCAACAGCGTGCCGCCGTCGAGCCAGTAGGTGATGTTGTGCTTGCGGCAGATGCGGTCGATCTCCTCAAGAATGGTGAGCTGCTTCAGTTGGCAGCGTCGCAGCTGTTGCTGCTTAAACTGTTCCAGTTTGTTCATAATCGTTTGTTAAAGGCGGGCATCAGGTTCGTCTTCTGCTCTTTCCCCGTTCGTTCTTCGTTTCCCTTTTACGTTCTTCTTCATTTCCTTCTCACGTCCACCACCTGTCCCTGGCTGTCAGAAGCCAGCGTGTGGAGCGTTGCCTCTGCCACCTTTTCGGGCATGAGCAGCGTGTCGTCGGGTTCAATGCCGAAGTTTTTCTGTCGCATGGGTGTCTTTGTGCGCTCTGGGTTTATGCAGTTTATCTTTATGCCGTCGCCGTCCCACTCTTGTGCCACGGCCTGTACAAAGTTGACGATGGCAGCCTTTGTCGACGAGTAGATGCTGTAGAAGGCGCGTCCGCGTGTGTAAGAACTTGATGTGAAGAACACGAGCTTGCCCTGTGTCTGCTTGAGGTAGGGATAAGCCTCCAGCGCCACGTTCACCGTGCCCATATAGTTGGTCTGCACGGCGTTGATAATGGTCTGATAGTCCATCGTGGCCAGTGGCTCCTTGTTCAGCAGTCCGGCTGTACATACCACATAGTCGATGTGTCCTGCCTTGTCTGCCGCTTCCTTCAGCGCCTTTGCCACGTCCTCGCGCTGTCCCACGTCAATGTGCTGTGCGCTGCGCGAGAAGCTGAACACCTTTGCGCCATAGCCTTCAAGCATGTCGACAATGTTCTTGCCAATGCCGTAGGAGCCGCCAAACACCACAGCCACCTTGTCGCCGAAGGTCTCTGCCGACAGCTCGTTGTTGTCGGGCTCCGTGTTTTTCAGCTGGAACAGCTTGTCCATCATGTAAGTGTCTTCGCGGTAGGTGAGCTTCATGTTGCTCTCCTCGCCGCTCACCACAAACACCGGCTCTGAGGTGTAGCGTCTCACCACGCCGCAGTCGTCGGTTGTCTTGAAGGCGGGGTCTTGCAGCGCCTTCTCGTAAGCCTGCTGTATGAGCTGACGGTCAAACGCCTGAGGTGTCTGTCCGCGGCGCAGGCGTGAGCGGTCTGGTATGTTGGCAATGTAGTCGCCCTCCACCTCTATGATGGTGTCTGCCGACGGCACCGCCACGTCAATGGCCTTATGGTCGTGCAGGGCATCGATCACGTCGTTCAGCGTGCGTTGGCTGAGCAACGGTCGCACGGCATCGTGGAAGATCAGGTTCACGTCCTCGTCGGCATAAGCCTGTATGGCAGAGAGCGAAGAGTCGTAACGCTCCTTTCCTCCCTTGAGAATCTTTTTCACCTTACGCCATTTGTTGCGCAGCACGATGTTCTCAAAGTCGGCAATGAGCATGGGGTTCGACACGATGGCAATCTCGTCAATCCGGCTGTTGCGCTCGAACACGTCGACGGTGTGCTCCACCACCATCTTGCCCGCCACCTTGAAAAACTGTTTCGGTGTGGACATGCCGAGACGTGAGCCCACGCCTCCTGCCAATATCACGGCTATGTTTCTTTTCATATCTTGTCTCTTGTTGTTTTCTTGTCGTTTCGCTTGCTTAGGTGCAAGCATGTCGTAATCTTTGCATAGGTGCAACCTATTCTTTGCAAAGTTAATACAATTTTGTTTAAGGGCACAAATTAAAGTCGAAAATCTTTTGTCTCGTTAGTTTCTGCCAAGAATTTATTTGGTTAGAAGAGGTGCTATAGCAACAGAAAAAGTTTGTACTACCTTAGAAAAAGTTGAATGGATTTGTACTGTAAGCCTGAGGTTGGTTGAATGATTTTCACCTTATCCCCAATCTCTGTTGGATAAAACCATTCAAAAATGGCATTTTCCAAAATATCGGGCGAGAAATTTGGAGGTTACAACTTTATTGCTTAATTTTACAAATGGTAAAGTTAAAATACATTTAAGCCATGGCTATAAGAGAAAGAAGAAAGCGAATCTATCGCAAGCGCATACCTTACGGCATGCAGAACTTTGAGGATGTAATCTTGGAGGATTGCTACTATGTGGACAAGACCCCATTCATCGAGGATATAGAGGATTCCAACAAGTACTTCTTCTATATTCGCCCTCGCCGTTTTGGCAAGAGCCTCACCCTCTCCATGCTCGAACATTACTACGACATCAACAAAAAGGACAAGTTTGAGTCCCTCTTCGGTGGATTGTACATTGGCGAGAATCCTACGCCAGAGCATAATACATATCTCATCATTCACCTCAATTTCGCTGAGGTAGACGCAGGTATAGACAATTATCAAAGTGGATTGGACGTGCATTGTAACATTATGTTCAATTCATTCTGTAACCAATATGCCCATTTGCTTCCTCCTGATGCAAAGGAGGGGTTGAACAGAGAAATTGGTGCCATAGGACAACTGAGGTATTTATGCCAAGTTTGCAAGGAAGCTAACCAGAAAATCTATCTCTTTATCGACGAGTACGACAACTTTACAAACACAATCCTTGCCAACGAGGAGCATCTGGAGCGATACCGCAACCAGACTCATGGAGAGGGTTATCTACGTCGCTTCTTCAACACTATCAAGGGTGCAGCCGGCTCGGCTTTGGGACGTGTCTTCGTCACGGGTGTAAGCCCTGTCACTATGGACGACCTCACCAGTGGCTTCAACATCGGCACGAATTACTCGCTAACTCCACAATTCAATGAGATGACGGGATTCACCGAGGAGGAAGTGCGGGAGATGTTGGGCTATTACTCAAGCGTGTTGCCGTTCAACCATACCGTAGATGAGCTCATCACCGTGATGAAGCCATGGTATGACAACTATTGTTTCGCCGAGGAATGCTATGGAGAAACCACCATGTACAATTCAGTGATGGTGCTCTACTTTTTGGATAATTACATCCGAAGCTATTACAAAATCCCAAAGAACATGGTGGAGAGTAATGTTCGCACGGATTACAGTAAGCTGCGCATGCTTATCCGTCACGACAAGGAGTTCGCCCATGATGCCAGTGTCATCCAGCAGTTGGTCACCAAGGGATACGTTACAGGCAAGCTCGTAG
>OQVT01000629.1_pt1 | contig 20491 bp, 31 predicted proteins | sample 1691561 | NCBI WGS metagenome assembly OQVT01 (sample SAMN03418260, study PRJEB22391) | human gut metagenome | biome: human-gut; feature: organic feature; material: feces | host: Homo sapiens | place: Tanzania | collected 2013-01 | reverse complement strand
CGACGGCGGCAAGCGGATTCCCGTGGTCGGCGGCCGAAATGCAATCAACAGGTGATACTATCACCGACCTGATGGAAAACATGGCGGCCGAGCAAAAGGCAAGAGTCACTTACGACAACATTTTACGTTTGGTCGATGACCCTGATGTTCGTGATGTAATCAAGTTCCTGCGTGAACGTGAAATCGTCCACTTCCAGCGATTCGGTGAAGGTTTAAGGATTGCAACTGATAAGCTTAATTCCAAAAACTTCTATGCCTTCAACCCGTCGTTCGATAAATAATTTTCTATTCACTCGGAGCAAAAAAGTGCCTCAAAAGCCGTGTCTTAATCAATGGCAAGACACGGCTTTTTCTATGCCCGAAAAAAATAAACGGGAGATTCTAACCGGAAAATATTTATCTCACAGCCCATGATAGGCAAGTCGGACGAGCTTATTTCCGCCGAAAAAAAACGATTATTGAACGGGTCAAGTCAATGTACGGGGATGACGTTGAAGCCCTTGTCAGCCTTTTCAACAGATCTTCTTTTGTACTCATAATTGTCAAAAAAATTACCCTCCTTATCGAATGTCCGATAAAGAGGATAATATCATAATCCTTGATTGTAACGCCTATACATTTATAATTATATAATTGTGCCGCCGCCGACAACGATGTCTCCGTCATAGAACACAACCGCCTGACCGGGAGCTATCGCACGCTGGGGCGTTTTAAAATCGACGCTGACGTTTCCGTTTTTGAGCGGAGTGATAACTGCGTCGGTTTCCTTTTGCCGGTATCTGACCTTTGCCTTGACCCTCATCGGCTCTGTGAGCTTTTCAATCGAGATAAAGTTTAAATCCGTTGCTTCAAGGTGATTTGAGAATAAATCATCATTTGAGCCGAGCACAACCCGGTTCTTGGCAAGGTCCTTACTGACAACATAGTACGGTGCTTTCGCCGCAATGCCCAAGCCCTTGCGCTGACCTATCGTGTAGTTGATTATGCCCTTATGCTTGGCAATAAAATTACCGTCACGGTCAACAAAATCGCCCTCGGTAAATCGAAATCCGCACCATTTTTCAATGAAGTGGGCATAGTCACCGTCGGGAACAAAGCAAATATCCTGGCTATCGTGCTTGTCGGCATTGACAAAGCCCTGTGCTTCGGCAATTTCCCTCGCCTCATGCTTGGTCATTCTGCCGAGCGGGAAAAGGATTCTGCTGAGCTGATCCTGCGTGAGCGAATACAAAACGTAGCTTTGATCCTTTGTATCATCGGCCGCCTTGCGAAGAATCCAGCGACCCTTTTCTTCGTCGTATTCGTTGATGGCGTAGTGACCCGTTACGACGTAGTCAAACTGCAATTCCTTTGCTCTGTGCATGAGCTGATCAAACTTGATATATCTGTTGCAGTCAATGCACGGGTTCGGCGTTCTGCCGTTGCGATATGCGTCAACGAATCGCTCGATAACCTGCAATTTGAAATTATCGGTATAATTGAAAACATAATAAGGTATACCGAGTCTGTTTGCAACGCTCCTTGCGTCCTCAACATCGTCGAGCGAACAGCAGGTCTTTTCCTTTTTTATACCGATATCCTCGTTATTGTAAAGCTTCATCGTTACGCCTATCGCTTCATAGCCCTGTTGAGTTATCAGATAAGCAGCGACGGAGCTGTCAACTCCGCCGCTCATGGCAATCATAGCCTTTTTCATGGCTCAACCCTCTCGGCTGCAGCCCTCGCAGCTTTCGCAGTTGCTTCCGCAGTCACTGCCGAATACATTCGGATCAAGCTCAAGACCGTTCTTGGTGTAATAATCCTTGAGAGCCGCCTTAACAGCCTGCTCGGCAAGTACGGAACAGTGAATCTTTGCCGGCGGAAGTCCGTCAAGAGCCTCAACAACAGCCTTGTTGCTGAGCTTGAGAGCATCCTCGATCTTCTGACCCTTGATCATCTCGGTTGCAATCGAGCTTGTAGCGATTGCCGAAGCGCAGCCAAACGTATTGAACTTAACGTCCTCGATTTTACCGTCCTTGATTTTGAGGTACATTTTCATTATATCTCCGCACTTAGCATTGCCAACCTCGCCGACGCCGTCTGCGTCATCCATTTTGCCGAGGTTTCTCGGATGCTGGAAGTGGTCCATTACCTTTTCACTGTACAGCATAGTAGTCCTCTCCTTTCATTATTCTCTCCCAAACGGGGGACATGTCACGGAGCATCGAAACGATTTTCGGGAGCTCCTCGATGATATAATCAATTTCTTCCTCGGTGTTGTATTCGCAAAGAGAAAGACGGAGTGAACCGTGAGCAATCTCATGCGGCAAACCGAGAGCAAGCAGAACGTGGCTCGGGTCGAGCGAGCCTGAGGTACAGGCAGAACCCGAGGAACCGCAGATTCCCTTGAGATCAAGGTGAAGCAGAAGCGACTCGCCCTCGATACCCTCGAAGCAGAAGCTTACGTTGCCGGGCAGACGGGGCGAACGTCCTCCGTTTACTCTTGAACGGGGAATGATTTCAAGGATATTGTCAATAAGCTTGTCCCTTAACTTGCTGACATAGGCAATGTTCTTGTCCATGTCCTCACAGCACTTTTTAAGTGCCGCCGCCGTTGCAACGATAGCGGGAGTATTTGTTGTGCCGGGACGCTTATTTCTTTCCTGAGCACCGCCCTGCATGAAGCCCATGAGAGGAACGCCCTTGCGGCAATAAAGTGCACCGATTCCCTTGGGACCGTGGAATTTATGAGATGAGAACGAGAGCATATCAATGTTCTGTTCCTTAACGTTGATCGGAAGATGTCCGACGGCCTGAACAGCGTCGGTGTGAAAATAGACGCCCTTTTCTTTACAAATTGCACCGATTTCCGAAATAGGCTGGATAGTACCGACCTCGTTGTTTGCATACATTATTGTAACAAGGCAGGTGTCATCTCTCAGAGCCTTTTTGAACTCATCAAGACGAACGTAGCCGTCCTCGTGAACATCGAGATAAGTTACCTCAAAGCCTTCCTTTTCAAGCTTCATCAGAGTATGAAGAACGGCGTGATGCTCAAACGTTGTTGAAATAATGTGTTTTTTGCCTTTTTTCTCGCCGAGATGTGCGGCATTTGTGATTGCCCAGTTGTCCGCTTCCGTTCCGCCCGAGGTGAAGTAAATCTCGTTCACGTCGGCACCGATAGCATCGGCAATGTCACGTCTTGCCTGCAAAACTGCGGCGGCAGCCTCCTGACCCATGTGGTGCAGACTTGAAGCGTTACCGTAGTTGTTTTTTAAACAATCTACCATTGCGTCAAGAGCTTCAGGGCAGAGAGCTGTTGTTGCAGCATTGTCTGCATAAACAGTTTTCATAAAAATCGCCTGACTTTCTTTTTGTTTTCTTGGATTTAAACAAAGTTGAAAGCAATGACTAAATCCTGATAATGGTATTTTAACCATTCAAACAGATTATACTATATTATTATTTTTTTTGCAACTTTTCTCAGTTAGAATAAACTAACCGACGCAGGTCAAAAACTGTAAAAAGCGTTCTATAGAGCCGCTTGCGAAATTCTTTCATATAATAAAAATCGAAAAAATCGGCAAAGTTGTCGCGTTCGTTTCGGCAGGGATAGCGGTTCTCGGTCTGCTTTCGATACTCGTGTTCGTAAGCGTAAAGGGCATACCGCATTTAAGCGCGCAGTTGCTTTTCGGCAAGTATTCGGTAAGGAACGTGTCCATACTTCCGTCCGTCGTCGCGACTCTTCTGACGGTGCTTATAAGCCTGATCGTAGCCGCGCCGATAGGCGTTTTTACCGCCGTGTTTCTGAACGAGTACACAAAAAAAGGGAGTAAGGCGGTAAAGGTTATACGGACGGCGATAGATATATTGAGCGGAATACCGTCGATAGTGTACGCGCTGTTCGGTATGGTAACGTTCGTGGTATGGCTCGGCGGAAAGCAGTCCATACTCGCGGGTAGTCTTACGATAGCGATAATGTTGTTGCCGACCGTCGTAAGGTCTACGGAAGAAAGTCTCAAATCCGTGCCGGACGGATTGCGCGAAGGCAGTCTCGCGCTCGGTGCGGGTAAAGTCAGAACGGTTTTCAAGGTCGTTCTGCCGAGCGCGTTGCCGGGCATAGCGTCGGCGATAATTCTCGCGATGGGCAGGGTGGTATCCGAATCCGCGCCGTTCATCTACACCATGGGCAATTCGCTGAAAGGAATGCCCGCGGGCGTGACGGACAGCGGCACTACGCTTGCGGTCGCGCTGTATCGGCTGGCGGGCGAAGGCAGATTCGTCAATCAGGCGTACGCTACGGCGTTCGTGCTGATAGTCGTGGTTCTCTCGCTCAACGCGGTGGCAGATCTCATAACTAAAAAACTCGATAAAAAACTTAAAGGAAGCAAAGATGGAAAATAAAACGAACGAAGCGTTCGGCGGCGGAATATCCGTAAAAAACGCGAATCTGTGGTACGGCGATTTTCACGCGCTCAAAGACGTAAACGTAGAAATACCCGAAAAGCGGGTAACGGCGTTCATAGGCCCTTCGGGGTGCGGCAAGTCGACCTTTCTCAAATGTTTCAACAGAATGAACGATCTCGTGGAAGGTTGCCGCATAGAAGGCGAATTTTTAATCGGAGACGTGGATATTTATAAAAAAACCGACGTAAACGAGTTACGGCGTAACGTGGGTATGGTGTTTCAGAAGCCCAACCCGTTCCCGATGAGCGTGTACGACAACGTCGCTTACGGACCGAGAACGCTCGGCGCGAAAAAGAAATCCGACCTTGACGAAATAGTCGAAAAGTCGCTTAAAGGCGCGAATATGTGGGACGAACTGAAAGACCGTCTCGGCAAGTCCGCGCTGGGGTTGTCGGGCGGGCAGCAGCAAAGGCTGTGCATAGCGCGCGCCCTTGCGACCAACCCGAAAATCCTGCTTATGGACGAACCGACTTCCGCGCTCGATCCCATATCGACGGGAAAGATAGAAGAACTTGCGGAGTCGATAAAAAACGACACCACGATAGTGATAGTAACGCATAATATGCAGCAAGCCACCCGTATAGCGGATAAGACGGCGTTTTTCCTGCTCGGCGAACTTATAGAATACGACGATACCGAAAAGATATTCTCATCGCCGCGCGACAAACGCACCGAGAACTACATTACGGGAAGATTCGGCTGAAAAATTAAAAAAACCGCTTGAAAAAGGAGGGCAAACGAAGTATAATGAGTATAAGAGCGAAATATGAAAAGGAATTGAGCGAAGTTTTCGATAAACTGATAGCGATGTGCCATTCGGTCGAGACCGCGATAGAAAAATCGGTACGCGCCCTGAAAACGCGCGACGACGATCTTGCGCGCGAAGTTATGGACGGCGATAAAAACATCGACCACGCCGAACGCGAAATCGAACAGGATTGTCTGAAAATACTGCTTATGGAACACCCCGTCGCAGGGGACTTCCGCGACGTTTCCGCCGCGCTTAAAATGATAACCGATCTCGAAAGAATCGCGGATCAGGCGGCGGACATATCCGAAATATCCCTGCAATTCGGCAAGGAAGAGTTTATCAAAGAACCCGAACATATCGAAATGATGGCGAAAATCGTGTCGGGTATGGTAAAAGACGGCGTTACGAGTTACATCGACAGGGATCTCGTTCTCGCGGAAGGGCTGGATAAACGCGACGACCGCGTGGACGAACTGTTCGAGACGGTTAAAAGCGATCTCGTCGAACTCATAAAGAAGAACCCCAAAAACGCCGATCAGGCGATACTCTTTATGATGATAGCCAAATATCTCGAAAGAATAGGCGACCACGCCGTCAATATCGGCGAGTGGGTGGAATACGCTTCCACGGGCGTAAGGGGCGCGTGATTCCGTTCGCTTGAAAAAGGAGAAAAATGGACGACAAAAGACTTATTTATTGCGTTGACGACGAAGAGAATATCCGCGAAGTGTATTCGTACGCGTTAAAGGGCGCGGGCTTCGACGTCGTTACCTGCGACGGCGAAAACTCGCTCCAAGCGGCTTTGACAAACCGTTTGCCCGACCTTATCGTGCTGGATATTATGCTCGACGGCGCGGACGGGTACGAAATTTTGAAAAAGTTACGCGATAGCGCGGTTACCGCCGATATTCCCGTTATAATGGTGTCGGCGAAAACCACCGAAATAGATAAGGTCAAAGGTCTCGATTCCGGCGCGGACGACTATATCGCCAAACCCTTCGGCGTACTCGAACTCGTGGCGAGAATAAACGCCAAACTGCGCGGCGTGGCGAAAGCGGGCAGAACGTTCGTTTTCAAGGACGTGAAAATAGACGACGACAAACGCGTCGTAACGGTCTGCGGAAATGAAAAAACACTTACGCCGAAGCAGTACGAATTGTTGAAAATACTCGTAATCAACGCCGAAAAGATAAATTATCGCGACGATCTGCTCGATAAGGTCTGGGGCGAGAATTACGGCGAAACGCGCACGCTCGACGTGCATATCGGCGACCTGCGCAAAATTCTCGAAGGCTCTTATGCGGAACTTTCCACCGTAAGGGGCGTCGGGTATATATTAAAATAATCATCGGTTGAAATGAAAAAGAAATTAGTTGCGTTCAATTTAATAATAATCACTCTGTCCCTGCTGATTTTGTTCCTTTCGGGGCTTACCGTCAGCAAAAAAACGCGGTACGAAGAAGCGGAAAAGAACATAATCGCTCTTACCAAAGTCTACGTCGCCAACTATAACGACCACGTTGCCGAAAACGTGCCGTCGGGCGTGAGAGTTACCGTCGTAAACGAAGACGGAACGGTTATAGCCGATAGTCGGGATGCGAGCGTGGTAGGTAAACCGCACGCCGACAGAGAAGAGATAATCGCGGCGTTCGGCGGCAAACCCGTAATCGTAACGAGACGGAGCGCGTCGCTCGGCAAAGATTTCGTGTACTACGCCGAGAAGGCGGAAACGGCGGGCGGTACGGTCGCGGTCAGAGTTTCAATACCCGTAGAAGACGTTAATTCTTACGTCGGCAAAACCGTCACCACCACGGTATGGGTGCTGATAAGCGCGTTGTTCCTTTCGTATATCGCAAGCGTAATCGTTACGGGCTCGGTAATAAAACCGCTCGAAGACGTCAAAAAAGGTCTCGAAAACGCCGAAAAGGGCGTAAAAATCGATCGCATGCCTACGGGCGACGCCGAAATAGACGGAATAATGACCGAAATAGATACCGTCGCCGAACAGTTGAGTTCGTCCATAAAGGCGGCGACCGACGAAAAGGAGCGGCTCGATTATATACTCAGCAACGTCTCCGACGGAATAGTCGTTCTCGACTGCGAAGGTACGGTGCGGACGGCTAACAAAGTCGCGGGCGAAGTGTTCGCCGGCAGCGGTTACGTCGGCAAGAACTATACCGCGCTCACGGACGACGAAAACTTCCTTGCCGCCGCGAAACTCGCCGTAACCGAACGTAAAGGCTCGGAGACGGACTACGAGACGGACGGCAAAACGTATATGGTATCCGTAAAGCCCGTCGACAACGGCTGTTCGATAATAGTCGCCACGGACATAACCGCGGTAAGACGCGGCGAGAAGATGCGCGGGGAATTTTTCGCCGACGCCTCGCACGAGTTGAAAACTCCGCTTACGGCGATCAAGGGCTTCAACGACCTTATATCGCTTAAAACTTCCGACGAAGAAATAAAGAAATTCACGGCGAAAACCGACAAAGAAATAAACCGCATACTCGCGTTGCTGTCGGATATGCTCGATTTATCCAAACTCGAATCGCAAAAGGAGATAAACGCCGAAAAGGTAAGTCTCGGCGAAGTCGCCGCGGAAGTAAAGGAAAGCCTTTCGGGTATGGCGGAAAAGAAAAAGATAACCGTTACGGCAGACGGCGACGCTACGATCGAAATCGAACGGGAACACGCCGTGGAACTTATCAAAAATCTCGTCGAAAACGGCGTGCGCTACGGAAACGACGGCGGTTTCGTCAAAGTAAAGATAAGCGACGAAGGCGACGGAAAATTCTCGCTGAGCGTCGAAGACGACGGCATAGGCATAGAAGAAAAGGACAAGGCGAGACTTTTCGAACGGTTTTACAGGGTAAACAAATCCCGCTCGCGCGAAAGCGGCGGAACGGGGCTCGGGCTCGCGATAGTAAAACACATATGCCAACTGTACGGTTTCGATTTGTCTTTAACGTCCACTTACGGCGCAGGCACTACCGTAGTCGTAAAAACGAGATAATTTTCACACAATTTACAAAAACACATCATAATACAATCATATTGACGCTGTATAATACAGCCATAAAATCGATCACACAGGTTTTTTCTTGTTTCAATTATTTCTCCATTGTGCCGAAGGCGAGGTTTTTCGTAACCTCGCCTTCGGTCCTTTCATTATAATACACGCGCGCGTGCGTAGGGATAGGGTAGAGATAAAACGCTTGCGTGCGTAAGGATAGGGCGGCGTGGCGCGAAAGCGCGTTAATCGTCTGCGGACGGGCGGAGTCGAAAACCCGAAAAACCCCGCCCGAAAAAAATATTAAAAAATATTCGGAAACCTTAAAAAATCGTTTGACAATAGCCGTTCGTTATGTTATGATACATAGGCTGTGTAAAATAGGGTTGAGATGAAAAGTTACTTCAAACCCAACGCTCGCTCGTCGGCTCCGGAACCGCGAAACGAGTAGGGAAGATAATTTTCATTGACAAATGCGGGGGCGCGACCCCTGCGACTAACTGCGCGTATAGCAGTATTAGGTCATTCGCGAAACACACGGCAGCGAGTGATTTTTTTATTGTGAAAAGCGCGACACACACGGCAACGTTGACAACACGTTAGTATAAAATCGGAGGTAAACACATGGCAGGTCAGAAAATCAGAATCAAGTTGGCGGCTTACGACAATAAAACCGTAGACCAGGCAACCGAAAGGATCGTAGAAACTATGAAAAAGGCGGGCGCGAAGATAAGCGGCCCGATTCCGCTTCCCACCGAAAAGGAAGTCGTAACGATCCTTCGTTCTCCCCACAAGTATAAGGATAGCCGCGAGCAGTTCGAGATAAGAACTCACAAGAGACTTATCGACATTTACTCGACGAACGCGAAAATACTCGACAGCATCCATCTTCCTGCGGGCGTAGACGTAAAAATCAAACTCTAATCAAGAAAAAAATCGGAGGTGAACTTTATCTATGAATAAAGCAATCATTGGAAAAAAATTGGGAATGACCCAGATCTTTTCCGCAGACGGAAAAGTAATCCCCGTTACGGTCGTTGAAGCGGGTCCTTGCCCGGTAGTGCAGATCAAGACTGCCGAAAAGGACGGATACGCTGCCGTTAAGGTAGGCTTCGGCAAAGTCGAAGAGAAAGACCTTAACAAACCCGATAACGGACAGTTCAAAAAAGCGGGCGTAGAACCGCAGAAAGTGCTTAAAGAATTCAAATTCGACGACTGCGGCAAGTACGCGGTAGGTCAGGTGCTTACGGTCGAAAGTTTTGCGGACGGCGATCACGTCGACGTGGTCGGTCTTACCAAAGGTCACGGTTTCACGGGCGTTATCAAGAGATGGAATCATCATCGTCTTAAAATGACGCACGGCGTAGGCCCCGTTCACAGAGAAGTCGGATCTATGGGCGCGAACAGTTCTCCGTCGCGGGTATTCAAGAACAAGAAGATGCCCGGTCAGTACGGTAACGAAAGAGTGACCATACAAAACCTTGAAATCGTCAAGGTAGACGCGGCGAGAAACGTACTCCTTATAAAGGGCGCAATTCCCGGACCTAAGGGCGGAGTCGTAACCGTTACCGACAGCGTTAAATAAGGAGCGTGAATAATATGGCAAACGTAAAAGTTTATAATATGAAAGGACAAGAAACCGGATCGATGGATCTCGGCGCGTTGTTCGAGATAGAGTACAACGAACCGCTTATTCATCAGGCGGTAGTTACGCGCCTTGCAAATATGCGTCAGGGTACGAAGGGTACTTTGACGAGAACCGAAGTAAGAGGCGGCGGAAGAAAGCCTTGGAGACAGAAAGGCACGGGTAACGCCAGACAAGGTTCGATAAGAGCCCCGCAATGGATAAAGGGCGGCGTGGTATTCGCGCCCAAGTCGAGAGATTTCGGTAAGAAGATGAACATCACCGCAAGACGTACGGCGTTGTTCTCCGCGCTTTCCAAGAGAGTTGCGGACGGCGAATTCATCGTTCTCGACGACATCGCGGTAGCGGAAGGCAAAACCAAAGAAATGGTAGCGTTTATGGACGCTTTCAAATTCGACAAGACCGTTCTTATGGTAATGAACGACAACGACGCGTTGGTAATCAGGGCTGCGCGCAACCTTCAGAAGTTGCAGACTTTGCCCGTCGACCAACTCAACACTTACGACGTCGTAAAGAACGCCGTAGTCGTTATCGCCAAGGGCGCGGTAGAGAAATTGCAGGAGGTTTACGGAGAATAATGGAAAGGGAAATCATTTTAAGACCGCTTCTTTCCGAGAAGAGTTACGCGACGATTAAAGATAAGAAGTACACCTTCGTCGTTGCCAAAAACGCCAACAAGACCGAGATCAAACTCGAAGTCGAAAAGAGATTCGGCGTTCAGGTCGAAAAAGTAAACACCGCTAACTATCACGGCAAGTTAAAGAGAATGGGCAGAAGTCAGGGCTATACTTCCGACTGGAAGAAAGCCGTTGTAACTTTGAAGAAAGACAGCAAGGGCATCGAGTTCTTCGAGTCGCTTCAATAATCACGGAGGAATCAGACTATGGGTATTAAAAGATATAAACCGACTTCTGCGGCGCGCCGTTTCATGACGGTAAGCACCTACGAAGAAATTACCTGCACGAAACCCGAAAGATCTCTTCTCGAAGACCAGAGACATACCGCGGGCAGAAACGCGCAGGGTAAAATAACCGTTCGTCATCACGGCGGCGGCAATAAGAGAAAGTACCGTATCATAGATTTCAAGAGAAATAAAGACGGAGTAAAGGCAACCGTAAAGACGATCGAATACGATCCGAACAGAACCGCCAACATCGCGCTTTTGTTCTACGCCGACGGCGAAAAGAGATATATACTCGCCCCCGTCGGTCTCAACGTAGGCGACGTAGTCGTTTCGGGCGCGGAAGCGGATATCAAGGTAGGCAACTGCCTTCCGATAGAGAACATTCCCGTCGGTACTATGATACACAACATCGAACTTCAGCCGGGCAAAGGCGGTCAACTTGCGAGAAGCGCGGGTATGGCGGCTCAACTTATGGCGAAGGAAGGCGGGCTTGCAACGCTTAAACTTCCCAGCGGCGAAATGAGATACGTTCCGGTCAAATGCAAAGCGACCGTCGGTCAGATCGGCAATCTCGATCACGAAATCATCAGAATCGGTAAAGCCGGCAAGAAGAGACATATGGGTATTAGACCTACCGTCAGAGGTTCGGTAATGAACCCGTGCGATCACCCGCACGGCGGCGGCGAAGGCAGAAGCCCGATCGGTCACGCAGGTCCTATGACTCCGTGGGGTAAACCCGCGCTCGGCTATAAGACGAGAAAGAAGAAGAATAAGACCGACAAGTTTATTCTTAAGAGAATCAATTGAGGAGAGTAGAAGAAGAATATGAGCAGAAGCGTTAAAAAAGGACCTTACGTCCAAAGCAAATTGCTTAAAAGAGTCGAGGCGTTGAACGCCGAGAACAAGAAATCCGTCCTCAAAACGTGGTCGAGAAGTTCGACGATATTCCCGCAGATGGTCGGTCACACGATCGCCGTACACGACGGAAGAAAACACGTTCCCGTATACGTTACCGAAGATATGGTAGGTTGCAAACTCGGCGAGTTCGCGCCCACCCGTACATTCAAAGGTCATGCCGGTTCCAAGACGACGGGCGGTAAATAAGGGAGGCGACAGCAATGGCTAAGAACACTAAATTAAAGACTCAGAGAATTGAGGAAAATAAAGACAAAAGACCGAAGGCGATTGCCAAATACGTCAGAATTTCGCCCTATAAAGTAAGAGTCGTACTCGACCTTATCCGCGGCAAAGACGTAAACGAAGCGGTAGCCATACTCGAAAACGTGTCGAAAGCAGGCGCGTTGCCGATAAAGAAAGCAGTTCTTTCGGCTGCGGCGAACGCCGAACACAATCTGCAGATGAATCCCGCCGACCTTTACGTTGCGGAGTGCTTTGCGGATCAGGGTCCGACTCTGAAAAGAATGCAACCTATGGGACACGGCAGAGGATTCAGAATCCTTAAAAGAACGAGCCACATTACGGTTATACTCGACGTGAGAAAGTAAGGAGACAGGTATGGGACAGAAAGTTAATCCGCACGGATTGAGAGTAGGAATCATCAAAGGTTGGGATACTCAATGGTACGCCGACAAAAAAGAATTCGGCGCGTTCCTTAAAGAGGATTACGACATCAGAAAGTACGTTAAAGACACTTACTTTGCGGCTGCTATCTCCAAGGTTACCATAGAGAGAGCGGCAGGCAAGGTTGCGGTTACGATTTACACGGCTCGCCCCGGTGTGCTTATCGGCAAGGCAGGCGCGGAAATCGAAGTAATGAAGAAGAAACTTGCCAAGATAACCAACGGCAAGCCGGTTTCCGTAAACATCTTCGAAGTAAAGAAACCCGACGCGGACGCGCAACTCGTTGCGGAGTCCATCGCGGCGCAACTCGAAAAGAGGGCGTCTTTCAGAAGAAGTATGAAACAGGCTATATCGAGATCGATGAAGTCGGGCGTAAAAGGTATCAAGGTTATGGTCAGCGGTCGTCTCGACGGCGCGGAAATAGCGAGATGCGAACAGTATCACGAAGGATCTATACCCCTTCAGACGCTCCGCGCGGACATCGATTACGGCATCGCTACCGCTCACACCACTTTCGGCGCGATCGGTATCAAGGTCTGGCTTTACAAAGGCGAGGTTCTCGGCGCGGTTAAGAAAACCGAAGGAGGCGAGGCTTAATTATGTTGATGCCTAAAAGAGTAAAGAGAAGAAAACAGCATCGCGGCAGAATGACCGGCAAGGTTACCAAAGGTAACGTTATCGCTTACGGCGAATACGGTCTGGTAGCGGACGGTTGCGCGTGGGTGACTTCCAATCAGATAGAAGCGGCGCGTATCGCGATGACGAGATTCATCAAGCGTGGCGGTCAGGTATGGATAGACGTATTCCCGCACAAGCCCATTTCAAAGAAACCCGCAGGCACTCGTATGGGTTCCGGTAAAGGTAACGTAGAATACTGGGCGGCGGTAGTAAAACCCGGCAGAGTATTGTTTGAAATGGCGGGCGTTTCCGAAGCCGACGCGAGAGAGGCTATGCGTCTTGCGGGACACAAACTTCCCATCAAGACGAAGTTCGTAGTCAAAGAAAAAACTACGGAAGGAGTTGAAGGCTGAAAATGAAAGCGCAAGAAATTCACGGAATGACCAACGACGAGTTGGCAACGAAATTGTCCGATCTTAAGGACGAACTCTTTAACCTTCGTTTCCGTCAGGCGACCGGTCAACTCGAAAATCCGAACGTCGTAAAGACGACCAAGAAGGATATCGCGAGAATCAAAACGGAAATCCGCGCGAGAGAACTCAAAGCGAGCGTATAATCGGAGGAACGGAAGATGGAAAGAAATTTAAGAAAAGAGAGAGTCGGAATAGTTACTTCCGACAAAATGGATAAGACGGTAGTCGTTACCGTCGAACAAAGAGCCATGCATCCCTTGTATAAAAAGACCGTTACTTCGTCCAAGAAGTATAAGGCTCACGACGAGGAGAACGCGTGCGGCGTAGGCGATAAGGTCAGAATAGTCGAGACCAGAAAACTTTCCAAGGACAAGAATTGGAGAGTAGCCGAAATAATCGAAAAGGCTAAATAATATAGGAGGAGCAAGAAATGATACAACCACAGACCAGACTTACGATTGCGGACAACTCGGGCGCGAAAGAAATAATGTGCATCAGAGTACTCGGCGGATCGTTCAGAAGGACGGGTAACATAGGCGACGTAATCGTTGCCAGCGTAAAGACGGCTACCCCCGGCGGCGCGGTCAAGAAAGGCGACGTCGTAAAGGCAGTTATAGTCAGAACTTCCAAAGGGCTTCGCCGCGCAGACGGCACTCATATCAGGTTCGACGACAACGCGGCGGTTATCATCGATAACCAGAAACAGCCCAGAGGCACGCGTATCTTCGGACCGGTTGCGAGAGAACTCCGCGAGAGAGATTATATGAGAATCGTATCTCTTGCTCCGGAAGTACTGTAAGGAGAGTGCGAAATGAAAGTTAAAAAGAATGATACCGTTCTCGTTTTAACGGGTAAAGACGCCGGCAAGACGGGTAAAGTCATCGCGAGTATTCCCGAAGACAACAAGATCAAGATCGACGGCGTAAACGTTCAGAAGAAGAGCAAAAAGGCGAGAAGCGCGAACGAAACGAGCGCGATCGTCAATCAGGTAGGCGCGATTGACGCGTCCAACGTACTCGTAGTATGCCCCGCTTGCGGAAAGGCGACGAGAGTCGGATATAAAGTCGAAGGCGGAAAGAAATTCCGCGTCTGCAAGAAGTGCGGCGCGTCGCTCGAAGCGAAGAAAGTCGCTGCGGCAGCCCCTGCGAAGAAGACTGCGGCAAAGAAAACGAGCGCGGCTTCCGCGGAAGGCGAAGTAAAGAAACCCGCCGCGAAGAAGACGACTTCCACCGCCAAGAAGACTACGACCACGGCGAAGAAGACCACTACTACGACCAAGAAAACCACCGCAAAGAAAGCCGAAACGGTAACTGCGGATAAAGCCGAATAAGGAGAATAAAAATGGCAAACAAAAAGACTCAGGTTGCTAACGAACCTGCAACCGATTCCAAGTATGTCAACAGAAAGAGAAAGGCGTACGAGGAAGAAGTCGTTCCGTATCTTATGAAGAAATTCGCGTATAAGAACGTGAACGAATGTCCGAAACTCGTAAAGATCACTCTCAATACCGGTCTCGGAGACTGCAAAGACAACGCCAAGAGCGTTCAGGTAGCGGCGCAGGAACTCGCGCTCATCGCCGGTCAGAAACCCGTTCTTACCAAAGCCAGAAAGTCGGTAGCGAACTTCAAGGTCAGAGAAGGTATGAACGTAGGTATCAAAGTCACTTTAAGACGCGACAGAATGTACGACTTTTTCGATAAACTCGTATCCATCGCGCTTCCGAGAGTCAGAGACTTCAAGGGCGTGCCGAGCAAATCCTTCGACGGAAGAGGCAACTACGCGATGGGCGTTAAAGAACAACTCATATTCCCCGAGATTCAATACGATCAGGTAGAGCAGACGAGAGGTTACGATATTTGTATCGTTACCACCGCAAAGACCGACGAAGAGGCTCGCGAACTGTTAAAGGCTATGGGAATGCCTTTCAAAGCTTAAGGTTAAGGAGAACACGAAATTATGGCAAAACTCGCTATGATAAATAAACAGAAAAAGACTCCGAAGTATGCCACGAGAGGGTATACCAGGTGTTCTATCTGCGGTAGACCTCACGCCGTTCTCAAAAAATACGGAATATGTCGTATTTGTTTCAGAGAATTAGCATACAAAGGGCAGATCCCCGGCGTTAAGAAGGCTAGTTGGTAAGGAGGTAGAAAGAAATGACTGATCCTATTGCAGATATGCTCACGCGCATAAGAAACGCGCTTATCGTAAAACACGACACGGTAGAAATCCCCGCGTCGAATATGAAAAAATCAATCGCTAAAATACTTCTCGAAGAAGGCTACATCGCGGCTTACGAACTCGTCGAAGACGGCGTTCAGGGCAAGATAGTCATCACGTTGAAGTACGGTCCTAAGGGCGAAAAGGTTATAAGCGGCTTGAAGAGAATTTCCAAACCCGGTCTCCGCATCTACGCAGGTTGCGAAGAATTACCGAAGGTTCTGGGCGGACTCGGAATCGCTATCATATCCACCCCGAAGGGCGTAATGACCGACAAAGAAGCAAGAAAGACCAACCACGGCGGCGAAGTTCTTGCTTACGTCTGGTAAGGAGGTCTGAAATATGTCGAGAATCGGAAGAGAACCGGTTGCTATACCGGCAGGAGTTACCGTTACGGCTAACGACGGCGTACTTACCGTTAAAGGTCCGTTAGGAACGCTTACGCAGGACTACGACGCGGCAAACATAAGTTTCAATCTCGAAGCGAACGTCGCGCACGTTCTCCGCAAGAGCGAAGAAGACGAAGTCAGGGCTAAACACGGCTTATACAGAGCGTTGCTCCACAATATGGTGGAAGGCGTTACGAAAGGTTACGAAAAAGGTCTTACCGTAAACGGCGTCGGCTGGAAAGTCGCGCAGACGGGCAAGGATCTTACGTTGTCGGTCGGATTCAGCCACCCCGTAGTGGTCAAGGCTAAGGAAGGAATCACTTTGACTGCGGTTTCCCCCACGGAAATCAGCGTTAAGGGTATCGACAAAGTCTCCGTCGGCCAGATTGCCGCCAACATCAGGGCTATCAGAACCCCCGAGCCTTATCACGGTTACGGTATCGCTTACAAGGGCGAAGTAATCGAACGTAAGGAAGGCAAGACTGCGGGTAAATAAGGAGTAAACCGATATGATTTCGAAAATTGATAAAAATACTGACAGAAAGAAAAGACACGCGAGAGTAAGAGTCAGATTATCGGGTACGGCGTCTCGTCCCAGACTCTGCGTTTACAGAAGTCTTAACAACGTCTACGCGCAGATAATCGACGACGTAGCGGGCAACACGCTCGTTGCCTGCTCGACGAAAGAGAAAGCGATAGCGGCTCTTACTGAAGGAAAGAACAAAGTCGAACAGGCTAAAATCGTAGGTCTCGAACTTGCGAAGAAAGCGACGGCTAAGGGTATCGAAGAAGTCGTATTCGACAGAGGCGGATACCTTTACATCGGCAGAGTTCAGGCATTAGCAGACGGCGCCAGAGAAGGCGGCTTGAAATTCTAAGGAGGCAGGAAATGGCAAGAGATAATAACAGACCTCAAAGAAGGCAGGATCGCGACGACGGTCTTTGCAAGAAACTCATAGCCGTCAACCGTATCACGAAAGTCGTAAAAGGCGGACGTAAAATGAGATTTTCCGCGCTCGTCGTAGTAGGCGACGAAAACGGCAGAGTCGGATGCGGCAGCGGCAAGGCTAACGAAGTTCCCGAAGCAATCGAGAAGGCGACCGCGCAAGCCAAGAAGGCTATGCGTAAAGTTTCGGTCGTCGGAACGACCATTCCCCACGCGGTAATCGGCAAATTCGGACGCGGCACGGTATTGATGATGCCCGCCGAAGAAGGTACCGGCGTTATCGCGGGCGGCCCCGTCCGCGCGGTAATGGAAGCGGCAGGAATTAAGAACATCAGAACCAAATCACACGGTTCGTCCAATCCGGTAAATATGGTCAAAGCCGTAATCTCCGGACTTAACGAACTCCGTACTGCGGAACAAGTCGCGGCTCTTCGCGGAAAACCCGCCGAAGAGATAATGGCGTAAGGAGGCTTTCGATATGGCAAAGAAGAAAGAAGCAGTAGTCGAAAAATTGAAAGTAACTCTCGTCAGAAGCACTATCGCGTGCCTGCCCAAGCAAAAGGCGGTTTGCGAAGCGCTCGGACTTCACAAAATAAATCAGTCTAAGGTCTTTACGGACAACGCGGCGTTGCAAGGTCAACTTGCGCTCGTTTCGCATCTCGTAAAGGTTGAAAAGGCGTAAGGAAGGCAGACTATGAGAATAGACACGTTAAGTCCCGCGGAAGGATCGAGAAAATCTGTAAAGAGACTCGGCCGCGGTATCGGTTCCGGACTCGGCAAGACGTCGGGTAAGGGACATAAAGGTCAATGGGCGAGAAGCGGCGGCGGTGTCAGACCGGGTTTTGAAGGCGGTCAGATGCCGTTGACGAGAAAAGTTCCCAAACGCGGATTCAACAATCATTTCAGAAAGGTTTACGCGCTCGTAAACCTCGAACAACTCTCCGCATTCGAAGCGGGCGCGGTCGTAGATTACGACGTTCTGCTCGACGCGGGACTTATCAAAGAAGTCAAGAACGCCGTAGGTCTTAAAGTGCTTGCGGACGGCGAACTCAACGTTGCGTTGACCGTTAAAGCCGCGAAGTTCTCGGCAGCCGCCAAGAGCGCGATCGAGAAAGCGGGCGGCGTTTGCGAACAGGTTTGATAAGCCGTAGCGGAGGTGGAAAATGTTCGAAACGTTAAAAAAAGCATTTAAGGTCAAAGAGATAAGAGTCAAAATCTGGTGGACGCTTCTGTTCCTGCTTATATACAGATTAGGCTGTTACATTCCCGTTCCCGGCGTAGGTACTGCGTTATTGAAAGATCAGGACCTGTCGAAGACGACTTATCTCCAGATCATGAGTATGATGACGGGCGGCTCGCTCGCGCAAGGCACGCTTTTCGCAATGGGTATCGGACCGTACATCAACTCCTCGATTATCATCCAACTGCTTGCGGTTGCGATTCCCCCGCTTGAAAGATTATCCAAACAGGGCGAAGAAGGTAGAAGAAAGATTGCCAACTACACTCGTTATCTTACCCTTCTGCTCGCGGTCATTCAGTCGATAGGTATACTCGTAAGTTACGGCAGCGTAACCGGTTCGGACAGTCAACTCGTAAGACTTCTTGCGGGCGGCGCGGACAACGTTACCGGCTTTACGAAATTCCTTACCTACGTTATAATGATCGTGTTCTACACGGCGGGTACTTGCGTAACGATGTGGATAGGCGAAAGAATCACCGACCACGGCGTATCCAACGGTATATCGCTTCTGATCTTCGCGGGTATCATCGCGTCTGCCGGACAATTTATCGTGCAGGAATGCACGACGATATTCGGCGGCAACTTCGATTCTGCGGCGAGACTCGAACTTTTACGTTTCGTAGGCTATATCCTTATAATCGTACTCGTATTCGGCGCGATAGTATGGGTAGAACTTGCGGAAAGAAAGATAACCGTTCAGTACGCCAAGCAGATTAAGGGCAACAAGATGTACGGCGGGCAATCGACCGTTATTCCGATAAAGGTCAACGCCAACGGCGTTATGCCGCTCATCTTCGCGTTTTCGATACTTTCGTTCCCCGAACTCATATTTGCTCTTTGCGGCTGGACCAACGGTTCGGTCTGGTGGAGCACCTGGCTCGGTGCGAATTCGAGATATCCGTTTTACGCGATAACGCTCTGCCTGTTTATCGTATTCTTCGCGTTTTTCTACTCGCAGATTCAATTCAATCCCGAAGACATTTCGAAGACGATACAGCAAAACGGCGGATTTATACCGGGTATCAGACCGGGCAAGCCGACTGCGGATTATCTTAAAAAGATAAACGACAGATTAACTCTGTTCGGCGCGATCTTCCTTGCGTTGCTTGCGCTTATCCCTACGGTAGTGCTTAACCTTATACTTCCGGCGAACGCCACTTCCGGCGCGTTCAGCGCAACCGGAATGCTGATCTGCGTATCGGTCGCAATCGAATTCAACACCGCGCTCGAATCGCAGATAATGATGAAAGCGCACAAAGGATTCCTTAAGTAAGATGAAGATAGTCTTATTAGGCGCGCCCGGCGCGGGAAAGGGGACTCAGGCGGTAAGACTTGCCGAAAGGTATAACGTACCGCATATCTCCACGGGCGATATTTTCAGAAAAAATATCAAAGAGCGTACTCCGATCGGGATCGAAGCCAAGTCGTACATCGACAAAGGTCAACTCGTTCCCGACGAAGTAACGATAAAGATAGTCAGAGACAGGTTGAACGCGGACGACTGTAAAAACGGTTATCTGCTCGACGGGTTTCCGAGAAACGTATTGCAAGCCAAAGCGTTAGACGAGTTTTCGGAAGTGGAAAAGGTCGTAAACATCGACGTTCCGCTCCATAAACTTATGAACAGGATAACGGGCAGACGGGTTTGCGGCAAGTGCGGCGAGTCTTATCACGTCGATTATCTCGACGGGAAGAAAGAATGCGGCAAGTGCGGCGGCGACCTTATGCAACGCGCCGACGATAACGAAGAGACGGTCAAAAGCCGTCTGGACGTGTACGTCGCGCAGACCGTGCCTTTGGTAGACTACTATAAAGGTCGCGGAGTGCTTGTGGATATCGACGGAGACGGAAGCGTAGACGAAGTGTTCGCGACTATCGCGGAAAAATTAGGCTGAACGATGATTTACATCAAAAGCGATAAAGAGATCGAACTTATGCGCAAACCCTGCGCGATAGTAAGAGACGTACTCAATCTCTGCGAAGAAAAGATAAAAGTCGGAATGACCACGAGAGAACTCGACAAGATCGCTCACGACTATATAGTTTCCTGCGGGGCGAAACCGTCCTTTCTCGGCTACGGCGGCTTTCCCGCCGCGACGTGTATATCGATAGACGAAGTGGTGGTGCACGGCTTTCCGTCGGACAGAATCATCGAAGAAGATATGATCGTAAGCGTTGACGTGGGCGCGTATTTCAACGGGTTTCACGGCGACGCGGCGAGAAGTTTTTTCGTAGGGCATATAAGCCCCGAAAAGAAGAAACTGA
>OQVT01000628.1_pt1 | contig 20495 bp, 20 predicted proteins | sample 1691561 | NCBI WGS metagenome assembly OQVT01 (sample SAMN03418260, study PRJEB22391) | human gut metagenome | biome: human-gut; feature: organic feature; material: feces | host: Homo sapiens | place: Tanzania | collected 2013-01 | reverse complement strand
AAAGAGAAAAAAGAAACGAAATAAGATTTGCTGAAAATAAACCTTTTCCTTTAAAAATATAGTGTTTAAACCAATATAATAAGGGCTGTCAAAATAAACCGCTCCCCGTCAAGTAGACAATTGAAAAAATATAAATTTTTCCTGCCAGTAGAAATTTATCTGCTGGCAGTTTTTATGCAGCTTGCAAGTAAATTTCGTGTTTTTCCATTGGTGTTAAAATTCCGAGATTCCTTTGCAAGCGTTTATTGTTGTAGTAATCTATATAATCTTCGATCATTTTTACGAGAGTACCTCTATCAGTGAATCGTTTTCCATAGTATCGCTCTCTCTTCAGAATTCCCCAAAAGCCTTCCATTGGTCCATTGTCGATACATTTAGCAACTCGCGACATGCTTTGTATTATTCCAGCATTTACAAGTTTTGTATGAAATGTCCTGTTCGTATATTGGAATCCCCTGTCACTGTGAAACAGTGGCTGCGCACCAGGATTTCTAAGTAAAGCATTGTCTACCGTATCAAACACCAAAGCATTGTTGTTCTTATCACGAATAACATACGAAACAATCCGTCTATCATATAGATCCAGTATTGCACTTAGATAAACTTTATGCTTTTCCACCCCAATATAATAATGGAATTCTGTCACATCAGTGAGCCATTTTTCATTTGGTGCTTTGGCAGTGAACTCCCGATTAAGTATATTTTCAGCTATATACTGAGGGTTTGCAGCCTGTCTTGTGCATCCGTTGTTAGAATACTTGATAGTTGATTTTATATTAAGTTTACGGCAAATGCGTAGCACACGTTTATCGTTTACATCAATACCATGATATCGTTCCAAATCATCTCTGATTCTTCGATAGCCTTTATCCGGTGAGTCTGTATGAATCTTTTCTATCTCGTCAGCAATAAACCTATTCTTTTGCTCACTTTTAGGAATTTCTCTGTGTAGCCATTTATAATAAGCTGCTCTAGAAACATTACCAAGTTTACAAAGTGCAGCAACTGAATAATTATGATCTTCATGTTCTTCTTTGATTGCCTGATATATATGTTCATGACGGATCAGGCTTAGCCCCGCCTCCTCTCTATTTCTTCGAGTTTTTTTAAAAAAGATGCCTCCATTTCAGCACGTTCTTTCTCTGCTTTTAAAATTTTAACTTCAGCACGCAGCTTTTCTAATTCACTCATCTCATCGGGACGTTTTCGTTTGCCACGGTTATCTCTTAAAGCTTCCACTCCACCAGCTTCATATTTGACTATATAATTGCGAGCCTGTTGATAGGACACCTGGTATTGTTCTGCTGTTTGGGCATAATTACGATCATGTGCGATACAATACTGTACTATTTCAACCCGTTCTTCAAAAGTGGTTTTTCTTCCTTTGGTCATGATAATGCTTCCTCCTGTTCCAGAAGATTTTAATTCTTCATGACCATTATACTTCTTTATCCAAGTTTGTAACTTACCTTTTGAACGGATCCCATATTTTTTGCAAATATCATCTTGAGAACCATAGCCTGCTAAATAATCTAAGACTGCTTGTTGTTTCAATTCTTTGGAATATTTTTTATTCCCTTTCAATGTGAATGCATTTGCTCCCATAGATTCATAGTTTCGAATCCATTGTTGGACAGATGCGAGACTTACATCAAACATATCGGCAATTCGCCGTTGGCTTTCTTTTCCATCCAGATATAGATTTACAGCATATATCTTATCCTCAACAGATACTTTTCTTTTAGACATAAAATATGCTCCCTCCTAAGTGACAAGTTTTTATTATTTCACTTGTCTACCTAGAAGGGAGCATATCATTTCTGGCAGCTGCCTTTGGGTTAATCATTTGATCTTACTTTACACTGCGCTTTTTCTTTCTGCCGTAAATGGTTGTTGCGGTTACTGCACCGCCACTGGCAAGCAACAGTGCAATCCACAATGTGAGATTGCTATTGTCTCCGGTCTGAGGAGAGGTAGTTGCATTTCTGTTCGGTTTATTGTTATTACCAGTGCTACCGCCAGCGCTTGTATTGTTATCACTCGGAAGCTTTGCCGTTACAATTTGCTCCTTAGTGATTTCCTGTGTTGCTTTGGCATCCTTGTAATATTTGCCGCATCCTTCGCAATACCAGTATTCGATATTGCCTTCAGAAGTCTTGGTTGCCGCTTTTGCTTCAATGTGCTTAAGGTCGGTATGGTTATCCGGTGCAACACTTATTTTTTCACTCACGACTTTACCGCACTTATAACAGGTATGAAGAACTTTCCCTTCTTTGGTGCAGGTAGCGTTTTCCTTAACAACATCATTTTCTGCGTTGTAATCGTGAGTTTCGTGATAGCAGGCTTTAAAGGTGATATTCAAGTCCTTTGTAACATTCGGAATAGAAAAGACAACAGGTTTTCCGTATCCATCAAAGGAATAAGTGAAATCTGTCCCCAGTTTCAAGCCTTTTCCGTCTTTACCTTCAACGAACAATTCATTAAAGGTAAGCCCCCATTGCTCCGTGCCAACATAATATTTTTCATTGGCAAGGTAAAGGCTAATACTGAAATCCTCACCTTTTTTCAGCTTGTAGGTCGTATTCTCCAACGGAGCAAACCCTGTCATATCCGCAAAGGTTATAAGGCAAAATGTGGCTTCCTTTTCAAAGGCAGCATAAAATGTCTTGTTTTCCGTTACCGTTCCCAATGAAGAAAGCGCATACGGTGAATTCTTATTTGCTGACCATCCGACAAAAGTATAGATATAATCTTCGTCTTTGATGACAGGTTTGTTACCTTGGAATGTAATCTCTGTTCCATAATAGCCTTTATAGCTATACAGAGTTTCGCTTCCATCATATGACTTGAACGCAATATCATATTGATTTCTTGCGTAATAGAGGGACAATTGCAGTTTACCGTCTCCGGTTATTGTGCCGCTGTCAGATGATTTGGCACCATCATATGAAAAACCATTTTTAGTGTATGCGGAAGAAGGTACAGTTGCTGTTGTATCTGTCTCACCGGCTTCGGTTCTTGTTATGTCCGGAACTTCCTTATATTGCCCATTTGCATCCATATAATAGATGTTTACTGTGTAGGGTGTATTACCATTTGCTTTCCATTTTGCTGTATAGGATTGATTCCCAACAGTTCCTTTTGTAATCGTGACGGTAGGATATACATCCGATGTACCGCCTACTCCCCAACCGATAAAATCGTACCCTGGTTTTGTTGGAGTAGGTAGTGTGAAATCGTCGCTTTCAATGCTGAAAAGTGAGTATAATACGCCATCACCCTGTTTAATTTCAGGTGATGTTATATCATCAGAAAATACTCCGCCATCCAGATAATAATACACATATTGCTGTTTTGGCTGCCAGTGCGCAGTCAATGTTATATTGGATTGCCATTCTGTCATAATATCCAGATATTTTGACGGCGTTTGACTGCTATCTTTATCACAAGTCCAACCAATGAAATCGTAGTTTTCCCGCTCCAGATTGTTGTTCAACGTATCAAATGGTTCGTCAAATCCGATCTTATAGTACGGTGTTGCATCGTTTGTCTTGTAATAGTATGAGTAAATACTTTCATCAGGTGTGTTTTTCCAGCTTCCACCATTTAAATCATAAGTAATAGTATACTTAGTTGATGTTGAGGGAGTGGATTCTCCCTCTTTTACAACTGTTCCATCACTGGAGGACTTTTCTTTCAAAGCGTCGATAAGCCTATCCGGCACACCGTTTCCACACACGATTTTTCCGGTATTCACTACACCGGAAACGTTAAAATTACTAATATCGGATAGATATAATGTGCCGGTGTTAACAAAAGAATCTTCCAAGCCCAAGTTGTAACAGCCACTGATTCTTGCAGTTCCGTTATTTTGGAAGGAACAACCGGAACTGACACCAAATGTTGAATTGGAACCGGTAAATGTAAATTCACTGTTATTTACAAAGCTTGCCTGATAACCAAGTGTAAAGCCATTTGAAATATTAACTGTCCCATTGTTTGTGAAGGTTTCATTCCCATACCAGCACCACATTTCAAATGAAGTATCTGTGTATGTTTCGCCGGAATTGATTGTTTTGCCATAATAGAGCGTCGATGCACTCGCCGAAATTGGCAGAGCAGTAAAGATCATCAACATTACCATTATGAACGGTAGTATTCTTTTTTTCATAAGATCCTCCTGTTTTTATTTTTACTTTTTTCAGATAATTGTTGTAATCCGTATCATCCCTTCCTTTTCGCAAGCTGCATCAGTCCTTTTTTCGCCGCCTCTATCTGCGGCAGGAACAGCGCCCGCTCATTAAAAATCATATAGTTGTTTAGCGCCAGAATAGACAGGTGGACATACGGTTCTACCTCCGCTGCGGTGCAGCCGAGAAGCTCGGCAATTTTTTCCGTATAATAATGGTAGCGACATGCAAGCTGTACAAGGTATGGCTTGACTTTGTTTCCGTATTCCTGCGACACACATACGCTGACCAGAAAACGCATAACCGGAGACAGTTCATCCGCAAGAGTGCCGAGATGGTTCATCATATTGGCAACATCTTTGATATCTTCAAGGGCAATGCTGAACGCACCCTGCTCAATGCGGGAAATTGCTTCTTCGGCACAAGCCAAAACTATTTTTTCCTTCGTGTCAAAATAGTAATAGATACCACCGTTTTGCAGATTGTTTGCATTGCAGAGATCTGTGGTGGTCGTTACCGTAAGCCCTTTTTCAACAAAGCAGTCAAGACATATACCAATTATTTTTTTCGTTCTCTCGGCTTTCTTCGATGTGTTCAAGCTTCAATACTCCTTTCCCGTCGAATATGCTGCATCCTAGTAAAGGATAGCATCCCCCTTTTGATAAATCAAGTACCTTCTTGAAAAATAATATAAATTCAACATAAAATTTTTTGAGCTTCTTCGACTGTACACAGAACTTTATGACTTCTTGATTACTTTCCGAAAGTAAAGGCCACTGTCGATTGACAGCAGCCTTTCGGTAAATATTCGTTATGCGTAAATCAAATCGTTTGCAACAATTTCCATAACAGCACTGCGGATGTTGTTCATCCTCTGCACCCACAGCATTTGATTTCCCGCTTTGAGTGCTTCCGTTACATTTTCTTTTTCGACAAGTTGTTTTACCAACCGAGAAAATATTTCCTCTGCCTGCCAGTCAATGTGAGCAAGATAACTGTTCAGTTTGCCGCTGGTTAGCAGATTGATTTAACGCACCCTGTGGTGGTTTTTCAGATACCTACGATGCCGTTATCCCCATATGCCGATATGTACTTCGCCTTCCTCCGGCAGTTTCAGACAGGGCAGATAATAGTTGCCCTGCAACTCATACCAAAATCCGTTCTTCTCGTTGTAGATGTACTTCTCCATTTTGTAATCCTCCAATATGATTGATTTTTACCTACAATTCAATCATCCGGCTGATTACAAAAGCCGAAGGGAGAGGACTTCCTTACGAAGCCTCTCCCTTGGGGCAGCCCTTTTTAAAGCTTTTATTTTTTATCAGGATATTATCGGTTTATCAGTTCTTCTTAGCGTTCTTTCTCATGTCGATAACAACGGCGATGATGATGATCGCACCCTTAACAACCTGCTGCCAATAAGCATTTACGCCAAGGAGGAGCATGATGTTCTTAACGACACCGAGGATGAAGATACCTGCGATAACACCGGTTATCTTTGCAACACCACCGGTCTGGGATGTTCCGCCGATAGTACATGCTGCGATGGCATCAAGCTCGTAGTTGAGTCCTGATGAAGAGTTTCCTGCTCCTGAACGGGATGCAAGGAGGACTCCGCCCATGCCTGCACAGAATGCAGCCCATACATAAACGATTACCTGGTTCTTCTCTACCTTGATACCTGCAGCCCTTGCAGCCTGCTCATTGCCACCGATAGCGAATACGTTCTTACCGAATCTTGTGTAGTTGAGCATGAATCCGCTGAAGATGATAAAGATGGCAAAGATGATTATGATCATCGGGATAGGTCCTACATAGCCCTGTCCAAGGAACTTGAACTCGTTCTTGAGCTCCGGCACAGGATAAGCGTTCGTATAGATCTGAGCAGCCGCCCTTACGATAAGCTGTGTACCGAGGGTAGCTATGAACGGCGGTATCTTTGTATAAGCTACAAGGAGTCCGTTCAAAAGACCGAAAGCAACGCATGCTGCGATAGCTATGACTATGCCGACGATTATCGGAAGATCCAGTCCCGGATACATTGCTCCGCTGTAGGATGACTTCTGAACGAAGGAAGCACATATACAGGATGCAAATGCTACCATGGATCCTGCCGAAAGGTCGATACCCTTTGAAAGGATTGTCCACATGGCACCGGCACAGATAACACCGATGATGGACTCTGTTGTTGCGACCGATATAAGGTTGCTTGGTGTGAAGAAGTTCCTCGAAACGATCGTAGCGATTATGATGATGCCTATCAGAACTACCCAGATCGTATTATTCTTAAAAAGTTTTTTTGCTTTACTCAAAATAATCCCTCCCTTAAATACCTGTTGCGTATTTCATAATGGCCTCCTGAGAGAACTCGTCCCTGTTCAGGATACCTGTAACGTCACCTTCATGCATAACAACGATACGATCGGACATTCCCATAACCTCCGGCATTTCCGATGAGATCATGATAACTGCTTTTCCCTGACCTACCATTTGTGAAAGAAGGGAGTGTATTTCGGCTTTCGCACCTACGTCGATACCTCTTGTAGGCTCATCTACTATCATGATGTCCGGGTTGTTGAGAAGGCATCTTGCTATGAGCACCTTCTGCTGGTTTCCTCCCGAGAGGTTCATGATAAGTTCGTTGTTGCTCGGGGTCTTGACGTTAAGCTTCTGTACGTATTCGTTAACGTCTTTGTGTATCATCGGATAATTCAAAGGTGTGCCGTATTTCTTTAGGCATGAGACTATTACGTTCTCTGTTATGGTACGTACTCCGATGATCCCGTGTGCACGCCTGTCCTCGGAGAGCATACATATACCGCTCTCGATGGCCTCCGACGGATCCTTGATCCTGATCTCTTTTCCGTTCTTTTCGATCTTTCCGCTTGTGACCTTCCTTAAGCCGAAGATGGCTTCCATAGTCTCTGTCCGTCCCGCACCTACAAGGCCTGCAAAGCCGAGTATCTCGCCCCTGTGGAGCTCGAAGGAAACGTTCTTCACGAGCTTTCCTGCGTTGAGGTCGGTTACTTTAAGGACTACTTCTCCTATCTCACAAGGTACCTTAGGGAACATGTTCCCTACCTGACGCCCTACCATCTTTGAAACAAGGTCGTCCATCGAGGTATCCGATATGTTCATGGTATCGACATACTTTCCGTCACGGAATACCGTGACTTCGTCGCATATCCTGAAGATCTCATCCATCTTATGTGAGATATAGATGATGGCTACGTTCTTTGATCTGAGATCATTTATGATTTCAAACAGATGCTCTGTCTCGCCTGCGGTAAGTGAAGAGGTCGGCTCATCCATGATAACTATCTTTGAGTCGTATGAGACTGCCTTTGCGATCTCTACCATCTGCATCTGGGATACCGTAAGGTCGCGCATCATGGCATCCGGGTTAATGTCAACTTTAAGTTTTTTGAACAGCTCGAGGGTGTCGGTACGCATCTTTGCGTGGTCGACGATGATCTTATTCTTCATCGGCTGTCTTCCGAGCCAGACGTTTTCGGAAACGCTCCTGTCAAGGACCGGGCTCAGCTCCTGGTGTATCATGGAGATACCGCTGTTAAGGGCTTCGAGAGTGGTGTTATAATTTATTTCCTTACCGTCATAGACGATCTTTCCGGAATTTCGGTGATATATACCGATAAGGCACTTCATGAGTGTGGATTTTCCCGCTCCGTTCTCTCCCATGAGGGCATGTACCGTTCCCGGACGAACTTTGAGCTGGACTTTATCGAGAGCCTTAACACCGGGGAATTCTTTGACGATATCAGTCATTTCCAAGATATAATTGCTCAAATTATTCACTCCTATCTGTAAATGTTCGGCTTCTTTAGTAAATTGGTCACCGTCCTTACATAAAGGCCGGTGACCAATAAGACCTGTTTTAATTATTTATTTTTATTACCGGCATATCAGGTTTTATGATCATTCGAACATAGCCTGTGCTTCTTTTACGTTATCGGTCGTGATAGCCTGAGCTTCTGTTGAATATACGAAGGAATCGTCACATCCTGCAGGTGTCTTTCCTGCGATGAGGTCCTGTACACACTCAACAACGACCTGTCCCTGAAGTGTAGGGTTCTGGTTAACTGTCATCTTAAGGGTTCCGTCAACGATAGCCTGGCAGCCTGTCTCTGTTGCATCGATTCCTACGATCGGGAAGTTGATCTCGATGCCTGATGCTGTACATCCCTCGATAACTCCGAGTGCCATCTCATCATTGTTTGAGCATACGAAATCGAATTCTTTTCCTGTTCCCGCAAACTGTGTGAACTTATCGAGAGCCTTTGTCCTGTCCCACTCAGCTGTATCTTCGAATACCCAGTTTACCTTGTAGCCTGCTTTTTCGAGAGCATCTTTAGCACCCTGTGTACGGTCTGTAACCGACTGCTGTCCTAAGATTCCCATGAACATCATTCCGTTGAGCTCTGTCTTTCCCGAATCCTTGAAGTAATCAGCAAGCCATTCGCCCTGTGCATATCCTGCATCGTACTCAGCCATTCCTACATATATGGTCTGTTTTCCGTCAAGGCAGGCTGTATCTGTTACCATACGGTTGAAGAATACGAGCTTCATATCTCCTGCCGCATCTATAGCTTCCTGATAGGAATCGTTGCTGGCAAGTCCTACTACAACCGCATCGAAGCCGTTGTTCTTAAATGTTTCGATCTGTGCTATTTGTGTTGAGATGTCTTCCTTACACTCAACTACCTGAGCCTCTATACCTGCTGCTTTTGCTGCGTCGGTAGCTCCTAATTCAAATGTTGTCCAGTACTGGTCACGGGTAGGGAGGCAAAGTCCGAGTTTGATATCACCGCTGTCAGCCATTGAGCTTTCCATCGAGCTTTCTTCTGAGCTTTCCATCTTGCTCTCTTCCATTGTGCTTTTGGATTCGGAAGCAGCTGATCCGGATTTGGAATTGTTTCCTCCGCCACCGCATCCTACAAGTCCCGCAACTAAACCGAGTGATAATAATGCTGCTGCAAATTTCTTCATTTAAGTTCCTCCTTTTTATGATTAAATTTGTGCTGTTTTAACAAAAGCGTAAGCGTTTGTTGGTATGCTATTATTATAAATGACGAAAAAAATCATTGCAAGGAAAATATAAATATTGTATAAACTGGATAAGGAAAAAGAATGAATTTATATATAATTACTGAATAATTTGTGGTATACAGATGGAAAACAACAAGAAATCAAAAAAAGCAAGAATCAAAAAACAATTTTAGACAATATGTGCAAAATCACCAAATGAAGGGGGTAAATCACATAAAACAGGTATTTTAAGGCGGTTTTTTTAGGCCCGGACTGTCTGCTGTAGAGCAATAAAACTATAGTGGCAAGATATGCACCGGGTGTACCGTAGGAGACGGCAACTATAGAACAGGAGATCAAAGGTGCGGTATACTTAGGGTACCAGTGAAAAATGTAAAAAACAGCGATCATTGCGACTGCACAGAAGTCATAATCAAGATGCAGAAGCCATGCCGCAGCCATAAAGCAGGCAGTCAGAAGGAGCATGATATAAGGCTTTGATTTTACATAACAGGTATCTATAAGACAGAGAAGAATGATACCTAAAAGAAGTGAAAAGAAGACATTCTGATCCCCGGGAAAAAACAATACGCCGTGTTTTGCAAGATCATAGCAGGGCTCGGAGATGATTGCAAAGAGCAGAAGCCTTTTGCAATATGAAGAGCGGCTTTTTGTATAAAAAAAGGCTTCACAGGCAAGAAAAGCGAAAACAGGCATAGCAATCCTTCCGACAGTCATCCTTAAGAAAAAGGCCGCAGGAGCTGCAGGAAAAAGAACAAGGCATATATGGTCTGTGATCATGGAAATAAGCGCTATGAGCTTCAGCTGAAAGCCGTTTAATACATTTGATATGTTTTTCATAAATCCTGATTATTTGTTTCAAACTTAACCTCACGAAATTTATTAGATGATAACACAAAAAAGGACTTTACAAAATAAAAAAAACTGATATAATTCAATATAAATCTAATAACAACTCATTGGAAATCTATTTTATTTCTTTATGCTTTGTTCAAAGCAGATAATCAATGACCGACAAACAAAAAAGGAAGATATGACAACGCAGGAAATATGTGTATTGATCATTTCAGGCGTGGCGGCGGCAAGCGATGTAAAGACGCAAAGGATACCTAATATCCTGCCTGCCGCAGGAATGCTTGCAGGGATCATCTATAGCGCAGCAGGAGGTATGGAAACGCTTATCGATGGCATTTGGGGAGGAGCCATACCACTTATGCTGTTAGCGGTTTTTTTCATTTTCAGGATGATTGGCGCAGGAGATATAAAGCTCCTTATGACACTTGGGATATGGCTTGGAGGAAGGAAGAGCCTTAAGCTGCTTTTGTATACATTTATAACAGCGGCAGTATTTGCGTTGATAAGGATAATGGCGTCCGGAGGGCTTGCAGGCAGGATGAAATATCTGAAGGCTTATATCAGGAGCTTTTTATGCGGCGGCATGCGTGGGGATTATATAAAAAACAGTAAAAAAGAAGCATTGATATGTCTTGCGGTACCCGTATTTATTGCCGTATTGATAGGAATTTTAGGAGACTTGCTATGAAAGAGATACTGGCCGTCTGCGACAGGGATGAGGGATATGCTCAAAATCTGATGAGGTATATTTCCGAAACTCACAAATATATATTTAGAAGTATGGCATTTTCTGAAGAAAAAAGTCTGTGTGACTATGCCTCGGAAAATAAAATCGATGTAATGCTGATATCTGAAAACATGCTGAATGAGGAAACGAAAAAGATAAGGGCTGATAAAAGGATAATAATAAGAGAAAGCAGGGAATATAAGACTCTAAGGGATGCCGGTGTGTATAAGTATCAGGCAGCCGATAAACTGCTTGGGGAGGCGATGAGCCTTTACGATGTCGAAAACAGTTATTTTAAAGAGAAGGCCGGAAACAGAGACGGCAAAAGCATGATCGGAGTATTCAGTCCGGTGGGCGGAGCACGAAAGACAACATTTGCACTTACTCTGGGACAGCTGCTTTCAAAAAATAATGCAGTCCTGTACATAAACCTTGAGGGCTTTTCCGGACTCTCGCATATGCTGGGGGTGGATTTTAAAAGCGGTCTGAGTGATCTTTTGTATTATGCAAAGCTGAAGAACAACAGCCTTCCGGTGATACTGCAGGGGATGACTGTCTCTATACAGAATATGGATATACTTCCGCCGGCTGCATTTCCCGAGGATATAAAGGATACACCGATGAATGTATGGATCGATATCCTTGACAGGATAGCAGGCGAAACAAAATACGAGCATATAATATTGGATATCGGAAGCGAGGTCGCTGATATATCGGCAATACTAAAATACTGCAGCAGGGTATATGTCCCCATAAGAAGGGATGAGCCGTCAAAGTCAAAGATAAAGGAGTTTACGGATTATTTAAGAACAGAGGGCGTGGAAGAGAAAAAAGTAAGGGAGCTGATACTGCCTTTCAATACGGTTAGCGCACCGGGCAGGGGATATTATGAAAACCTTATCTGGAGCGAGCTTGGTGATTATACGAGAAAGCTGATAAAAGAGGAAATGAAATGTGGCTTATAAAACAGAGATATTTGAAGAACTCAGACAGCTGCTTATAGATGAGGTAGACGGAAGCGAGGCGGAGGATGCATTTATCATGGAAGTGATAGATGAGCTCCTTACTGAAAAGGGTAAGGAATATGCCCTGAACCTGAAGACAAAAGAAGAACTGAGGAAGGATCTTTTTTACTCTATTAGGAAGCTGGATATAATCCAGGAGCTTATAGATGACCCGGATGTAAATGAGATAATGATAAACGGCTATGAGAATATCTTTTTTGAGAAGCATGGAAAAATACGCAGATTCGGAAAGAAATTCGGAAAAAAGGAAAGACTTGATGATATTGTCCAGCAGATAGCAGGCGAATGCAACAGAGCGGTAAGCGAGCAGTCTCCGATAGCCGATGCCAGACTTGTGAACGGGGACAGGGTAAATATAGTGCTGCCTCCGGTAGCTGTTGACGGACCGGCCGTTACTATAAGGAGATTTCCGGACGAGCCTATTACCATGGATGATCTTATAGAAAGAGACAGCATAACAGACCTGGCGGCGGATGAGCTGAAGGAGCTGACGGCTGCGGGCTATACGATACTTGTAAGCGGCGGAACCTCTACCGGAAAAACAACCTTTTTAAACGCTCTGTCCCAATATATTCCGAAGGAGGAAAGAATAGTCACCATAGAGGACAATGTAGAGCTGCGGCTTATGGAGCATGAAAATCTTGTAAGGCTTGAGGCAAAAAAAGCGGTGTCCAAGGAGGCTGGAGAGATAACGATAAGAGACCTTATAAAGACCGCCTTAAGGATGAGACCGACAAGGATAATCATAGGCGAGGTAAGAGGTGAAGAAACGGCTGATTTTCTCACCTGCCTTAATACAGGACATGAGGGAAGTCTCGGGAGTGTCCATGCCAACAGCCCGGAGGATGTGATCTTAAGGCTTGAGTCCATGGTAAGGATGGCTAACGATATTCCGATACCGGTCATAAGGAGCCAGATCGCCGCAGGGATAGAGATAATAGTACAGCTCTACAGAGATATAAAGGGAATAAGAAGAGTGGAAAAGATATCAGAGGTCACAGGAACAGACGGGGATATGGTAAAGATGCATATGTTGTATGAAAGGGATATCAGGGAAAGGCTTGTAAAGAAGGATGAGCTTCAAAAGACCGCAAAAAGGGATAAATACAGAAAATATCTCGAAGAAAGAACGAAAACTAAAAAAGATATATTATGACAAATACAGGTTTTCGACCGCAGAAACCGTTAAATATTCTTTTATAGGAACGCTCTTTGGAATTTTGGTATGCTGGCTTTGCTATCATTCGGTTTATTCATTGCCTCTGGCTGCGGTTATTTTGTTTTTTTATCTGAAGAATAAAAAGCGGGAGCTTATAGAAAAACGGAAAAAGATATTAAGAGATCATTTTGCGGATATGCTTGAGGCACTTAATACGGCCCTGTCGGCCGGATATTCGGTAGAAAACGGAATAAGGGTCGTGCTTTCGGATATGATAGGGCTGTACGGCGAAAATGATGTAATAACAAACGAACTCAGGATAATAAGTGCCGGGCTATCCTATAAAAAAACCGTTGAGGAATTGTTTGCGGAGCTGGCTGAAAGGTCTGATATCGATGATATAAAGCTGTTTTCGGAAATGCTTATAATTTCAAAAAGAAAGGGCGGCACTATAGGAAAGCTCTTAAATGATACAAAGAATATCATACGTGAAAAAAACGACACGTTAAGGGAAAAAGACAAGGTGCTTTCTTCAAAGCTGTATGAGCTTAAGATCATGAGTGCGATGCCGGCAGCTGTCATTTTGTATTTAAGGCTGACCTTTGACGGCTTTATCGAACAGTTATATAAAAATGCGGCAGGAGCAGTCGTGATGAGCATATGTCTTCTGATATATATAGGAGCTTATATGCTCGGAAAAAGGATAATAAATATAGATATATGAGGAAAGGCAATGAAGATATGCGGAGCGATACTTATTATCATCATCGTACTTGAAGCAGCAGGGCTGTGGAAAAAGAAAGTATTCATGTTGCTTCTTTTTTCTTCGGCAGCGGTATTTACGGTAGCGGTATTGTATGAAGCGGCGAATCCGCCAAAAGAAATACAATGGATAGAAAAGAATAAAGCAGGGACAGGAGATAAAAGCCGGAAGGTAACAGCGAGTACGGGTGATAAGAAAACAGAGCTGGAGCTGACGATACCGGAGCAGGCATACAGCTATCCCGAAAAAGAAAGGATCCTTGATGCGGAGGTTGAATATCTTGATAAAACGCTGCTTGGCCAGAATGTTGAGCCTGATGATATATGCCATGATATGGAGCTGCCTTCTCATGGACAAAATGAAAAAGTGCAGATCGAATGGTACAGCTCGGATCCTGAGATCATGGGGAGCAACGGAGAGATAAAGGACGGTGCTGATAAAAACGGGCAGGATGTTACTATCACAGGGATACTTAGACTTGATGATACCGAGAGAAGGTATGAACAGAAGCTTACGGTATTTCAAAGGGCGGCGACAGGAAACCGGAAAAAGGATCTGGAGGATGCGGTCAGGATAGAAAACAAGGAAAATGAAAGTGAGCGTTATCTGCTTCCGAAGAAGATTGGGGATTCGGATATTAAATGGTATGAATCAGGTGAAAACAAGGCTCCGTATATAGCTGTGCTGATATTGATACTTGGGATCTTTTATATATGGGCAGGAAAAAGGAAGGAGGAAGAGAAGAATAAAAAACGGACAGATGATCTTAAAAAAGAATATCCGGAGCTCATCGGCAGGATTATACTTCTGCTCTATTCGGGAGCTACGATGAGAAATGCATTGTTCTACATCGGAGACTCATACAGGAAAAGTATGACAGGTATGAAGGACAGGAAGAAAAACGAGGCATTTGAGGAGGTCGTTATCACCTGCAGGCAGATGCAGTCGGGAGTAACCGAATTGAAAGCCTACGGGAACATGGCGGACAGATGTGCACTGCCATGTTACAGAACACTAAGCATAATGCTCATGCAGAATCAAAAGAGAGGAAGCAAGGGTATGATAGCTTCATTGGAGCAGGAGGTTATAAATGAGTTTGCGGAAAAAAAGAGAAAAGTAAAAAGTGAAGGTGAGATCGCATCAATGAAGCTGCTTCTGCCGTTAGGTCTTATGCTGATGATTGTTTTTGCATTGATGATGATCCCGGCATTTTTTTCGATATAAAGGATAAGGAGGTCTTATGGGAGAGATAAAGAGATTTATTAAGGAAGAAGACGCGGTCAGCACGGTTGAGATAGTACTCATAGTCATCGTTCTGATTGCACTGGTGGTTATCTTTAAAAGCCAGATAGTTTCTGTAGTAGAAAATATAATGAAAAAGGTGACAACACAAAGCAATGCGGTTTAGAGGTGTTCGAAAGGGAAGCATAAGCATATACATGACCCTGATGCTCTGCGTTATATTGCTTCTGATATTTGCGTGCATTGACTCCGCAAGGCTTTACTGCGGCCGGGCGGCGATCTCGTGTGCGGTTGATGAGAGCATGTTTTCGGAGCTTTCATATTTTGACAAAACGCTTTATGAAAAATACGGACTGATGTTCATTGACGGCGGCTTCGGAGAAAAAGAGCTTAAAATGGGAAGGATAATGCATGAGGCAAACGATGAGATCGAGAAAGTGCTGTATCCGGGCGGACATTTTGTGAAAAATCCCGGGAGTCTCTACCGCATAGAGATAGAGTCTTCGAGCATAACAGGCTATCAGCTAGCGACAGACAACGGTTATGCACCGCTAAAGGAAGAAATATGCGAGCTTATGAAGCTAAGATCCGGAGCGGATATCATGGAATCCGCCGGAAAGCTCCTGTCATCGTCAGGCGCCGCAAGGATGTTTTCGTTTAAAGATGACAATGAGATAAAGGCTCTTTTGAACGATTACGGGAACCTGAAGACTGCGAGCGACAACGGGACAGGTGAAGGAGAATATCCTAAGGCTTGGGCAGAGGAGGCTGCAGAAAATGCAGAAACCTCGGATGCAGATATAAAAGAGGATGTAAAGGATCCGGTGGATAATATGCGGGCGGTCCTTGACATGGGTATATATTCTTTTGCGATACCGGCAGAAAAAGGGATATCGACTGCAGGAATCGATAAGAGCAGTCTTGTGAGCAGCAGGAAAAGGTCATCCGGAATGGGACTGATGCCGGATGAGTGTGACAATCCTTTAAAAAAGCATTATATGGTACAGTACGCGGTGGATTTTTTTCTGGATTATCTGACAAGCAAAAGCCCTGAGGGCCTTATGTATCAGACTGAATACATCATAGAGGGAAAGGATACGGACAGTAAAAATCTGAGAGCATGCATCGACAGGCTGCTGCTGATGAGGATGGGGTTTAATTATCTTCATATAATATCATCGCCCCAAAAACAGGCAGAAGCAGCAAAGCTGGCATTTATCCTGTGTTCTGTATTTCTTTCAACGGAGAAAACAGAAACGGTATCGCAGCTTATAATGCTTTTGTGGACCTATGCGGAGAGCTATATGGATATTAAGACTCTGCTTGGCGGAGGAAAGGAACCGCTTTTTAAGGATGATGAAAGCTGGCAGGTATCTTTAGATATGCTTTCGGCATTCAGAGGTGAAACAGAGTCGGATAAGGGAAAGGAAGGTCTTGGGTATTCCGATTATCTTAAGATATTGCTGTTCATGACGGCAGAGGACGATATGACAGGAAGAATAGCGGATCTTATAGAGTATAACAAAAGAAATAAGGACAAAACTCCTGGCTTTTGCCTTGATAACTGTCTGTATCTTATAGAAATCGGATATGAGATGCGTATAGGCGGGCATAAGGCAGAGATAGACAGAAGCTATGGATACAGGATGTAGGGGGATGCCTTTTTCGGAGGATACATTTCTATGCTTAATTCAGGCAAAAAATTCAAAACAAACTCTCTTCCGGGAGAAAGAATAAAAAGAAAGAAAAACCTCAGTTCCCCGATGATGAGGCCTATCTATCCCGAGAAAAAGGCATCCTTCTGCATCCTGAAAAAAGGAGCTTTAACAGTAGAGGCCGCACTGTTCGTTCCGCTGTTTGTCATGATCACTGTCTGCATAATAAGCATTATGGGAGTGTACTCAGGTACTCTTAAGACCATGATATCCCTAAGGGAAAAAAGCGAAAAGACGGCACAGGCGGCGTCATTTACGGGAGAGGACATATGGATATCGCTTCCCGAGACCCTAAGCTACAGGCCGTTTTACCTGCCGAAGATGCTTGAAGGAATGAACATAGTTTGCATGGGCAGGGCAAGGGCATGGACAGGAAGAGATAAGGGTGCAGACGGCGACAGTCTTTTTAATGATGCAAGATATGTGTATGTTGCCGAAAACGGAAGGGTTTATCACACATCGTCAAAATGCTCGCACATCTGTCTTAGCATCCATGCCGTATCGCATGGAGATGTAGGACATATGAGAAACGAGAACGGAGGGAGATATAAAGCATGCGAGAAGTGTGTCGGAAACGGCAGCAGGGCAGAAACTCTTTATGTAACGGATGACGGTGACAGATTCCATAATTCTCTTACATGCAGCGGATTGAAAAGGACGGTTAAGATGGTTGACATAAACGAGGTTCAGGGATTGGGAGAATGTTCCGGATGCAGGGCGCAAAGATTGCGGTAACGGTGTTCCTTACAGTAAACAGCATAAACGATATAAGAAATGGTGAAATATTTCTGATACCGTCGGCGGCAATGCTTGTATCAGGACTGCTGATATCTGTGCTTGTATATAATATGAGCCCGGCAGATGTGATAAAGGCCATTATACCGGGAATTATCCTGATGTTATTATCTGCTTTATGCAAGGGACGGATAGGATGCGGAGACGGGGTGATTGTCTGTGCATCAGGAGCATGGCTCGGAAATGAAGAAACGTTGTATATGCTGACGGCTGCATTTTTTACCGCTTCACTTGCCGGTATCGTGCTTATACTGTCAGGCTCAAAAAAACGAACTCTTCCATTTGTACCTTTTATGCTTTTGGGTGAGGTTTTTGTATGGATGATTTGAAGAAAGGCAGACTGCAGCAGATAAAAAAGGCGTCATTTACCGTCGAGGCCGCCGTGCTGGTACCGGTGGCGGCTATGATCGTTGCAGTACTCATAGGATATATATACTTTATGCACAACACGGTATGTGCATATGGAGCTGCGGCCGAAGCCCTGTTTTATGCGGAGCAGTGCATAGGGGAGGATGATGACAGGAGCTCAAGGCTTGAGGAAAGACTCGGAACAAGAAGCTTGGAGATGCCGATAGAAGAGTTTTCATATAAAGGCGACACAGGCAGCCGGCATACGGAAGCGGAGGTTTCGGATTCGTTGCTCCAAGGCGTTTTCGGAGAGCTGTTTTCATACAGACACTCTGTAAAGCTCGAGCATAACAGACCGGCAGGACTTAAAAGACTGCAGTGGATAGCAAAGCATGCGGCAGACAGTGCGGATAATGATTAAGGATTGGAGCTTTTTATGACGTCAAACTTAAGGCAGGGATTGCATCACAGATATCTGGTCATAAAAGATGATGACAACATAAAGGACTGCGGCTACAGAGTAAGGATGATCACCGAAAACAGGATCAACGGATTTGCGGATTGCAGTACGGAGAACGTGAACGGACGTGATATATATAAATATCTGATCCCGGACGAATACATAAGTGCAGGAGCCTACGTTGAACGCTTTCATGCATCAGGAGAATTTATCAGGATACTTTTGTCGGCGCTTTTTGATGCGGCAGGTGAGTTATACAGATATCTTCTGGAGCCGGACGGTATATTGCCGGAGCTTGAAAATATATTTATCCTGCCGGGGAACGGAGACATATTGTTTTGCTATTATCCTTGTCAGACAGAGGACTTTGATGAAAAATGCAGGCATCTGAGTGAGGAGCTTATTCATTTTCTTGATCACAATGATAAGGAAGCAGTGGAAAAGGGATACGGGTTTTATAAGCTGTGTGCAGTGGGAAGCGTTACGGCGGAAAAGATAAGCAGGCTCTTGTATATGGATACAGAAAAAAACAGACAGCCGTTAAATGAGCCGATTACAGATGAAAAACCTGGGGATGAGGACGATGAGGTCACGGGAATCCTTAACGATGAGGATGAAAAAGGCAGATATGATTTCTTGTTTGAAGAGCCAAAGGATAAGAGAATCGGCGAAAGACCGGGGATATTCAAGAGGTTAAAGAAGCTGTTTTCTGGCGGGAGGGATAAGAAAAATAAAAGAAATAAAAAGTATTCGGAAAATGATATTATGCCGGATGCAGGGCGGTACAAAGATTATCAGGATTTCGATAAAACGGAATTATTGACCGATGAAGACCCGAATGAAACAGTGCTGCTTGAAAGAAAGGAAAATGTATCTGTAAGGGCATGGCTCGTTCCGCAGAACGATTTTAAAACAGAGAGTATTCCTCTGGAAAAAGACGGATATATGATCGGCAAGGATGTTTCGGACGAGGACATAAGGATAGACGGACAGACCGTAAGCCGGTATCATGCAAGGCTTAGCTGGGAAAAAGACAGCTATACGATAACGGATCTGGCATCAAAAAACGGCACGGCTGTGAACAACAGAAGGCTTTCTCCGGGAGAAGAATGCTTATTGTCCGACAGGGATGAGATAATGCTTGCGGATAAATGCTTTATATACAGCAGGGTTACGATCTTAGATGTTGCGAATAAAAATAACCGGGTTTATACTTAAGAAAACTCGAAAGGAATCATAGGACATGGATTGTATTTTTTGTAAGATAGCAAACGGTGAGATCCCGGCGGCATCTTTATATGAAGATGAAGACTTTAATGTGATACTCGACCTTGGACCTGCTACGAGAGGACACGCGCTGATACTTCCTAAGAAGCATTATGCCGATCTTTTTGAGCTTCCTGAGGAAGAGGCAAAGAAAGCAGTGGCTCTTGCAAAGAAGCTGCTTCCGGCAATGAAAAAAGGATTGAAATGTGACGGCATCCAGCTTGTTCAGAATAACGGAGAAGCAGCAGGACAGACGGTATTTCACTATCATCTTCATATGATACCCACATATAAAGAAGACGGTCCCGGAGCAAGATGGAAGCCGGGTACTCTTTCGGATGAAGACAAGAAGCTCATACCGGAGCTTATAAAAGCAGAGCTGTGATCAGCCCTGCTTTTCATTTTTTTCTATAAGTGAGATTATCATTGATGTTGAATCGGTATTTACACTGCTGTTCATGGCATCGATATATTTCTGTCTGTTATCGTATAGAGACGAAACTGCCTGCAAAAAGCTTTCGGCAGTAAGAACTTCCTCTTCTATGACCATGCTGAAGCCCTGCTTTTCAAAGGATTTGGCATTTAAGACCTGATCACCCCTGCTGGCCTTTGCCGAAAGCGGAATCAGAAGATTAGGCTTTGAAAGAGAACAGATTTCCGATATCGCGTTTGCTCCCGCACGCGATATAACGATGGAAGAAAGTGCAAACATATCAGCAAGCTCTTTTTTGATATATTCATACTGCCTGTAGCCGGGTGTATCGTTAAGGGTCTGATCAAGCTTTCCCTTTCCGCAGAGGTGGATGACATTGAACTTTTTAAGAAGCTCTGAGATGCTTCCTCTTACGGCATTGTTCAGAACTACAGAGCCGAGACTTCCGCC
>OQVT01000627.1_pt1 | contig 20499 bp, 25 predicted proteins | sample 1691561 | NCBI WGS metagenome assembly OQVT01 (sample SAMN03418260, study PRJEB22391) | human gut metagenome | biome: human-gut; feature: organic feature; material: feces | host: Homo sapiens | place: Tanzania | collected 2013-01 | reverse complement strand
GATTTAGTTTAAAAAGTCTGTAATCCCTTCGGGTATCACACCAGCCCCACACATACCAGTTAGACCACCGAAATACCAGATAATATGGCTCTATGGTTCTCTGAGCTTCTCCCGATGGTCCGTAATAGTAAAATGTAATTTTGCGACATCCCTTAATGGCACTGCGGATAATCTGAATTTTTGGTGCCAGTGATTCCTTATACCATGAAGAAAGATCAATCAATACCGACTGTTCTCCCACTAGAAAATCCGAAGAACCGGATTCCAGTTTTTCCATCAGCTGTTTGTATTGATTTGTTCCATTTACACTGTCAAGGCTGCGGATTCCTGCAAGAATATCCTGCATCTCAGCATTTGTAATCAAAGTCTTGCTGATTTTATAGTTATCCATAATATAAATTCCGCCGCCTGTTCCCTGCCTGGTTGCAATCGGAATCCCTGCTTTACACAAATCTTCAATATCCCTGTTTATGGTTCTTCTGGATACTTCAAAATGCTCCGCAAGAAAAGGTGCTGTAACCATATCCTTTTGTAACAATATAGATAGAATCCCTATCAGCCTTTCAATCTTCATTTCGCTTATTCTCTTTTCTTTATCATAATTTACCGCCTTAAACATGTCATCTGTATGTCATGTTTGAAAAATTATAGCAAAAAATGAACAAAATTACATTTGAACCATCTATACAAAACCACCCCAAGCAGCATATCTACCACTTGGGGTATCCCCTACCGGCTCATCCCGGCAACCTTCTTGTGTACCCATTCCTTCACTTCGCCAATCCGTTCTCGGAACACACCTAGCATGTTCCTACCATTAACTACAAATTGTTTCATGAATTCATAGGCTTTTTCCAGCTTATCCTAAATCCGTGTTCTCTGTATCCGTTGATAACCTATAGTACAAATCCAAGGCAATCTCCTTTTTACGGATCGCTTCATCCAATTCCTCCGTCACTCTGGATAGTTCCCCTTGTGCCTGCTCCACTTCTTTCTTTTTATCCGTCAGAAGCTCATCTGCCTTTAGATATTCCAACTTGGAATACTCCGCTTTTTCCTCCCATTCTGCCGCATCGTTTTTTCTAATTTCGATTAAAGCATCTGTACATTCCAGCTTCATATTCATAGAGGATAATTCCTCATCTAGCTTCTTTATAGTCTTCTCTGACAGGGTTTGAATGTGCTGCAGAGCATTTTCTTGCCTTTCTTTTTCACGTTCCGCTTCCAATGCTTTCTCTGCCGCACGCTCCCTTCGATAATCAGAAAGAAGTAAATCGCCACGCTCGTTTTTACCCTTGAATAAGCGTTTCCAACCGATACTTTTTCCCATTTCCTCTGCAATCCAGTTTTTCTGTTCCTCTAAGGAAACTTTTCCAATCAGTGAGAACGCACCGGGAAGGGTTATGAAATATCAGAAGGAACAGTTCAAGCAACTCATCCGACTCTTTGGCGAGGACCTTCGATAGTAAAGGTAAACAATATGCCAGTCTACAAAGACGAAGAACGAGGAACCTGGTATGTCAGATGTTATTATGAAGATTTTACCGGAAAGAAAAAACAGATAAAGGAACGAGGCTTTAAGCTTCAGCGTGAAGCAAAGGAATGGGAAGCAGATTGCCTTAGAAAACAGAAAGGCAGCACGGATATGAGTTTCCGTTCTATGTATGAGATTTATATAGTGGATATGGTTCATCGATGTCACCAGAGCACCATCGACGGAAAGAAGCATGTATTTGAGAAGCTGATTCTCTCTTATTTCGAGAATAAGCCCATCAATAAGATTACTCCCAAGGACATCCGAGCTTGGCAGAATGAAATGATTACAAAGAATTACTCCAATTCCTACCTTGATAGGATGCAGAATATGATTACCGCACTTTTCAATTATGCAGTGGACTACTTCAACTTAGTTGAGAATCCCTGCCACAAAGCGGGCAGAATGGGTAAGCGTGAGGTTGTGGTTAACTTCTGGACAAAGGAAGAATTTGATTGGATACTAACAGCCATGGAAGATGATCCCACAGCACATGTTTCGTTTTCACTACTGTACTACTCCGGTATCCGTTTTGGAGAATTCCTCGCCTTGACACCAAAGGACTTCGATTTTGAGAAGAACACCCTCGATATCAACAAAAGTCTCCAGCGTGTGAAAAAGCAGGATGTGGCCACCCCACCAAAAACACCAAAGAGCATCCGGAAGTGATGGATATGATACAGAAACAGCACCAGAAAGACATGGCAACATCCGATGTAACAGCCCCAGCAAAAGCATTAGAAATACCAATATCACAAGACAAAAGCTTCAAAGTCGTAAGTCCAAAGGATAAAATAAGCCCACAACAAGTCCACGAAAATGACATATGCCCGTGCGCCGTCTTCATCAAACACACAAAAAAAACTCAACCCCTTGTAAACAAAGGGCTGAGCCTTTTAAGTCAATGAATACTCAAATAGTATTTAATTACTCAATAATAGTAGCAACACGGCCTGATTGAGTTTTACCCTTCTTGTACCATTATGTATTACTCATCATTCAGCCTTATTTATCAGGTTTTCAGTCATGCATTACTCCATCTTTCTATGTACTGTTAATCCCTGATTCGTTGCAAATCTGTTGCAGAATTGCTATTTTGTTGCAAAGTATACGAATCCTCTTTCCGGACTCTTTCTCAGAAAACTTTCAAATTTCTTGATAGATTTTCCATTGACTCTTTTTTCTTTGCTTCTGTAACTTCAGCATAGATATCCATTGTTGTATTGATATCTGCATGTCCCATTACTGCCTGTATAACTTTTACGTTTGTTTCATTCTCACAAAACCGAGTACAAAAAGTATGCCGAAAGGTATGGCATGAGAAGTATGGTAACATGATCGGCTCCCTGTGTTCCTTCTTTGCCTTTACTTCTTCCTCTGCATTATGGTTATCCACAATTCTTCTGATCGAATGGTCGATTGCATTATGTTTATAAAGATTTCCCATCTTATTGATGAATATAAATCCTGTAGCTCCATCCACTACGAGCTTGCTAAAACCATTAGCCTTTTGCTCTTCGTACATCTCTTGGAAAACTTCATACACGCTATCCAACATTGGAATTTTCCTGATCCCTGCTTTTGTTTTAGGTGGTTCAAACCGAAATTCAAACGTATATGGCGGCTCTGTCCCTCTCCGGAAATATGTCATGCTATGGTTTATATCAATTACTCTTTTTTCCATATCAATGTCTTGCCAACGCAATCCACATATTTCCCCGATCCGGCATCCTGTCCCTAATAAAACTGTAAATAACGGACGCCAGACATCATATAAAGGATGATCTGTCACATAACTTAGCAGCTCTCTTTGCTGTTCAACTGTCAAAGCTCTTTGCACTTTCTGTTTACATCCCTGCCGTTTCTTAACCTCAGACATCACTCCATCACTGGGATTTTTTCGAATTATTTCATCTCGTACTGCCAGATTAAATGCTGGGTGTAATACACAGTGCAATGATTCTATTGTTTTTACCTTTATTCCATTCTCAACCAATCCCAAATAGTAGTGTAATATGTCCGAATACTTTATCTCTGCAACCTTTCGTTTTCCTATTGTATCCCCACAAAAACGATCATACATATAACGGTAATTTGCATAGGTTGAAGAGGCTAAATTACTCTTTGTTGCAAGATAGCGATTGACTACAAAGTTTAGATCTGCCTTCCCGGCAACATATAAATCCAATCCATCCAGCTGATCCCTCACCAACTTTTCTTCCTTCGCCCTTAATTCCTGCAGGGATGTTGCATATACATATCCTCTTTTTCCAGATGGGGTTGTATAGGTATAAATGTACCTATTGTCTTGAGTTCTTTGGCTTTCTCCTTTCCGCAGGCTTCTTCCCTGCCGGTCTTTTCTGCTTTTTACCACGATTGCTTCTCCTTTCCAAGTATTCTGGAAAGAAATCATGCATCCTGCTTCGTGCCCTGAAATAAGTTTTCTAAAGCCATTTGTACAATTTGTGTTATAGTCAGCCCATGTTCCGTAGCATACTGCATTAGTTGGTTGTAATTTCCCTCCGATAATCGAACACCAATGATATTACGCTTTGTTTCTTCCTTTCTCGGACGCCCAATTTTAGCCATCTGCTAACCTCTCATTTGCTTTTATGAGTCTATTGTATTTTTCGTTTAACAAATTGTCAAGTACGTCTTTTCCGCAGATTTCTTTCCCGTTTTATTCAGATTTTAAAGGACTCCAAATAGCGATCCAGTTCCTCACAATTCACCAATACCATTTTCCCGACTTTGTATATAGCTCCGGCATCATGTGCTAATTCCTGAAATTTACGCAAACTCATACTATAGATCTCTGCTCCTTCCGCATATCGTATATACTTTTTTCGTTTTTCCATGAGTTTTATTCCTCCCTATGTTTTTCAAAACCAATACATTTACAATTAATATATTCCTTGTCTGCAGTAAGTACTTTCAGCATTGCGCCACATTGTATGGCAACTTCATAGTAATAGGCCTCACATGATTTTACATTTCCCATAAATACAGCTGCTGCACCTCTTGGAAGGTATATCCTCAATTTCACTGGCCGATCTATTTCATGTCCCTTCACTAAAGAAGTGGAGAGGAATCCTTTTTCCAGCAGATCAATTCCTTTCTTTCCCTTCGCATTAACTTTCATTTTTTCAAATGTAGTTTCATCCACACCACGATACAGTACAATATCTTTTCTGATGGCATAATTGTTTATTCGTTCAGCAATCTGTAGATCAATTCTCTCTGCCGTATCATTTCTCATACGCTCGTTTATCGCCTCTGCACTACATGCAAGCAGATACTCCCGTGAGAACTGTGTCGTGTTTCCTATATATTTAGAAGGTTCTTTATTCAGATATTTTACTGCATATGCAACAGCCTCCTGCTCTGTAGGAGTCATTACATCCCATTTTCCCCCCAGCTTTAATATCTTTTCAAGGTTCTGGTATACAAGCATAGGTTTCATCTTTTCTTTTTCCTTTCATTTTCAAAGTAATATGTTTTTTGCGCCTTTATGTACTTTCCCTGATAATAGATCATGACTGCATCTTCGTTTGGCAAATTTCCAAATTCTTCAGGCTCAATGATTCTCTCTCTTTCTTCTGCCACTGATCTTCCGTATGATCCATTTTCCGATATTTGTTCCGATGTACTTACCTTTAGAACTTTACGAGTGCCTATCAATTTGGAAGCCCATTCCCGGGTATCCGGATCCATGGCAGACAGAAAGCAATTCACCTTTACGCAATCCATTAACAGCTTTCTACCGGCAAGACCATAACGTTGCTCCAACATGGCCAACGATTGGCACGCAAACATCAGTGAACAGTTATACGCTCTCATCAATGCTGCGGACTGTGAAATAATTGGCATTGCTGGAAGCTGTCCAAACTCGTCCATGACAAAGGCAATCGGAGGATTCTGGTTTTGCTTTCGATAAAGCATCTTGCTCATAAATGCCTGATAGATCATTGCAATAAGTGGCCCGAGTAAGGTGATCTGGTTTGGATCGATCTGGATATAGATATCAATGCCCTTCTCCAGATCCTCCGGTGAAATTGCATCTGGATCATTCACAAGCAATGTTTTCATAATACTGTTGCTAAAAAGTCGCACGCATGATACAAGTTTCGAGTAAGTACCACCTACATTTTTTTCATTTTCACCGTAGAAGTGATTCGTGTAAGCCTGTGCTGCCAGATCATCAGACTCCTTTATCTTCAATACCCAGTCCGCAAAATTGCCTACCACAATCTGCTCGATAATTTCCGGGAAGGAAATCGATGGATCTTTGTTCAGAAGATATAAGGCTATGCCTGTGTAAAAGTCACGAGCACCATCAATAAAGTATTTTCCTTCGGGATTTCCTTCTTCCGGAATCAACGTAATTGCCATATTTTCCAAAAAGACTGCTCTCTCATTTGGCTGCATTTCCCTGGCATCAACCAACGGATCATAGTGTGCCGAATCATGCCAATTAATCACTGAAAATCTCTTTATTTTCCGAAATGCTTTATTTGCTTCGTAAATATCACCTTTAAGATCTGTCACCATCACGGAGCCGCACTGCCGCATCTGTCCATTTGGATTCCTTCTCATTCCGAACTGACGGCAGGATGGAATGATAATACTTGTGGTCTTGCCGTCACCGGGCGCACCCCAAATCATCGATGCTATTCCATTTCCATTCGGTTCATACGATATCAATTTGCCATTCAATTTCCCAAAGACAAGACCTCCCGAATCCGTCCACTGTTTATCCGGTAATGTATTGATATCCAGACACATATGATCTGCATTCTTATAATAGTCCAGCAATTCCCTATAACTCCGGCCATAACGCTCAATGTCATAACGATAATTACGCCCTGTCCAGTAGCTATATAATCGCTTCCGCATCCCTGGAATGAAAAATGAACACCACACAGTAATCACAACCAGCGTAGCTACGACTCCATATGCTTTGAAAAACAGGCTATCCGTAGTGGCAACTCTGGTCATTTTACACAGAAGCATTACCAAGTATCTTCTCATTGCCAGCAATAGAACTGCCAGCAACAGATACCATACGATATGGAAATATCGAATTATGTATTTTATTTTCTTTCGCATATTAGCTCCTTTCCTTTTCGATTTCATAATTTCTTTCCTGATTTCCCCAGGCTAATTCCTTTCCCCATGCTTTGTTTTGCCTCCAGCTGCTTTTAGCATCTTCCATAATTTCAATCTGCGAAAGATTCCTATTCTCTGTATATTCCCGCATCTTATCAAGTTCCTTCTGATACTGCTCGCACCTTGCCTGTAATTGCTTGTTTTGCTCTATCGTATGCATAAGTTCCTCCTCATGTAATAGAGAACTCTCAACCAGCGACTGGATCTGTTGATCCTTTTTATAAATGATCCGATCCTTTATCTGCATCTGCCTATGTAAATCTGTAAGCTCGTTTTCCTTTTGCTGCATCTGGCGTAACAATTGAATTAGATTCCGGTCTTTCGTCGCAATTATTTTATGCAACTGATCACGGTTTAACTGCAGCTCTTTCAGTTCTTCGATCGATAACCCCGTTACGGTTTTCAGCTCCTTCATTGATTTTACCGATATATTTTTCCCAGCTGTTTTCCCATTACACACATAGTCAGCTCCCGGAATTTGATTCTTTTTAAGATATTCTGCCAGGTCACTATGGAAATGTTGGAGTTCTGCTTTATTTAGAACATCTGCACCCGAAATTTTTGATTCAAAGGAATCGCTTATCTTTGCATAGTTACGAAGCGGAATCTTCTCACCATTTTCTAATTTGTAGCGATATCTAAATTCATATCTGCCAGATTCCGTTTTAAATGCATCATGAGTTTTTATGGTCTTATAATGAACTAAATCGTGATCCAGTTTGGTCAATGGTATAAAATATACATGTATATGAGCTTGGCCAGCCTCGTCGTAGTGAACTCGATTGTAGAATACAGTTCCATATCTCTTTGCAATAAATCGATTTACCCCTTCAAAAAAAGCTCTCTCAGCTTCAGGATTTAGAATCTTAATCTCATCCTTTCCTACGGTGGAATAATCGCTAACCGATTTAGGTAGTGTGACAACCCAACTACAGCATGTAATGGCTTTAGATTCTCTTTGGGTTCCCCTTCCATACAGATAAGATTTGTCTTTAATTTGCTTATATCGTTCTTTCGGGGGACAAGTAATCCCTATGGAATAATTTAGGCTGCTTTTCAACTGAACAATATCTTTATTTGCGTCATTTTTAAGCTGACGATCAACATGTTTAAGCAACATCATTACGCTATCGTCAGTATATTTTTCTAATTCTGCCACAGCTAATCACCCTTTCCTTTTGATAAGGTTGCCGTTAAAGGCAACATACTTGTTATAGAAGCTGCCTCTCATTCAATGCAAAAGTTTGTCGTTATTTCTGTATAACCGCAGACTGTTTATTTGTCACGAACGTTCCAAATAATCATCCACTTTACGTCGAAATAGCGACAAGCTTTTGCATCTCAGATAATCATCTTCTATAAGCAAGATATATAAGATGCTCGACAAGCTATCTTATAACGCCCCTTTCAGGGCTCATCTTTGATGAGGTCCTTCGGCCGCTTATCTTGGTCTATTAAGGGCACTGCGTTCCCTTAGCGACGCTCAAACCCTTGCTTGCAAGGACATCCTGTCCTTGCGAAGGAACGCCGAGAAATGTGAGTTGGGTTCACATTTCATGTGCGTTCCTTCTATCCCGGCAGCTCTCCGAGCTGCGTGGGGCACATCCCCACTCACTTTCCCCCAAATGGTAAACCATTTTGAGGAAAGCTCCCCTTGTTCATACGGTACACGACATTAAATAAAATGCACATAAATAACCAGTTCCAAACTAATCAATGCCATTCCTAAATGTACAAATCGCACTAAACCTCAATGTATATCTCAGATTCATTCGGTTGATCCAGATGACCAAAGTAAACTATTTTACCTCTTTTTCGTATGTCCTTGCACCTAATCAGGAATATGGATTGTTTTCCTACACTATCTATATCTTCTCCCCAATCCCTGGATTCGTTACTTACATAAAACAGCTGATAATATTGTCCTTTATCTGTCAGCACCAAATATACAAAGCATCCATTTTCCTCAATTTGCGCTATGATCTTTCTTTCTTTTTCATTCTGTTGTCTCATCTTCTCTTTTTCTAACGTGTACACATCTACCTGTCCCGTTTTTTCAAATTTTTCTACAAGTCCTTTCGAAAGTTCTTCTGCCTCCAACAGCTTTAATCTGCGTAAGGCTTCTTTTTTTTGATCTTCTCTTAATTCTGTCATTTAAATTCTCTCCTTTGCATATCTTTTCTATTCTCAATAGGCTTTCTAAGCCTTCACTGAGCCTTTTAACAGCAGAAAGTTACCATCTGCTTTCTTTTTATATACATGAAATCAGCCTCCTGAATATGAAACTGTCCATAATTGGCACAGGTAGACTCTCCACCCAAAGTGCAAATTTCTACCCGTTTGTATGTTATTTCGTTAGTGTCATTGGATAAATTGTCAAAGTTGACATATTGATCGCGTATTAACGTTATTCTGATATTCTTATAAAACTTGCAAATCTAATACTGATGTGATAAGATAAAAGACGCCAATCAGATAGCTAATCACATATATCTATTTACAAGGTGATAAGGTTATCAGCAGTATCTGCCAATGATCTCATTGGCAGTTCTGTTTTTTATTCGATAAAACGCATGATGTAAGTTACCTCAATTTCTTGGAGCAATTTTACCAGCTGCAGTATTTCAAAGGTCTGGCTCGCTTCCACATTCTCAATATAAGCAGCCAAGAATAGGTAAGTAGCTTCCTCATTCCAATATAAATCCCAGCTTTGTAATATATCTTGCACAATCTCTCCAGAGGTTAAATCTGCCAGCTTCTTCTGTAAAACAGGGTGCATCTGTGCGGTAAATATTTCTTTGGCTTTATTCAGTGCGTCATTAACAGTAATACTAGCCAAGTCATAGTTTTTAAAAATCTTCTCGAGTACCGTACATTTGTCTATGGGATGTGTTGACAGCCAGCATATTCCATTTTTCAAAGCATTATAAATTTCCTTTCTTCTCAGCTCGTCTTGTCCTATCGTATCTATCCTACGAGTGCTGTCCCATTCATCAGCTAGACCAGCCTCCAAATCCAATAAGTGTAGAGCATCATGTCGTAATGGTGTAAATAAGGGTATGGTAGCGTCTACCACTCCCTTGGATATCCATCCGGAGACATTTTCATCACGTGCCCGTAGATCTGCAAGAATAACCTCTGCCCGAGGGCTACTACTAAAAAGTCTTTTAGCCATTTTTAATATCTCCTTTCTTTTCTGCTATGCCGCACCTTGGTTATATACCGTGGTATATACTCTGCATGGCATTATATTACTATATATACTTATGCATGTCAATAGCTTTGTATAAAAATTTATGTATAAAAGCTATTTTTTTAATTATTTGTTCTTTTTACATGTCATATAGATTATATTATGCATTATTTTCTTTGCCAACCCCTTTCTTTACTCCTTTATGTATATGCTATATATGCTTTACTAGTATATACCGTTTGTTTCTTTTCTAAACATAACAATGTACTATCATGCATATGTCAAGACATAAGTAAAATAAACGAGAAGCATTCATTTTCTGATACCAATGCCTCCCGTTTATTTTTCTTTTAACACCTATAAATAAAACTCCAGAAATTCTGTTGGTGTCATAATCTCCGGCTTTTCTATATCAATATCCTTGAAATCCTTGTCTCCGGTAATTAAAATATCCACATCCTCAATAATTGCTGTGTAAAGTACCGGATAGTCCTTGATATCCCGAATATCAAATAAGCCTTCCTCCAGATCATTGGGTGTGTATACATACTCATAACTCATCGCCACCAACAATTTGTTAATTACGTGTTCCTTATTGGGAAATTTTCTCTTTACAACGTTCTTAAGCTCCTCTACTACATAAGATGACAATACCAGTTGATGCCTTGTAAAAATACAATTCATTAAGGTATCCATTTTACTGCCGGGAAAAAGTAGTGCCGATATCAACACATTCGTATCCAGCATAATCCGCATCTACTTCACCACGCTTTCTTCCCTAATCTCTTTGAGCATTTCCATTACATCATTGTCATCACGAAGCCCAAGTCTTTCTGCCTCTCCTGTAAATGCTCTCTGTGCTTCACGTAATGCATCCATGGAAGAATTCAACATATAAATTTTTCCGGCCTCTTCCACAAATAGAATTTTATCTCCATTCTTAATACCAAGTTTTTTACGGATTTCTATAGGTATTGTCACTTGTCCTTTGGATGTTACTTTTGCTAATTCCATATATAATCCTCCTTTCAAAAGCAATGCATTCCTTACTTTCCTTACATCAATAGTATATTCAATTTTCATAAAATTATCAACTAATATTATGGATACCGTTTGTTCTACCGGTTGTTTTATATTTCATTCCCAATAAAAACACTAATGCTTTTATGTATCAATGTCTTTTCATTTATTTTGTACTAGGCTTTATAATATTTCTCGTATCTGCTCTATCCAATTAACAGCCTTTTCATAATCTTCTCTTTTATTCTCAATTTGATTCATTTCCTTTTCTGCATCTTCCTTACATAGAAATGCAGAATATGAACGATACATAGGATATGTTTCAGAATCTTTAAAATATACCGTATTATTACCGTCTTGTTTCTTCTCAATCTTACATATTTCCGCTCCAAAGAAACAATTCACAGTAAAAATGTCTTTTTTTACACCAAAAAATTCCATCTTCTCAAGTTGACAGTATGCTGCAAATAGTTTCTGACCAATATTTATATTTTCTACCTCTGCCAATTCAATGTGGTTCAGCTTGTCGTTCTGCCTTATTATGGAATGCTTAACTAGCAGCAAATAGAATTTTTCAATAAAACCACCCTCATCCTCCTCTTCAACAATCTGTTTAGGCGTCAAATGAATACCCAGAATAGTACCTAATTCTTCCCATCTGCTATATGACTTTATGGCTTGCTCAAAATATTTTTTTATATCATCTACCCTTTGTTCAGAAGTACTCGGCAAAAAAAGAACCTCTAATAATGCCAAAAACTTTTTATATTCCCTAATTAATTCTTGCATAGTATTGGCTTTATCTGGATGTGAAAAATATGTAAAATTTACTCTATTTCCATCTTTCATAAAATCCATTTTCACTTCAACAATCTCACTATTCTTTGATACAAAATGCTCGCCATCATGCGTTTTAGTTTTTATCAAAGAATACACATCATCCTCATTTCCAGCAATTTTAATAGGGATGTTAATAACATCATGTTTTGGATATATCATCATTTGTACAATATTTTCAACACTATTAACTGGGTATTCATAATCACCTTTCTTTTTTGTCATTTCTATAGATGCTGAAAGCGGTATTACTTGTGGCATACCAGTATTCTCAAATTGATTCATTGCATTGTTAAAGTTTTTCTGGTCAGTTGGATTACAAAATTTTACTGTTAGATTTAAGCCTTTATCATTTTTATTTAACATCTCTCTTAATCTATTGCCCATGTTCAGAAATCCTTCCTTATATTTTCCATAACAAGAATTTTACTTATCAATAAATACTTTTCCTGTTTCTCGTCATCGGAATTTATATTTAAATTTACTATATAATCTATAAGTTTCTTGCGAGCTGCATTATCAGGTACAATTAGGTATCTAATATCTTGATATTCATAATTTAACCATAAATCCTCTCTATATTCATCACCTGAGAGTCTATTACTCGTTTGATTAGACAGTTTTAGAAGTTCGTCATCAAAGATCACTGATGTAATACGACATTTTTCTAAGGATTCCTCCGGCGGAACATAACGCCATTCACATTCATCACAAAAATTTTTCAAAATACGAATCTTCTTATTATTAATGGTTCGTGTCATTTCTCCATACAACGGTTTATAATATGCCAATCGTGAAATAACATCTGAAACTACCAGATTATCAATATCATCCCGGCTTAGAATAAATTCAAAATTCTTTTTAAATTGGTCACGATAAGTTGATTCTTCGCTAATATAGTGAACAGGTTGTATATTCTTTTTCTTCGCCCATGTTTTTGAGAATGCGATGCCATATTCTCCATAAAAATCTGTATGTGTACTTCCTGCATTCAATTTCTTTACTATTTCTTCATCTAGGCCACTTGTATCATCTATAACTTTAAGAGGGAATCTTTTTCCAATACAATGCAGGGGAATATCACAGAAGCACTTTTGCAATACTGACATTATATTAATCGCCTCTTGTGATACATCTCTCAAGCCTAAATAACCAACTTTTTCTTCACAATATCTAGGACATAACCCCTTATTCAATATGGCTTTTTCTAAATAATCTGCTTCCTTCATAAAATGAAAGATTGCATTAGAACTATGTATATATTCCGGCTCAATATTTTTTATTTCAACCTTATCCATCATTTTCCCCTTTTATTATGATAATTCTATTTTTAAAACTCTACTATATTTAGTTCCTTTCCAAATCAATTGTATTATTCTTTTTTAAATTAATCAACTTTCTTATGATTGCTATTGACTGTATTCTATGTCTCTGTTCAGTTTGAATACCATTCCAAACCCTGCCTCTGGCATTGACCTCCCCATCTCCTGCGATCATTGGCATAGTATTCTTCCGTTGAAAATCACAAAATACTATGCCATGCAGGGAGCATTACATCCCCTCACCTGCCTCTCCCCGAAGGAGAGGAACTACCATAAGGAAAAAATCCTTTCGAATTTTATGAAAATCTGCACTCCAAAAAAGAGGCTCACCAATCAGCATCGGCTTTAATGATTCATTCTCCTGTCATTCCTCTCCTCTGCTTATCATAGATCTCCGTTTCTCTTTACCCATACTGCAGATTGGATTTTGACAAGGCGCTTTCCATTACTTACTCTGCCCTTTCTTTGCGATCCTGCTTTTCCTGCCACAACTCCATCCGGTATCTGCCATTCTTTCGATTGCCAGAGCCTCAATGTTCTGTCCTCTTCTACTCTATTTCTTCTGTCATTTCTCCATTTTAAAATTGCCTTACGCTCTCTGCTTTTGTGCATCATATTACGGTCGGCATTGTTAATTGCAAGGGCAAGCGTTTGTGCCACTGGCACCCTTGCAATCCATTTCTCCCTTCATAGATTGAAGCACAAGCAGGACGAGCTGCAAAACAATCATTCAAAAATGGAGGAAAAAGACATGACAGTAGAAATCACAAGCGTAGAAATCGGAGCAGAAAAAATTACCATTGAGGCACTGGCAATCGAAAATATTCTGATGGCAGATGACCTTTTCGAAGATGTTGAGGTACCTACCGTAAAATACCAGTTCGATCGCAAAGTAAAACACGGGGCAGAGTTAAAGTATCTCTGGAAAGTTTGCCAGAGCCAAAAGTGTTGCCAATCTGCAAAAAGCATGGGTGAAAAGCTCGAGAAACTCTGCGGAGTCATCACACAGCTCAGCGAGTCATTCCGGGTAAAGGATGAATAATCCCTCCTCCGCAGGCTCCCTTCGGGGAGCCTCTTTTTTGTGCAGATGAATAATGTGTTCCTGCGTCACACAGGGCGCTGCTTCGCAGCAAATCCATAAAAAGAGCAAACAAGAACAGGCAGAATACGATTTATCTGTACTTCTGACCGCTGCTAAACTCTCCTCTGCTGTCCGACTGCTTTTTGCAACACTACCCATTTATCCGGAATTCTGAAAGGACAAGCGTTGTCCTTTTCAGGATCCTTGCATAATTCCGTCTATCCGGTTTTTCGTTTTGCAAAGCAATCGTTAAACAGCAAAGAGGAGGTGCTTACCATGATACCTGTCAGAAGTCCCGATTAATTGAATAAGAGAAAACCTCATAATTGACTTCGTCAAACCCAAACAGAAAAGGAGCATGAATAACATGGAAAAAATGAATTTTGAAAGTTTCACTCAGTTAATTGCAAAGCACATCATACATTGGTTACCGGAAAACTTTTTGGAATCCGAGGTAATACTTCAGAAGATTACTAAGGAAAATGATATCCGTCTTACCGGTCTGACAATCAGACCTAAGGAAGGCAGTAATGTAGTTCCTACGATATATCTGGATTCCTTTTATCAGGAATATCTGGATGGAAAAGATATCAATGCGATCCTTCAGGAAATTGCTGACTTACGCTTAGAGCATGAAGTAACAGAACCTCTGGATACTACATGGATTGCATCATTTGCTGAATGCAGTTCCAAGATTTTTCCGAAATTGGTCGGATATGAAAAGAATAAGACTCTTTTAAACCAGAGACCTCATGTGCTTATTGAAGATTTGGCTATTCTCTTTATCATCGATCTGGGGATGCATAATAATGGATTCACCAGTATTCCCATTGATAATCAGATGATAAATGTATGGGAAGTGAGTACAGAAGAATTGTATGAAGTAGCGATGCACAATCTGACATCCGCTAATAACAACATATTTGTTCCTATGAAAACCGTCATGGCAGAATTATTACTTCCCGATCTGCTTAATGATTGTGATGGAAATGAAGCTCTTGCCGAGCATATGCTCTCTCTCCTGGTACCGGATAACATTGATCTATTTGTTTTATCCAATAAAGAGAAAATAAACGGTGCTTCGGTTATTCTGGATGATAAATGCATGCAACAGGTTATTGACGAAATGGGAACTGACTTCTATATTTTGCCTTCCAGTATTAATGAATGGCTCGTTGTGCCTGCCTGGGTACAGGATCCTGGTGTATTGCGCTCCATTGTACAGGAAATCAATGGATCAACCGTTGATGAGGCAGATCAGCTATCTGATTCTGTTTACACCTATTCATCAGAAGCTGGTTTAAGGCGCATTGCCTAAAGTATTACATTATCAATCATTACTATATATCAGAAAGGATTTACTATTATGAAAAATAAAGAGATTATTGCAGAAGTTGCTATCAAAGAAGGAATTTTAACAGAGAAAGAGGTCAATGCACTCGTTTCCGCCGGAAAGGATATTCCTCTGCATACATTACAGGGATGGAAAAAGAGAGGAAATTTCAGAATAAGGAAAGGGGAGCACGGCATCGAAACGAAACTCTGGAAATTGAAGCCCAGTGATTCCAAGGACGCTGCAGCTCCCAAGGAATTTTACTTAGCCAAAGCATTCCTTTTCCGTCAGGAACAGGTTGAGGAGTACGCAAAATGCTAACTGAATACTCTATAGAACTTTCAGAAGAAAATCTTCCCATTATGGTAAAAGAAAGAACCCATGATTTTTCTGCAGGCTCACTAACGGAGCCTGCAGATATGGAAAAGATCTTTAAACAATGTTTCCGGTTAGATCGGAAAGCAGAAGAAATTGTCGCTATGGTTTCCTTGAATGCCAAGCTCCAACCCATCTGTTTGTTTGAAGTATCGCATGGCATCATTGATGCCTCTCTGTTATCTCCCAGAGAGGTTTTTCAACGTGCCCTGCTGTCAGGAGCACATAGTATTGTGCTTGCACACAATCATCCAAGTGGGAATTGTGCACCATCTGAAAATGACAAGCTGATAGCAGAAAAGCTTTTACAAGCTGCAGCTCTCTTTCAGCTGCAACTGGTTGATTTTCTGATTATTGCAAAGAATGATTACTATAGTTTCCGGGAAAGTGAGGTTGGATTTTCCGCCGATAGCGGAAAAAAGCGGATTTTATGAATGATAATTGTCTTATCGAAAAATTCAACTGTAACTGCAAGTACATACTGGATCTGATCGATCAATCCTATCCTGTTCCGTTACACTCTCGTTTTTACTATTTGGATTTTCATACCAGAAAGAAGAAACGTTTCTATCCTGATACCAATACGGAATCTCACGATTTTCTGAATTATTACTGGATGGAATTTTCCTATCGGCACAAAGCGTATAAGCTATCTATGTTTTACAAAGATATGGATCACCGTACCGGTAATCTTCATGTACTTCCCGGAGCTATACAGCTTTGGGAAGCTGGTACATGTAGTCATTTTATAGATGACAGAAGCCTGTCTCTATACGAATACTACTGTTCTCCTTTTGAGGAATATCATTGGCGTCCAATTTTTAAACGCCCATTGTTCTGGAATTTGAATCAGATATCAGATGTAACAGAATATATTCATAATCTTATATTGAACGATAGAATGACAGAATATCCGCATATACAAAATTATTGCAGTAAGGATTTCTATTCTGAAATTAATCCCTTCTTTGAAAAGTTACATCATGACAAGCTGCATCTACTTATGCAGCAGAATAAAGGGCACAGTTATAGAACCGGACAAGGTGTATCCAGTAAATATTATTTATACCGATGGATTGATGTTGATTTTTACAAATCCTGTGACAATCCATTCTATACTATGTATCGCACGGAAAATTATAATAATCTTGGTGTTTTCACCAAGTTTGGAGAGTGGTATTACCATCATGGTGCACCGAACCGGTTCTGTAATATCACTAAGAAATGGCTTATTCATTTAGATGAGGAACCTCCGCCAAAATCACTCGCAAAACATTCTTAATAAATAACATGATTTTGAACTAAATACTTCTATTTTTCTTCTAATGTTTATCTTCTTCTGGCTATAAATATTCCCGAGCCCATTTTTCAATATATCATCTTTTGTCACACAAATAATATATCTATTTTATTAAGTCCTTTATAATAAATAAAAAGGTTGAGAATAGGCGTCCCAACCTTTCTACTAGGTTTTTGTTTACTCTAACATGCTGCAAGGTTCCACACGTTCGCAGAATGCACTTTTTTTATCGTGGTTATGCTCCACTATTGCTTCACCTCGATACCACTCTTTAGTGTACCTATTATCGTTTCTTACACATGCGCTTCACTTCGGCAGTCCCTTAACTGCTGGGGTTGCATCTGCAGTATTTACAGGCACGGTGAAAATACCGGCTTCGAAGGCCCTTCATACTTGAGTACACTACAAGTCAATATTGCCTGCAAATCTTTTAAGATTTTTTTCAACGGCAACACCTCCCTACCCATGTTTTGAACTATAATTCAATATTATTTTAACATAATTCGATTTTGTTGCATATATCAACTTTAATCTAATCAGCTATTCTTATTATTTGTTACCAGTACCCCCAATAATACAAGTTGTAGTATTGGCATTAATATGTAGTTACACTTTGGATCAATAATCGTCGGTATCAATGTGGATATATACCCTAATATGCAACCCAATATTGCAAAGAACAATATCCCTACGATCCTTTGGCTAACTTTATCCATTTTAATGAATAAACACAATACTCCCACTAGCCAGGACAAAATAGCACCTGTAAGAAATTTATATCTGCTTACTTTGAATGTATTGTTAGTAATGAATACACTTCCTAAACTGCCTTCTTTTTGCTTGCTTATTTCTTCCAGAATGTTTTCATATTCAGCCTTCAAAATAGGATTGTTCTCAATTTTTTCCGTTTCAATATCTGATACTGCCTTCAGAATATCAATTCTTTTTTCCACTCTATTATAATAAAAGAAATTGGCATCAATATACGGAAACAAAAGTAAAATCACAACGATAATTGTAAGTAATGCAATATACAACTTAGGATTTTTTAAATTATCTTTTATTATATCAAATACCTTTTCTACCATTTTACCCCTTCCGCAAGAAAAGTCATTCGTATATCTCCTAACTCTTCCTCTAAAAAGTATAATTTTTCTCTACTATTTATTTTTAATTATATCATACTTTTAAAATGTAAAAAATACTCTCCAGAAGTATATTATTTTGTGCAAAAAGGTACTTACAACAAATTCCACCAACTATTATATATGTACAATTATAAAACCAGACAAGATGTATCCAGTAAATAACTTATATCGATGGATTGATATTAATTTTTACAAATCCTATGTCAATCCATTCTATACTATGTATCATACGGAAAATTATAATGATCTTGGTATTTATACCAAGTTTAGAGAGTGGTATTACCATCATGGTGCACCGAACCGATTCTGTAATATCACTAAGAAATGGTTTATTCATTTAGATGAGAAACCGCCGCCGAAACCGTTGACAGAAACTAAATTCCATCTTGTGCCTAAAGATACTTCTACAGAACCACAAATATGATGTTTAATTTTATCTGTTACATTGCCTTCTTCATCTTTAATCTCTTCTTCCCAGTCTTTTGCATCTTTTGCTGCTAAATCTACCCAAGAAAGAGTATTGCCATCTTTATCTTTAATACGTCCATTAGCATCTACAGAAAAACCATTTTCAGCAAGCCAAGCATTTGTTTGATCTGCTGTCATATTATTCAATTTCATCATTGATTCATAAAATGAGCTTGTATCTATATTATAATTTTTTGTTCGGTTTACAGCGTCATTTCCACGGTATACATTTCCATGACTATCACGAACAACAAATTCTACCATATCACCGCCATTTGCATTTTTAGATACTTCATACCAACCTGTATAATGATTATTTCCTCCACCTTTCCAAGAACCGTATTCATCTAATTGTCAGCCTCTCGATTACTTGCCAAACACCCTGCGGAAATGGTCGAGGATCATGGCGACCCCGCCGTCACCCGTCTCCTTTGACGCCTTCAGCGCACTCTGCGCATACCAGGCCGTCTTGTCGAACTCGTCCATGTTCACCGTATCGGGGCAGAGGGACATCATGAGCGACGTCTCCCCTTCGCCCGCGTGGTCAAACGGATACTTCGCCAGCACCTTCGCGTCCATGAGCGCATGGTTCTGGATCCAGATGAACGGATTCGCGTCAAGGTTGGTGTGGTCGGTGTAGTACGACGCGGAAGATGGATCGCCCCACCAGCCATCGCCCTTCTTCTCCTCCAGGAACTCCATTATCACCTGGCGGCTCGCAAGGCGGAAGGCGAGATCCGTAGGCATTCCGGCCGCGAAATCCTCGTTCTGGTGGTGCACGAACGTGTGGATGTTCCTGAAGCCGACGTCAAGCAGCCCGCGGAATATCTGCCTTGCGATCGGCACAAGGGCCTGCGAATCGACGGGGATGGAGCCGCGTCCCCCGCACGGGGCTACGGCCCTGGATGACGCCCCCCAGTAGAAGCTCGGGAGGATCACGACCTCCGCCTCCTTCTCGTACTCGTGGAGGGCGCGTTCTACCGCCAGCGTGTCCATGCCGACAGGCAGATGCTCGGAATGGTACTCGAGCACGCCAAGGGGAAGGACGACCGGAGTCCTTTTCTTTATGGCCTCGCGGATCTGCGACGGCCGCATGAGTTCATAGCGCATTTCTCAAATCTCCATGAAAGCCGAATTGCGAACCCCCGGATATTCGGCAATTCGCAATTCGCCTATTCGATCGTTCCTCAGTTGCAGACCTCGATCGGGCCATTGAGGCCGATCTGCGACGGCGCGAGGTTCACGCAGCCGTCCTTCGTGATGGCGATCGGCTTCTCCCAGCGGAGGCCGAACGTCGGCGACGTCACGAACGTGTCGATCTGGAACGTCATGTTCGGCGTAAGCTCGTAGTCCGATATCGTCTCCATCCACGGAGCCTCCACCTCGATCAGGCCTGTGCCGTGGCACGGGCCGTAGAAGTAGTTCGCGCGCTTGCCGTGATCCTCGTAGAACTTGATGAAGTCCTTCGCAACCTGCGAGGAGTCCGATGGACGGCGAGTATCCGCAGATCTTCGCGGAGAGGTTCAGCTGGACGATGTCGCCCTCCTGGATCACCCGGTAGCTGGAACGCGAGATCGCGTGGCGGGTGGACTTCTCGGCGAAGCAGTACATCGGCAGGCATCAGGATCGGCGTCGCCGCCAAGCTCAACACGAACTGTGTGCAGTTCGAGGGCATCCGCGAGTGCTATCCCAACGCGACGATCGAATGGGCCGACGACA
>OQVT01000625.1_pt1 | contig 20504 bp, 28 predicted proteins | sample 1691561 | NCBI WGS metagenome assembly OQVT01 (sample SAMN03418260, study PRJEB22391) | human gut metagenome | biome: human-gut; feature: organic feature; material: feces | host: Homo sapiens | place: Tanzania | collected 2013-01 | reverse complement strand
TAAGCCGCTTTTTTCTCATATTTGCACTATCATATTCAATGTTTAAGTCTTTTGCGATTTCCCAAAGTGAGATACGCTCTACGAAAAACTTTAATGCAAGTTCCGTGTTTTCGGCGTTTAGACCGATTTCGCGGCAACGGTCAATCATTTCATCGCGGGTGCAATTTTCAACGCTAAAAGGCTTTGGCTTTGATATGTCGTCCAAAAGCCCTTGATACTCTTTATTGAGTTTCCGATACCTTGCAAGTGCCTCTATCTTTGCTTGTTCTTCATTCCCTATCCAACACACTAAAAAAGCAAGGGGGATAGAAAACAAAAGGCTGACAAAGATTGTTTGCGAAGTCGGGATTGCCGTCCATATTATAAAGTTCGTCAACTGCATACAAAACGACTTACTATGATATTGATAGGCAAATTGATACCGAAGCACACAATGAGCAAAGCAAAAGGCAATACCCTCAAACCATTTTCCCGTCAAATAGCAACAAAGTGCCACCGAGCCAACGACAAGAAGATATTGCCAGAGTTTTCGCTTAAAGAATAGTTTAACTTGTAACTTATTCTTCGGTGTCATCGGACAAGTGCTTAATGCACTCGGCAACATACAACAAGTCGTCGATTGCGTCGGGGAAACGTTCTTTTAAGATTTCAATCTTGTCAAGAGCCTCATCAATGTAAAACTTTTCGTCTTTGCCGTAAAACGGCGGGCAACCTACTCCCATTTTCCACTACCTCCTCATAATTGTAATATAAATATAATAGTAAGAGCCAAAAATAACATTCGCTTGTCATTAAAAGAAAAGTTGCATAGTCGGTACTTACTATATATTGCGAAAGCCCACGGATTGACAAGGACAACAGTTGAGATACCGAGTGGACGATAATCACAACGCCGACATCTCTTGCCTTGCAATTCCATATTGCGCCGAGCGCAACCATACTCAATAAACTATAATATGCGGATATGTTTGTATCTATTACATCAATCGCAAAACTTATAAGAATATTGCTAATTAAAATTAGACACCACGGAGCGGAAAGGTATGGGCTATGCGTTACAGCGCATAAAAAAAGCCAATAAGTGATAAATGCCGTTATCGTGTTCAAAAACCGTTTAAGCGCGATATGGCTATCAACATATTGACCGAATTTTATAATGCTCGGATTGTTTATTTTAAGCACAAATTGTTCGGGAAAGGAAAATTTCAAAACATACCACGCACAAAGATAAACGCACACAAGGTATATCATCGCACGGATAACATTTTTGTTCATTTCCTATCCCCCTACAATTCGTGATATGCAATCAATAAGCATAAAATTAAGAGTATGAACAATCCACTCATAATCTTATAGAGTTTCATTTTCATACCCTTTGTGTTTTGTTATTTTTTAGCGCAAAAATCGTCGAAACTGCCGATAAATGCACCGTTTGCAACAGCGGCACGGAACTCGTTAAGAAGTTCGAGTTTTGCCTGTTCTTGCTGTCTTTGTTCGGCTTCTGCTTTCTTTTGCTCGATAAACTCATCAAGTGATACAAGGCAGTTGCCGTCCGCCACTTCACGGCGATATTCCGCTTCATACATATCGTGGTCGGCTTGCGCTTTTGCGATTGCTTGTGCTTCTTCATTTGCTTTTTGTGCTTCCGCTTCTGCATACGCCTGCTCTACAAGGTCAACGGACTTGCCGAAACCGAGAGCCTTTGCGGTTTTACGAAGAGCCACCATAATGGGGCTTTCCCAACCCGCACTCACACAACCCAAACAAAGAATTGCCATAAGTAAGCCAAACACGAGTACACCGATTATGATACTTGCCCACAAAGGAATTTGCACGTTACCATACACAATCCCACACGAAGCACCTGCGCCTGACATTGCACTTGCGATAAACGAAGCAACAATACCACATATCGTTTTAGGATTGTTTTTAAGGTAAATTGCAAAAGCACTTTGCTTTTTTGCTTTCTTTTCCTTGACAACTTTTTCCTTTGCCATAGTTTTACCTCTTTTTTTGTTTATATTTGTCGCACAAAATGCTATAAAAATAGCCCCAACTTTTGGAAGAGTTTTGACCGCGAAAGGTTTAGTCGCTTCCATAAGTTTAACCGCCTTGCTTGTTTGCACCGCTACCTTTGTTACTTTAAGTGATGAAACCAAAACGACAATCGCTTTAAGTGCATAAACGGCAAGTGCCACCGATAACGCACCTGTGAATATATCGGCTATGCTTATAATAAGTGTCGATACATTTGATTTCAAGTCGCTCCGATACGCTACAAGTATTTTAAGTATCATCACGAAAGACAACAAACTTGCAATAAGCGAGCAAATTTGCCAATCAATCGAAGTTAGGCACATTGAAACAATGCCGAAAAGCAAGTCAATAACCGACAAAATAAGCAATGTTCGATTATCAAGAGCCTTTCGGACAATCTTTTGTTTCAGCACCTCATCGTCTGACATAATTAAAAGACGGGAATATAGGGGGCTTCTGCGGGTTCTTGTACGGGGGCTTCCGCAACAACGGGCTGCTCAACGACTTCGGGAGCAACTTCTTCTGCGGGAGCGGGGGCGGGAACAACCTCTTCTTCCACGGGTTCGTCCGCAACTTCTTCCACGAAAAGCATAAGATAATCAAGCGTTTTCTTTTTCGCCGAAATATCAAATGCCGCTTCTTCCTTTAAGAGAATATCCGCAAATGCGCCAACAAGCACATCGCTCCAACCGCGCTGTTCGCCGATAGCCTTTGCTTCATTGAAAGCACGTACGTCGTTATCCGCAATTTCGCCTTGCAGTCTTGCAATTTCACCAAGTAATTTTTCCGAGTTTACTTTTAACATAGTTTACACTCCGTTTTTAATATTATAAAAGGCTCAAAAGTTCAAGAGCCGCTTTGTCGGGGAATATTGTTACGCCGAAAGAGTTTTGCACAAGCAACAAAATCACATAGACAATTACGCCAATAATCGCCATAATTGCAAGCGATGAACAAATCACAAGTGCGGGTTTGCCGAAGTTCGCTATTTGCATAAAGACTTCGTTTACAGCGTTAAATATCGAAAGAATTATTGTAACAAGGCAATAGGGCAATGTTAAGATACACAACATAAGCACCATAAGCGGTATGCCGTACGACCTATCCGCATAGGTTTTCGGTTGTTCCCGCTCATAAACATATTCCGTGCCGTCCTTGCGACGGAAACGGCGCATATCGTCAGCCTTTTCGCCGTCTTTAATAACTCTCTTCTTTTGTACTTTACGCAAGTTGGAAAAGTCAAATTCCAAAATGGGACGGAAACTCTTATAAAAGGCTTCCGCTTTGTTTTGTTTTGCCTCTAACTTCTTGCGTTCTTCTTCAAGTACCTTATTCTCAAAGTTGAGTTTTAATTCGTCTTGCTTTGTCTTTTTAATATCCGCCAAAAAGTCGCGGTTTTCGCGCGTTTCTTCAACGGACTTTTCAAGAGTAAGCGCGTGGACGATTTCCTTGCCCGTTTCATTTACATCACGCTTGCCCGAAACAAAATCTTCTTGCATACGAGCAGTCGCAACGTCGGTAAACGAGGCAACTTCTTTCGGCACGTCAGGAACGGCGAGATTTGCGTTTTGCGGCACTTTCTCCGTTTCTTCGACAACTTCATCGTCCGAAAGGTTTTCGTCGATTTCAGTGTTGTTTTCGTCAGCCATTTGGTCTTTCATTTCGCTTTCAAATTCGTCAGCCCTATCTTGCCAATCCATTTTTACCCTCAATTAAAAAGCGCACAAACACATAGGTGTCTGCGCACTCATCAAATAAAGAATATCACACAAAAGTGGTTATGTCAACACCTTTATGCCAAAAAAGTAATGATTTTTTTAATTTATTTTTCGGTGTCGCCGTCAAGTGCGGTTTCGTCTGCGCTTTCTTCTTCCGCCACATATTCTTCAATTCCCGTGAGTTGCTCGTTGAATTGATAGTAATTAGTGCGAAGTCCGAGATATTCTTCAAGCGTTAGTGCAACCACGCCCGACAAATCTTCAAGTGGATATGCCGTAAAATTGTGCCTATCCGTGGGTTTTACAAACACTCTTGTCTTGTCGTCATTATAAGTGAGCATATTTTGCTCTGCAAATTTAGTGAAATCTATGTTCATAATTGTTCCTTAATAATAATACTCAATTTTTGTTATGGTAAATGACCTTGAACCGTATGATGTGTCTTGTTTTGATACCTTAAACGTTGCATTACTATCTGTCGTTTCAACAACCTGTACCACTATTGCACTACCCCAAGTAGTATAACTTTGATTTTTTGTCATCTGTTGAGTTCTTGTTGTCGTATCTACCGAAGAATAACCAGTGATACGCATATTTCCTTGATTAACATAGGTTCTATTAAGCGCAATAGGAGTTCCCTGTGCAAAACCAAACAGCATAGCCTGTGTTTTAAGAGTATAACTGCCACTCCAAGCCGTATGCCACGACGGTAACTCTGTTGTTTTAACAATTACATTGATTGCACTTGTAACTGTTTCTTTGTCTGTAACCGTATCTGTTTGACCTGTTGCAATGTTAATACCATTGATTGAAAAAGTGGTGAGTTTATATCCAGATTTCGGTCGTACGGATATGATAATTGTATCGCCATAATAAATAAGCGAACCGCTTGTAAGGTAGGCTTCTTGTCCGTCGGTTGCAGCGTGCTGATTAGGCGATGTATCTCGTTTCACCAAAGTTAAAAGGACATTGCTGTCAGCAGAAATCGTTAATGGAAACGGTTTCCCCCACACCGCAGTATCTCCATATTTCAAAATTGTTAAATTCCTATCTGAATATGCGTGATGTTTATATATAATCTCCGTAGGTGCTACTCCGTTGTATTTAAATGCCATAATTACTCCGTAATAGTTATCGTTAATGTTGTACCCGAAAGAGAAAAAGCGGATTTCTGGACAAAATTACTTGTATTTGGAATGTCAGATTTCAACGCTAATGGGCTACTGCCAACCTTTGGTACTGTTGGAAATGTTACATTACCTTCTGAGTCCCAATGAGTTGCCTTATTCCACGTTGGTCCGAGCCCAAATTGACCAGATGTTGACTGAAAATAGAAGTCAACACCTTGTGTTGTCATTCTTATAAACGGGTTAGTAGTATTAGTAAATACAAGTTCTTTGGGTACACTTATATTTCCTGTAAATGTACCGCCCGATTTTGGCATAGCATTATCGGCTTTTGTTCCTTGTGCAGAAGTGGCAAACGCACTCGCATTCGTCAAAACAGTTCCTAAATCAATCGTTCCCGAACTTGTAACCTTGCCTTTTTCCGAGCCATTCATCTTAACAGCAACGGACGTAACTGTGCCTGTGTTTTTAGTAAATCCCCACCCAGAAACAGTACTTTCGGTTACAGCAGCGGGTATATCGCTATATAACGCTAAATCTTTTCCATTCCAAGTCGGTCTTGTTTGCCTGCCCCTAAAAGTTGTCGGGTAGTTTCCGCTACCAACAATATAGTTGCCGCCACTAAAACCTAACATTGTTGCAGTGCCACTATCCGTTATTTGCCCATTTGACGATAAAATTATCTTTGAAGCGGTTGCACTATCCCCGCCAGTAAGCGTCAGCGGGCTTGTAAGTGTTCCGCCACTTAACCCATCTATTGAAGTTACCGCCGCAGGAATTGTCGGTGGGTCGGCAAGAACGGCATACGGAATTTTGATTTCTTCCGTGCCGCTCGCCGTTTTTCTTATAGGTTTATAGGTTGCCATACTGCATACCCCCTAATTGTTTATTGTAATTCAAAGAAAAGTCCGCCGACCATAAGGTCATCACTCGGTGTGGTCTGTCCCAGAATGGTACCAAACTCAATCGACTTGCCACCTGCCGTTACTCGACCTTTTGCGTCAACCGTTACTGCGGAATATGAGCCAGCCGTTACACCAGTGTCACGCAAGATTACTCTCGGATAGACGCGGTCTTCTATTGCATCGAAATCATACCCAAACTCAACGGTAGAATGTTTTTCACCGTTATAATTCTGAAATTGTTTCGCACTCCCTGGGGAAGTATAATACATAAATGTAAGAAAGTTCTTAACTTTCCCAGCACTATCCGCATATACAGCATTGTCCACTTTTGTGGTTTTAACATCTTCTACAAGAGCAATGTCCTTTTTAACGGTTTCGCCAGCAGTGCCACTCGGCATTTCGTATTTCGGGTGCGCTTCACTGCCCCTAATGTGAGTGGGAGTAGAAACCGAGCCGAGGCGTACATTAGTGCCGTCAAAGTCATACACCGCATTTCCGCTTAAATTATGAATACGGTTAGTGCTTAAACCGTTTGTGTTCTTAAAGGCTTTTTCGCCCGTAATATCTTGTTTAGTGTCCGTTGTTACATAGTTGGTAGGAACGGTCGGAATATCGGTTTTAAGCGCAAAATCACCGACTTTCTTGCCACTATCTACAAGTGTCTTATTAGTGCTATCATATTGCACCAAATTGCCCCCGACAAGATTAGTGCGGGTTGCAAGCGTTTGAAGTCCGCTCTTTGTGGTATCAATGTTTCCAGCCGCGTCAAGTACAACCTTGCCGACTTGCGCCATTCCGTCGCCGTCAAAGACAAGCGCACCTGAATTAGTGCCGTCGTATTTAGGTACGACCAAACCAGCGGGGCTTGTAAGTTTTGTGGTGTTTCCGTGGGCAACTTCAATCAACTTATCCTTGACTTGAAGCGTGGTGCTATCAATCGTGGTAGTCGTGCCGTTGACCGTGAGATTTCCGCCAACCGTTACGCCACCATTGACCGACAAACTGCCCGTAATCGTGCCGCCCGTCTTGTCAAGTTTCTTGCCGTCTTGCGTGTCCACATAGGTTTTCGTCGCATAGCCCTTGTCCGCAATCGCAACTTGCAAATTGCTACCCGTGAGCGTTGTAACAAAATCGCCGTTATTAAAGGTAACTTCCTTGTCCGCCGAGCCGTCAAAGGTTATGGACTTTTCAATGTTTGTGCTATCCTTGCCCAAAACACTTATTGCGCCCGTGGTCTTTTTCGCTTCCTTGACAACCTTGTTTGCGTCCGCCGTATTATCTACATTACCAAGTCCTATATTAGCCTTTGTAATATTGACATTACCTTTGCGATATTCGGTTTCAGCGTCGCCCTTAACGCCCGTAACACCGCCCGTTTGCGCCATTGTCGCAAGTTCAGCAAGGACACCCTCGACATTCGTTGAAGTGAAATTATTAGCGGTATCGGCAACTGTAACTTGTTCCGCACTCGTTTCGGGTAAAACTTGCACAAGTGTCCCTTGTGCGTCCACTACTCTATGGATTTTTCTTTTTTCAGCAGCCATAAAATATCTCCTTAATCTTCGCTATAAATATAATCGCCGACACTCAAATCCGCCGAGTTTACGCTCTTGTGGCTCTTTGCGTCAACTATTTTAGTGTTTAAGTCCTTAATCTCTTGTAAGGACATTCGGAAACCTTGATTTCCCTTATTGACATAGACAAACGCTTGTTGCCGAAAACCTTTGGTGTTTGCGGTTGGGTCAATGCGTGCAAAACCGTCCAACTCCAACGGTACGGCTTTCACTTGCTCTGCCGTCGTTTGGTGCGGGTTATTCATATTGAGAACGTGGTCGCGGAAATATTGCGGCTCTGCCCCGCTCAAATTCGTATAAGCGGATAAAGTAGTATCGTCTGCGGCAAGGCTCACATTTGCGTTTTTACGCCCTAAAACATCGGCGGTAACACTTGCACCCTGCGGCTCTTCAATTTTGACATTTACGTCCTTTTTTGAGCCGTCCGCGCCTATCTCAACATTTATATTGTCTTTCCCAACGACATCAACATAGACATCTACGCCGAAATCGTTAGCGTCATTGATTAGTGGCAACTTAATACCTCAACATTTTGATTTGCACAAATGGTCTTAATGTTCTCTTCGCCGTTCTCGTCCTTGCCGTAATAGGTGATACAGAACACATAATCGCCCCTTGTAAGTTTCTCGCTATCCACTTCGTCAATATCAATAATGATTTGTACGAACTTTGTGCCAGAAACGGGGTCTGTTTGTTGCTCCAAGTTGTTATAAGTGTAAGAAAGCACTTCCGCGCCCTTGCGGTCATAGAAATGCACTTCAATGCGGTCGCCCGTGGCAACTTCTAAATTATCAAACTTATATCTTAATGATACAGTGTTTTTGACATACCAATGCCACTTTTCATCTTCATACCACGGTGAGTTTTTGGTTTCAATTTGTATATCGTTCATTTATGCTCTCCTATGTTATAGGGGGTTTTTATCATCAAAAACCTTTCGATAGTAATACGGGATATTTTCGGTTGTTTCACTAAATGATATAGCCCCGTCAGTTCCCTTTGTAATGCTACTATTGCGACATTTCAAATATACTAACCCCGTATCGCTTGAATACTCACTTATTGATAAGTAATAAGTTCTTGTAAAAAAAGTATTGCCCGATACGCTTGACGATGATGTTAGTTCTATTGTCTTAACATTACTATTTGACCACTCGACCATAAAAATAGGCGTATATATTGTGGAATATGGACTTGATATAGTCCTAACACCCGTTATTGCATATACCTCGCCTTTCTTTATTGTCAACATATCTGGCGGGGTGGCTGTTGGATTTGCCCACGTCCACTTTGTGCCAACAAATTTAGCGGTGTTTACCTTTACTTTATAAAGCGTTGAACTATCAACAACAAAGTCGGTTTTGTCGAAAATCAAGTCATAGGCGTTTGTTCCATTATAGGCGGAAAATGAGCCGCTTTCGCTATCTCTCATTCGCAAAGGTTGTATGCCACTACCGCCGCCAAGCATATTCTTAAAGGCGAACTTCTTTGTTTTCACGCCATTGACGGTCGCGCCGTCCACAAACTCAACCGTGGGCGTGCCAACCCCTGCGATTTGACTTATATCGGGGGCTTGCGTAAGCCCGTCCGCAATAATCTCGGTGTACAAGCCACTTTCAATCGGTGAGTTAATTGCGCTCGGTGCAACCATATCGCCAACCGCATATTCCTGCCCCGAATTGATTGTGCTGGTGTCTATTTTTTTAGGTGTAAAATTTGCCATAAATACCTCAATATTCTAAAAGAGTGAGCCTTTGCCAACAAGCACCGTCATAGAAAGGCTCTACCCCAATAATCAAAAAGTCTTTTGGTGTCCCGTCAATGTTTTTCGACATAGGCGTGTCGCCACTAACCGAGTTGACATAAGGGCGCACAACTTCACCGATTTTGAATATCATTGACTTGTCATTGCTTTCAACGCTCTTGACTAAATTGCCGTCAGTGTCATAATATTCGCCATATTCTACTAATAGTTTAGCAGTTTCTTTACCATTTGTCCACTTATTTATAATTTTATTTGCGAGAAAAGTGCCGATTTTTTCAGTGGTTTCCCCGATTGTTATTTTAGTTTCCGTTTGATAAAGTTCATTATAAGATAAACTTTGTGCGAAGTTCCCCGTGCCGATTGAAACGGGCGCACTTGATACTTGAAATTGTTGTCCCGCAATGCTTGCCGAAACGGATTGTACCAAATATCTATCATAAATGTATGTAAATCCCGTATATTCCGACGAATAAGGATATGTGTGGTTATAGTCATAAATAATCCCAAAAGCCAATGACAAGTTATTAGAAGTTGTGCCGTCTAATAGCACACCTAACTCAAATTTCGGCGCATACCCTTGTTCGCCGTCCTTTAACCCAACGCCAACATTCCTAAACGCGGCATAGTTGTTGTAATATTGAGCGACATTTCCCGTGATTGTTCCCGTTTTGGTATCTCCGCCACCACCTTTACGACCTCTGCCCGTTGTGTAATTGTAATCAAAGGACAACGCTTGCGATAAATCAATGGGCGACGAAATAGGCACATTCACTTGAAAATATGCAACATAATAGTCATCTCCTCGACCAAGGTATTTTGTGTTAGAAGCCACCCTTTCTTTAAGCGTAAGCCCCGTGTTTCGTGCCGTGAGTTGTTCCGCCGTCAATGGCGCACGCGAATAAGTACATTCTTCACTTGTATATCCGCTAAAACTCGTATTGCCGACCGACGTGCTGGAAACGACCGCAATATTGTTCTCCGAAAAGTTTACAGTCCTTATCTCGTTATTGACAATTTTATTATTATCAATATCGCCGTATATGTTTTTTGCTTTAATTACTATTGCCATAATCACGAAAGAAGTTGCGTGTCGATGACGATTTTTCCGTCCGCACCCATATACATATACAATCCGCATAGATTGCAAAGTTTATCAAATGCCGCCCACACTTTTGATTGCTCCAAAAACGGGTATTTTATCGTTGTTGACGACATTATCGTTTCCGCATTTGCCGTAATAGCAAACTCATATTTCGTTACATAAGCCTTTAACCTTTCAAAAACAGCCCTTGCGGTCATCGGCGTTGTACTCATTTTAATCTCGTTGCTTTCGGTTTCTTGCAATTCCAAAAGCCCGTCGGACAATTCAAGGTCAATGTTAAAGTTATTTACATCGTATTTTAAGTCCGAAATAAGCATTTTAGCGACACTTTGTTGTTTGTTTGCTGTGGAGTTCTTAATTATAAACTCAACGGGGCTATTGCGCCCTATGGTCTTGTTTTGCACATATCCAAGCAACTCTCCGCTGTCATCTTTCACTTTAAGCGACGCAGTTCCCGACATAACGCCGAAAATAGGCTTGTTGTTTGTCGGTCTATCGCTTTGAGATATATCCAAATCAACCATATTTATTTTATCAACCGCATATCTTACACCTATGTTAATGCCGCTGATAATCGTGGGATATTTGCCGTTTTTTGAGCCTGCGTCGTCCATACCCGCACTTACACTTATATGATACAAAGGCACGTTTTCATACGTCCCAACGCTTGCCGTTTTTGTTTCAACAGGAAAATATGTAATTGCACTATCTATATCAAAATACTTTCCGTTAATATATATACTTGCGGTGGTGTTTCCGAACTTTCTCTTTGCGGGATAGCGGTTATTATAGGTGTCAAATGCAATGGTAAGCCCTTGTGCGGGAGCGGCACAAATGATATACACATCATAAACACCCGTCCCCGAAATGCTATATATGCTTACTATTGAATAACCGACCTTATTAGGCGCAAAAGTATGCCCCCCGCCCAACTTGCTATGACTTAACAAAAACGGAGTTGCACCAACATTTGCTTGTGTATTACACACGCTAAAAATATCCGCTGTGTTTGGCACAAGATAAGTGCCGTCTTGTTCATAGGTCGCCGCCGAAATCTCGTTTGTTGCCGCGCTTATGGACTTTATTATTGCCGAATACTCAATCATACACTTGCTCTCCAAATAGCATAAAGAGTGGTATTCTTATAAATAAGATATTCTTCACCGTTTAGGTAATTAAAGGTCGAGCCGTCCGCCGAAGTCCCCCACTTAACAAACTCATATCCGCTCCTTGTGGGCGTTGAGCCATTGCCTATAACAACATTCGTGTTTTTCGGAATTTCGCGGCTTGTGGGCATTTGTGCGACCGTATCGGTGGTGTTTGCATTATAAGTCAACGAAACATAGTCAAGGTCGTTGTTTGTGCCGACAAGTTCAATCTCATAATTGAGCAGCCCAAGCACTTTAAGTTTTTGTTGATAGATTTCGGGATAATCGTTAGGCGAAAAATACATCTTGTTTGTTACCCTTGTATCGCTCTCAACATCATAACAAGTAACCGTAAACTCGTTTTTGCTATTGATAAGTTGGATAAGTCGCCTATAAACATCAATATCCATATAGTTAAAAGATATTTTAAGGCGGGGAGTAACAAAGGTTGCATAGGAATTAAGGTTGCCCATTGCGCCCGTTTGCGACCTTGTGGGGCTTTTCACATAGGTTTTTGCCTCATAATAAGTAAAAGTGGAATAGGACGAGAACTTCTCCCCGTCTATTTCCACTAAATCAAGCCTTGTTCTATTATAGTTGTCTTGCAACGCTTGCGGCAATCTCGCAAGTTGTTCAGCCGTTAATGCCATAATCTACCTCATACCTTTGCAAAGTCAAGTCCTCTACGGGTTGCCGATTTCCTTGTGATTTCAAAAAGCGTATCTTCGCCGATTTTCACCGTGATAGGTTGTGCTGTTTCGTGTCCGCCGACTTGTTGCATTGTTGAAAGTGCCGAAACCATACCGCCATAAATCGCTTGTTGCAGTTGTTGCATATTCATAACCGCCGATTGACCGCTGCCAATATTTGTTACAAGTTCCGCACCACGCTCGCCCGCAAGGAACAATGAGCCTGTGTCGGGAAGTCCGCCCGTTGCATAAGAGCCAATATGGAATTTCCATTTCAAGAAATCTTTAATAAAACCACCCTTGCGACTTCTTTCCCATAAATTTTTGGTAAAGCCAAAGTTAAAGTAACTCTTTACTCTTTCACCAAAGCCCGAAAAATCACGATTAAGGATAGAGTTAAGTATATCCAAAAAGGTTTTAGCATTGTCCACAATCGTCGTAAGCACGCCCGAAAGAAGCGTTAGCGAAGTATATATTATGCTCTTTGAAAAGTCAAGATTAAGAATAACTTTTACCACATCAAGCAACGAACCGAGCACTTGCCATAACATCTTGCTGAAATTAAGGCTTGCTTTCATAACGGTGAGAATTACATCGCCGTACTCCCCAAAGATAGACTTAATAAACTCCCAAGCCTTTCCAAGCGCGGCTACAACGGCTTTTAGTGTTTCTTTGAACGAAGTTATGACCGCCTTGATTTTTTCCAATTTAGGCGCGTTTTTCGCCATTTTCTCGGTATCTACCGCCGCCTTTTCAAACCCGCCGTAACTGCTTTGCTGTAAAACATTGAATTTATCAAAGGGCAAAAGGTTTACCGCCTTATTATATTGCTCTTGATATTCGGTGTTTACTTTGGTGTACTCGCCCGCGCCTTTTAAGTAGGCGATTGTTTCCGCAAGTTTATTGTTTAATTGTGTAAATGAATTTACAATTTGGATAAGTGCGGGGGCAATGCTTTCCAAAATCGGCGCAAAAGCGGCTGTGAAACTCATCTTAAAGTTTCGTCCCGCCGAAGTCAACGCCGTCATTGTCTGCTCAAACTTCGGGCTAAACTCCGCAAATGCTTGCAAGCCCTGCCTTATTGTTTGAACAATGCCCTTAATTGCCGCACGAATTGCACGATAAATAGCGACACGGACGATTGCCTTGCCGAGTTTTCCGCCAAAACCCGAAGCCTTGCTCTTCTTTTCTTCTTTATCTTCACGGTCGCCGAGTTTCTTTATAATCTCGCCAACGCTCTTAACTTTTTGCTTAAATCTTTCCCAAAGGCTTATATGCTTTTCTTGTTGCTCGTTGGCTTTGGTTTCGGGCTGGACAACATTTTTTTCAACGTCTTTTTTGACTTCACTTGACTTATCATCTTTGGCAGTTGCACTTAAATTAGCATTTTCAAGTGCCTTTTGCTTTTTCCGCGCTTCATTTATCTGTTTTCTATAAGATTGCAAGGTTGCGAGGTCGATGTCCTGCTGCTGTTGCAACTCTTTCGCTCTTAACAATAAAGGGTTATCGGGTTTATCATCAAGAACTTTTTGAGAATATTCAAGGTTTTCGTCAATCGCCTGTTGGCGTTGCTTTATCAACTTTTGCAGTTTCTTCTTTTCTTCTGTAATATTTGCAATATCAACGTCGCCACCAAAAACAGTTCCGCTTGCAGACGTAGGGGCAACCGCTTTTTGTACTTGTTTCGCCGCTTGTTTAAGTTCGGAAACATTTACATTGATTTTTAAGTGCGACAAAGTTTCCAAGTTTTTCATAAACTCAGAAGATAACACTTTATCAAGGGCGGCTAAACTACTTGATAAGTCCTTTATGTTTTTAATATCGGAACTTGATAGGTCGCCAACTTCTATCCCTAATTTCAGGCTATCAATTTCGTTGTTATCCGCCATTTAGCACCTCATTTATTTTTTACCTAAATTTGCAAAAAAGTCCCACGCTCTTTGGCGTTCTTTTTCAACCCACGCTTCGTCTTTTGCTTTCTCGGTATAATTTTCGTCGTTTTTCTTAATTTGGGGCAAGTCGGGGTATTTCGGGGGTGAGTGCTTTGAATATCCCATAATTACGGGAGTGGAAGCAAGTGCGGCTCTAACATAAAGACCGATTGCCCACGCACTTTGCACCATTCTATTACTCTCATCTTCCATACGCTCTTGATATGCCTTAAAATCAAGTTGTATATCGTGTGGGGTGAGTTCCCAAAATTCTCGCCGAGTGCCTCCGATTTTGAGGTATGGCAGTAAAAATTCATTCTCTATCCAAGATGAAAAACTACCATACTCTCGCACGGATTTGTTTTTTGTTTGTGTGGGGTTATCCCCGATTATTTCTTGCTCTTGCCCATTGACTGAAAAAAACTGCACTCTTGAAAGCCCGTAAGCAAGGGGAATAAATCTTCAAACGACCCACCATTTGCAAGGTGAGCGTCGATTTCCGCACCCGCTTTGTCAACGTCCATATCCGCTACAAAGGCAAACAAGGAAAGAATGGTTGACATAGGATTGTTTTCAAGTTCAAGGGGGTTAAGTCCGTATTCCTTTTCCGCTGTGCAAAGGGCATAAAAACCGAACTTTGCAAAGTCATAGGAATACTCTTTGTTGTTAATAGTGATTTTAATGGAAGTTTTACTCATTTACATTTCTCCATTTCAAGTGATTATGCGGCGTAAGTGGGGTCGTCTGCAAAAACTGGTTCGCTCGTGGGAACGATATAAACCGAAGTTTCCAAAAGCGAGTTGGCTTCCGCCGACGGAATACCCATTTCCGACGGGTCGCCCGTGAAGAAAATCGACTTGTCGAAATTCGGAATATCCACGCAATACCACATTTGTTTGCCGTCCGTGAGATTGTTACGAGCCGTAACCATAACCGACCACGCGTCGTACAAATCTTGCGTAAGGTTCGCGTTGAACTCCAAAGCCCCGCCAATATCTTTAAGCAACTTAACATAACTCGTATATTCGAGATTGTCAAAAGTCGTTGCGTCAGCCGTGTTAGGCTGGGGGTTAAAGTCGGGGATAGATTTTAAGTCGGGCAAAACCGTATATCCCGTAGCAGGACGAGTACCTTTGGTAACTTCCGTCGCATAGGAAATCTTAATACCGATAGAGGTCAAAGCAATTCCCATAGTTTTTTATTCTCCTTAAAGTTATTTACTCATTGATAGCCGAGTATGGCTTGATAACAGTAAAAACAAAGCGCGGCACGGTCTGATAGTTCGCCGAGCCATTTGACACGGGCATACCAAAAGGCGCACCGCCAACCTTGTTTACAAGTCTTATATTTTTGTTATATGCAATCGTGGCTTCCTTATCTTCAAAGAGTTTAGAAACCTTTTTCCCAAGCAATTCCGCACCTTGTTGTGCGCCGTAAGGCACTCCCTTATACTTAATCCCGTCTTTCCAATAGCAATAGAATTGTACGGGATAATCGGTTGCGTGTTCCGCATTAAAGGTCGAGGCGCGTGTCGTATCGTCATCGCTTATAACATAAAGAGATACTTGCGGGCTTTCAATCTTTGTTTCTTTCGAGTATGCTCTAACGACTTTAATTTTGGCGGGGAAACCGCCGTCCGCTTGAAGTCCTTTATTTATATACTCAATTAAGTCTTTAAGAAATTCGTCCATAAGTTCTCCTTAACGCATAAAGCGTCTTTTGCCGACACCACGAAGAGCGTCTTTTGCTATTTTAACACAATTTTTCCGCAAATAGTCGCCAGCCTTGTAAAGCCCTGCAATCGGAGCAAAGCCATTCCACGGCTCGGCTTCTCTGTCATATAACTTTTGATAATAGTTATACACCCAGCCGTCGGTTGAAAGGATTTGTCCGTGGCTGATAAAAGTGCGGTTTTCGGTGGGAAGTTTCCCTTTGTAATCGCCTAACTCGCCAAGTATGCCCGTGCCAAATTCGGCATAGTAAACGCCCTTGCCTGTTGCGGTAATTTCGTTGCGCCCCGTATATCTTTCGTGCGAGCCAACTATAATTGTGAAGTCCCCCGCATACGGGGTGTCCCATACCTTTTGACCGTTTTCAAGATGATATTTGTGGAACTCGTCATCGGCGACGTTTCGTCCCGCGTCCGCTAATGCCCCGCCAATCACTCGGCGATATTCTTCATTGTCATCTGCCAAATAGTGTACCGCTTTTGTAAATCTTTGAAGCCCGCGTTTGTCTATCATTTTTCTTCCGTTCTTGCCGACAAATAAACTCTTGTGAATTTATTGACGACGGTAGGTGGGCGGCTAACAAAGGCATTTGCCCCGTCGCCACTTACATAGTCTTTTGATTTGGTGTTCGGCATTGCCCCGTCCACATAGAAAAGGTCTTTTTCGCCAATCGGAAATTTGCTTTCATATATCCCCACGGGTATCATCACTTTCCAAGTGGAAGAACTATCTTCACCAAACACTTTAATATCATTATACTCGGTAATAGGCTGACAAGTAAAGTAATTGAAAGAAGTTTTTATCTTAATAGGTGCAAGATATGACGGCGAGCCGTATTCGTTCACGCCATTATATCGACACCACCAAACATAACTACCTAATCTCATTTGACTTCACCTGCCAATGGGACAAGCCTTGCCCTTAAACCATTGCTTATCATAGTTGCGTCATAAACAATGGAAAGCCCGTTTTCGCTGTAAGAGCGAGCATTTACGCCATTCCTTTCAAGGATTTCTTGCATACAATCTCTCACCCAGCCGACCGCACGGGGACGAGTTTCGGGGATTGCCACGATTTCGTGAGCATAGGGGAAAGATATGTCAAGATAAATGCCAAGTGCTTTATTGTAAAGCCTATCGACTTCATCTTCCGACAAATAATCGTGTTCGTTTTGGAACTCGTCTTTCATATTGTCAACCAGTGAATTTATATCTGCCATATCTTATCTCCTAAAATCTCATTGTTAGTAATTAGCCGCGGCTAATGATACGAGCGATAGGAATTGCTCTGTGGGGGTAAGTAACCGTGCCGTCAGCCGATTTTGCGATAGCCCAGTTCGCGCCACCTTGCAAATCCGCGTCCGTCGGGGAAGTGCCGCCGTCTTTCGTGAACGAAATGCCGCGCGGTGCAAACATTTTGCGCTGTCTGCTGTAAAGGAAAGTTTTGCCGCCTTTGGTTTTGGGGTCTCTGTCCATTTCATAGGGAACTTCAACGCCAACATCGGCATACTCGAACGCGCCGCGACCGAGAATGTAAGTGGTGTAGGTTGCGCCCGTAAGTTCGTAATAGCCCGAAGTCGAGGGATTGCCCGTGGGTGCAGAAACAACGGTGTAGTTGCCGCTGCTGTCTTTGGTGAAGTACACTTTACCCGCCTGAACGGTCGTGTCGGTAGAAGCGGTATAAATAGGTGCAACGGGCATATTATCATCAACAAGGACAACTCTGCCGTTCCAAGTTGCAAGAGAAAGGTCGCGCTGTACTCCGTTTGCGTCGGTGTATTTCAGGTATTCCAAAAGGTTTTGGTTTTCAAGGCTCGTGGCGACCGCACTGTGCATAATTGCAACGGTGAAAGCGTTTTTGTTGTCGCCGCCCGCACGCTGAATTGCCGTGTTGAGCGTGGTTACGCCAACTTTGTTGTCGGTTGTACCCGAAATATCGTACGAGTGTGCCGCAACGAATTTCTTGCCGTCCGCGTCGCTCATAGCGAAAATGCCCGCGAGTTCAGCAAGGAGCGTGTTTTGGTCAACGTTATCCCAATAGTGGGCAACTTCGTTTGCAAGGGGCAAAAAGTTTTCGCCGCCCGTAATATCGGACGAAAAGTCGAGTTCGCTCCAAGCGTTTGCACGACCGATGATGACTTTCTTTTGCGAAATGGTCGAGCGAGAACTTGCGTCGATGTCGGTTGCGCCGTCATAGTTTACGGGGCTACCGCCGAGTGCGCCTTTAATAGGTTCGGTAACGATGTGCGAGCCAACTTGTTCGGAACATCTTGCTCTCATATCGCCCGAAACGTTTACGAAAACACCTGCTTTAAGAAGTTCATTCCTACGCAGGTCGGATACGGTCTGCGTATATCTTTCAAATACTTCACCGTTAAAAATTTTGCTATCAAAAACTGCCATTTTAGTTTTCTCCTAATAATTATTTTTGGTTTAAGATTTGCCGATACAGTGCGGGATTACTATCACGAAGTTCGTTAAGTTCTCTCATAGAGTAATCGGTAAGTTTTTTAGGTTTCCCGTCGGGACTTGCTTGCGGCAATTTCACGCTATTTTTCAAGTTCTCCGCATTATTTTGTGCGACTGTTTTTTCAATGCGGGCTTTCATAATTTGTGCATATATCGCAGGGTCGTCAGGGTTCGCCATAATTTGTTGTGTTTCCTCGGCGTCATAGCCGTTTGCTAAAAGTTTCTTCTCAAATGCGTTCTTTTGGTTTTCTTTGGTAAGAATATCCAACTGCGCTTGCAAAGCGTTCCATTCTTCTTGTCGTTTTTCTTCTTCCGACATAGACGCTTGCCTTATTTTTTCGAGTTCCGCTTTTGCGTCGGTAGCGACTTTTTCCGTTGCTTTGAACTTATCAATGGAAACATATCCGCCGCCCGAAAGGTCAACAAACTTTTTGTTTGCGAGTGCGGTATTGATTTCTTCAATCGTCATACCGTCTTTGTAATTTTCGCCGAGTAAATCTTTGAGTTCCATAATGCTCCGTCGGTCAGCCTTGATTTGTAAACGCGAAGTGGCTCTCCGCATAGACCGCCTTGTATTTATATCTCTGCAAGGTCGAGAAATTTATATATGTGTTAGCCTTTCGGCTTTGCAACCGCTTTGTTTTTATTGTAATCGTTTTTCCGTTCAAAGCCGTTCCAACAGCTTGTGCATCTGTATAACCAGCCTTTGGCACATCAATTGTAAGATTATAATTACCAAAAGTAAATGTTGCTTTACCATTATTCCCACCAGTCTCTGCAGCACCATTGATTCCGAGACCAGCTACATCAAACTCAATACTAGCCTTAGCAGTATCACTTCCTGCGCTAAAGGTTATTGTAGGAGTATTAATTGATCCTTTAGCTGTTGGTGTCAATGCTGTAGTACCTACTGTTCCCTGTGTGCTTGTAACCTTAGCTCCGCCAAGGGATCCGTCTAACAGGTTGATGCCGTTGAAGTTCGTAGCTTCGGAAATACGATCTACTTCGTCGAGTAAGGAGTCGAGTTCCTTCTGCAGGTTTTCACGGTCAACATTGTTGTCATAAGTTCCGTTTGCGGACTGGGTTGCCAGTTCTACCATACGGTTGAGCATGGAGTGTACTTCTGTCAGCGCGCCTTCTGCGGTCTGTACGAGGGAGATACCGTCGTTTGCGTTCTTCTGTGCGGTTTCCAGACCTGTGATCTGTGCTCTCATCTTTTCGGAGATAGCAAGACCTGCTGCGTCGTCGCCGGCTCTGTTAATTCTGTAACCGGAAGATAATTTCTCTGAAGATTTTGCCTGCTGTCCTGTTGTGATTCCTAACTGTCTGTTAGCGTTCATCGCTGTAAGATTGTGCTGTACTACCATTATTTTTTCCTCCTTGAATGTAATGCAGCGTCCATGCTGCATCTGTACTTTATGTACTTGTTTTGTTATATTAGGTTTCCATCCTCCCAGCCGTACGCTCTGTTTGAACTTTCACCTGCAAGTAATTTTCTTTACTTGACTTATATATCGGAGATTCCCTCCAATACTTTATAGTAAAAAAAGATTTTTTTCTTTTTTTCTATCAATTATTTTTTATCATCCAGAAAATGCGGTTCCACATAGCCTTTCTTCATCATATTCTTATAGTATTGATTCACAACTTTCTGGCTGGAACGGATTTCTCTTACCTGTTTCTTCACACTTGCGAACTTCTGCTCCATCAATTGCTTATTTCTGGCTTCCTGTGCCTGAATCTCCATGCTTTTCTCTGTCAACGCACGTATGCTGCCCTGCATCTGAAGGATTTCATCTTTATAAAGCTCTTTATTCGCCTGAAGTTCCTCACGTACTTTTTCATACAGTTTCTCAAAGCCGTTATCTAACAGTTCTAATTGTTCTATGAGTTCTGACTTTTCTTCTACCGTCTTGTCAAAGTCGTCCGGATCTAAAGATGGATTCTCCAGTTCTTCCTTCTGACGCTTATTGATCTGTATGATGCTATTCAAAACCTTCTCTTTTTTCTGAAGACTTTGTAGCATAATTGCAATGTACTGGTTTTCTGCCATAGCACCATTCTCCATTATTTTATCTTATTTTGCTCTTGCGGTACGCATGACTTCTTTCCACGTATCACGCATGGTACGAAGATGCTTTAAAACTTCTTCCATGATTTCTTTGTCTTTCTTCATATTTGCTTCACGAAGTCGGATCATTAAATAGGAATAAACCTCATCGAAATCTTTTGCAACCGGATATTTATGATCTAAGGTTGACTGGAATTCTTCTATAATCAATGATTTTTTCTGTTTTTACAATATTATGA